>Ga0209121_10003726_pt1 | contig 14572 bp, 16 predicted proteins | sample Cruoilmetagenom3_FD_187292 | JGI IMG/M metagenome (GOLD analysis project Ga0209121, IMG submission 187292) | Oil polluted marine microbial communities from Coal Oil Point, Santa Barbara, California, USA - Sample 3 (SPAdes) (version 2) | ecosystem: Environmental > Aquatic > Marine > Oil seeps ...
GAGCTTTATCATTGATGGCTATCTACAAGGTATGGGCGAAATGGTGGATAACTTCATCCCAATGGCACTCTACCGCCAAGATACAGCGTGGCTAGGTGGCTGGACGGTATTCTTCTGGGGTTGGTTCTTAGGCTATGGTCCGATGATGGCAATTTTCATTGCTCGTATCTCACGTGGCCGTACGATTCGCCAAATGATCGTTTCTATCAGCATCGTTGCACCGCTAGTAACGTGTTTTTGGTTCAGTATCGTTGGTGGTAGTGGTCTAGCGTTTGAATTAGAGAACCCAGGCGTAATTTCTAGCGCGTTCGAAGGCTTCAACCTTCCTGCTGTGCTACTGGCAATTACCGCTCAACTGCCGTTCCCTACTTTGATTGCGATTCTGTTCCTTATCCTGACGACCACGTTCATCGTGACAACAGGTGACTCGATGACTTACACCATCAGTGTGGTAATGACAGGCACTACAGAACCAAATGCAGCCGTACGTACCTTCTGGGGTATCATCATGGGTGCAGTAGCAATTGCGCTTATCTCAATGGGTTCTGGCGGTATCTCCGCTCTACAGTCGTTCATTGTGATCACAGCCGTTCCGGTATCGTTTATCTTACTGCCATGCTTATGGCACGCACCGAAGATCGCGAAACAGATGGCCAGAGATCAAGGTCTCGCTTAATGCCTAATCCGATTTAGTTTCGGGTAGCGTTTAAAACGAAAAAGCCACTCAAGTGATTCACCTGAGTGGCTTTGTTTTATCGGTTTGTTACTTGTATTAACGAATTCCGCTTATTGAAACTTTTCACCCGCAGCAGCCATGAACGACTTTTCAACCAATAGCTCAGGATTTGCGAGTTCTGCTTTTGCACATGCACGGCTTGGTGCACAGCCTTCAGGGAACCATGAATTCCATACTTCATTAAATACATAAAAGTTAGTGAAATCAGTCAGATAAACAATCACTAACTGAATTACGTTACGCACAACATCACTTTTTTTCCATTATAATCGAGACGATAAAGGGACATGTATAAGCTACCTAGATAAATTCACTAATTATCATCATCACAGCGAAATTAAATTTTTACTTGTACGGTCATATTCAAGGATTTTATTAAATGGAGTATTTTTATGCATGTTCAAACCTATGATTTAAAACAGAGTAATTGGGGATATAACCTTGGCGTGATTGGTGTCGCATTGGTGTTAACTTGGATTGGTATCTACAAATTTACCCCAACCGAAGCTATGCTCATTGAACCCCTTATCGCTAATCACCCTGCGCTAAACTGGCTCTACAGCCTATTCTCAGTACAAGCGGTTTCAAATATGGTTGGTGGTGCAGAAATTATCGTGGCTGTTGGGTTAATCGTAGGATTCATTAACTCTAGAGTGGCCTTTTATTCTGGCATCGCAGCAGCGGCTATCTTTGCCGTAACACTGAGCTTCCTAATTACAACGCCAAATACTTGGAAAGTATCGGATGGCATCTTAGTTACTAATTTCTTCCTAGTGAAAGACATCCTGTTTTTAGCGATCGCTATTAGCGTAATCGAACGTAACAAATCTCAGAAGTAACCGTAAATCTATAAGTTGCCGTAACATTAAACCTTGAAATAAAAAGGCTCGAAGCTGGCTAGAAGGACACTGCCAGCTTCTAATGTATAAAGTTTTACTCTGTACTAGCATCGTGACTAAAGCCCTGTCTTGTCACCAAGCCCCATTTTTCGCCCTGATATTGATCTTCTACGTAGTTACCTGAGGTGTAGTCACTAATAACCCCTTTCCAAAACTTAACAGCATGCTCGTCTGGTTTATCTCCGATGATCTTTGTATTGATTCGCACAATAATTGATGTGAGCGCATCTTGTCTAAATTTATTATCTCTTTGATGATAGAACAAATAATAAATATCAAACATTCACTGAAGAAGATATAGCCTTACGATAATGATTGGCGTCTTGGTTTTGCCCTTTAAATACAACGTAATTCTCTACATGCGCAACTAAGTCAAAACCGGCCTTGGATAAAATTTTATTCGAACCGACATTACCTACTAGCGCATAGGCATCAACATATTTAAGGGAGGATTGCTCGGCCAAGTAGATAAGTAACTTCCTCACCGCGTTAGACGCAATACCTTTAGAACCAAATGCGTGCCCCACTCGATAACCTAGTTCTCCACTTTCAGCGTTCTGGTCGATATCACGAACGTTGATTCGCCCACATATAGTGCCATTAGCGTCTTTGACCAACATAGGAATCATCTCGCCATTATCGTATCCAGTTAGAAAGCTCATGACTTGCTCGGCAGCACCCGCATTGGAATAGAAACGGTCTTCCCGTGCTGGAACAAATTGCTCAAACCACTCTCTATTTTCGACTTCAAACTCCAATAAAGCACTGACATCGCTTGGGTGAAGTAAGTGTAAAAATACATCCATAATCAATACTCTATCGCTTATCTAACAAGCCATTTTAAACACTGATACTAAAATCACAATCGAACCTAAGAGATTATACCGTGAGAGTTCAGGTGAGTTGGAATGATGAGAGTTAATACTGAATCAAAGATTATAAGGATTAACTTATCAAAACAGTCCAACTAAAATAACCGAAAACAACACACCACCGAAAAAACTCGGTGCGTGAAATGACTGGACTTTAGCTTTCATACTCTCTCTAGCTATTTCTTCTTGGTAAGTCTTAACGGCAAGTTCTTTTACGTAATTATTTTGCATAATAAGCTCCTTTTAAATGGTTAAGAGAAGCTTAAGACTTGAAGTTAGGTTGAGGTAAAGCAAAAAATCAGATTAATTGAACACTTTTTTTGTTACTCGAGGATTACCTTGAACACATCGTTATTTACACCGCCAACATCCACTAACCCTCCCGGTTTCATAAGAAGCGTGGTATTCAATTGCCGTGTTGAACGTGGCTCTTTCGTTTCTCTAATCACTAACATATTAATCAAGAACTCAGAGTCTTGCTTTGATATTGAGCCTGAAAAAGTCACGCTTTCAACTCTATCTGCAAGTATAGAATTAAATGTTTTGTCTTCTAACACACCCGCGGAGATCGATTTATCGCCATAAAAAAGTGTGATGGTTGTTGGGTCAGGTGCCAACTCTTGCTTGGATGAACACCCCATAATAGCTAGGCACAACATTAAAATAACTCTAAATTGCATAAACTGAATTTCTTACGTTAAGCATCTGTTTTTCATATTAAAACACTTCAACTCTATAAACACCATATCTCTGGGATAAGCTTAGTTGTATTACTTCGAGTAACTTGTGTTAAGAGGCTTAATGAAGGGGATATTTCTTGGAATGGGGCCACTAATCAGAGAATCGGCTCTGGTTCCTTGTTAGGAACTAGAGCCTGAATTTAAATGCTTTTATCGAAGGGGTTCAATTGATCTAAGCGAGGACGTCTTGTGGAGGTGTACCTTCACAGTTAGAAACGACTGCATCTATTTGCACTAAAGCATTCATAGGAATCTTTGAAACCCCTACCACTGTTCTTGCCGGTAAGTCAGCATTAAAGAACGTAGTGTAGATCTCGTCTACCACATCAATATCTGAAACATCTTTAAGCTGAATATTAATTTTCACCGTATCGTCCATCCTATGGTCAACACTTTCAATGATCGCCTTAATATTCTTAAGGCATTGTTCAACTTGCTCTTTTATGCCACCTGAAACTATTTCATTGGTTTTCGGATCTAGTGGTAGTTGACCAGAAATATGATTGTAGTGAGAGAAAGCAACGGTGTGAGAATAAGGCATGAATGGCGCATCAACTGTATTATTAGCTTCAATAACCAGTAAGCAAGTGTCTTCTGGCAGTTGTGGCGGTGTGCCATCGCCATGTGAAACGGATGTATCAATTTGAATTAAAGCGCCCATTGGTAATTCTGCTGCATTAACAACGGTACGAGCAGGAACATAGCTTGGGAAGAATTTAGCACAAACTTCATTTACCACTTCCGTATCTGCGATATTTTTTACGTATATAGTCGTTTTAACCACATCACTCATGACATGACCGATGCTTTCTAGAATCGCTTTAATGTTTGATAGACATTGTGACGTTTGCGCTTCGATACCACCATCAACCAACTCACCTGTATTTACATCGATAGGCAATTGAGCCGAAAGGTTGTTGTAGTGAGAAAAAGCCGCTGTCTGCGTCGATACAGCACTCTGAGGTGCATTATCTGTATTTCTTGATACCTTAACTAGTGCGCAAGGTGCTTGTGGTTTAGTGCCTTCACCGTTTGAAATCAAAGCATCCATTTGAACTAGTGCATCGCTGTTTTGCAGTGCAGTTACACCGACAACGGTACGTGTAGGCATGCTGTTGTTAAAGAAGCTTTTGTAAACTTCATCGATAGCATCGATATCAGAAATATTCTTAACGAAAACATTAACCTTCACTACATCATCCATAACATGGTCGATGCTTTCAACAATGGCTTTAATATTATTTAAGCATTGTGCTGCTTGGTCTTTAATATCACCAATCACAACTTCACCTGTTTTAGGGTCAACAGGTAATTGAGCTGAAAAGTTATTATAATGAGAAAAAGCGACCGTTTGTGTAGATACAGAATTTGTTGGTGCGTTTTCAGTATTTCTTGAAATTTTAATGATATCGCTACTCATAGGAATTATCCTTTAAATAATATAGGAATACGTATTTATAGTGAACAATCGTATTAGAAAGAATGATTAAAGTAGCGCCATGTTAAGTGAATTATTAGAGGGTAAACGTGATATCCATCAGACTCTCAGTTGACTATAAATCAGCAAGTTACAGAATAATTAGTCATCAAACGACTAATTATCCATGATAAGGGGCTTTATCGAGTGCTAGATTATCTTTATTTTCTAATCATTCAATAATCATGAATACAATCTCAGAAAGAACGAGGGATATTTTTCGCAATTTAGATTATATTTGATAAGTTGTTCACACTAATAGTCCTAAAATGCTCTTACCAGATTAATTATCGCGCTAACTATCTTATATACGTGCATAAACTCTTAGGCTAGTTAACTAATTATTTACAGGGCTACTGTTATGTAAATACATTAATAATATATTCGATAATCCAATACCAACAAGATGACAATATCCATAATTAGATACATTTACTCATATAATTAAACAAATGTGAGACTCAGGGGAAATACATGAGAAAAGTGGTTGTGAACCAAGTAGTAACGCTTTCTAGAAAGAAAAACTACACCGCTCTTGGCGTGGTATTGAAGTGACGCTTAAATTCACGGCTGAATTGGGATGGGCTCGAATAACCGACTCGACGTGCAGCATCGCTGATACGAAGGCCTTCTAGCTGAATCAGTTCTTTGGCTTTGTTGAGTCTTACCTTTTTCAAATATTGAAGTGGTGACTCAAAGGTGACATTACGAAAAGCATTATGGAAGGCAGACACACTCATGTTGGCTTCGTCGGCAAGCGATTGAACAGTGATGGTTTGGTCATACTCTTCATGCACTTTAGACAGCGCTTTAGCGACACGTGCGTAATGGCCGTCATGATGAGCTAAGTCAAACAGCACACGCCCTTCTGTACCGGTTAATGCGCGGTAGACAATTTCCGTCACCATGGCATCACCCAATATGTTGGCTTCGATGTCGCAATGCAGCATTTTGACCAACCGAGTAAAGCTCTCTAGCATCTGCTCTTCCATTGGCGTCGATTCTAAGCCACTCGAATTCTGTTTGTGCTTGTTGCAGTAGCTCTCTAGGAAGCCTTGGTCTTCGAGCTTTTTGACTAAGCTATGCAAGCGCTGAGAGTCGATACTGATCGACAAACCAAGCAATGGCTCACCATTAACAGGCAAGGCTTCGCACTCCAATGGCATTGGCACACCGACAACTAGATAGTCGCCCGCAGCATATGTGACAGGCCTGTCACCAATATAGATGTTCTTTTTACCTTGTCCGAGCATGATAATACCTGATTGGTAAGTGAAGGGTTGACGCAGATTCCCGACACTGCTCCTGTACAGCCATACACCGCCAATTTCAGTTTCTCTGATTCCTTCAAGATCATCCCAACCTTTGTGTTCTACATAAGACTGTAATAAATGCGCGAGTGTTTTCATAAGTGGCGACTTTCCATTCCAAGTGCTAAGAATATGTAAACTAGAGTAGATTAGAATATCAATTTTGTAGAAATAGGCAATTTATTTGGAGAATCAGCTCTTCATTACCCTGATTTACTGTACTAATATGCAAATATAGAAATTGAGCAATGAACCAAAATAATAAATTCAGCTTTACACAAGGAACTTAGAATGCAATTCACTTATGTTAATCCTACTGTTATCCACTTCGGTCAAGGCCAAATCAACGCTATCAGCCAAGCGGTTGATACTTCAAAGAAAGTACTTGTCATCTACGGTGGCGGTTCAATCAAAAGCAACGGCGTTTACGATCAAGTAGTCGCTTCACTTAAAGATCACGCTTGGATTGAGTTCTCTGGCGTTGAAGCGAACCCAACAAAAGAAACATTAGACAAAGCAGTCAATCTTGCTAAAGAAGAAAACGTAGAGTTCATTATCGCTGTTGGTGGTGGTTCAGTAATCGACGGTTCTAAATACGTTGCTGCAGCGGCTAAATACGACGGCGACGGTTGGGACATCTTAGCGGGTAAACACCAGGTAACAGAAGCGACACCAATTGGCGCAGTACTTACGCTTCCTGCGACAGGTTCTGAATCTAACATGGGTGCGGTAATCACTCGTAAAGAGACACAAGAAAAACTGGCCTTCATGAACCCTGCTGTTCAACCTAAGTTTGCGGTTATGGACCCAGATGTAATGAAGTCTCTTCCAGAACGCCAACTGATTAACGGTTTGGTTGATGCTTGGGTACACGTATGTGAGCAGTACATCACAATGCCAACAAACGCGATGGTTCAAGATGGTTACGCTGAAACACTACTGAAGAACCTACTTGTACTGGGTAAGCAATACGACGAACGTGACAACGACGCATGGCGTGCAAACCTAATGTGGACAGCAAACCAAGCGCTCAATGGCTTAATTGGTACAGGTGTTCCTCAAGATTGGGCAACGCACATGATTGGTCATGAGTTCACAGCACTATGGCACGTCGACCACGCTCGCTCTCTTGCGATCGTTCAACCTTCATTACTTCGCAACCAAATCGAAGCGAAGCGCGGCAAGCTAGAGCAAATGGGTCGTAACGTATTTGGCCTAGAAGCAGGAGCTGATCTAGCAGAACGCACTATCGATGCAATCGAAGCGTTCTACCACAGCCTAGATGTACCAACTCAGTTCGATGGCTATGAAACAAATAAAACAGCAGCAGTCGATAAAGTTGTCGCTCAACTTGAATCTCACGGTTACCTAGAGCTGGGCGAGAACAAAGCGATCACGCCAGCAAAAACACGTGAAATCTTAGAGTCTGCAATTCAATAAGAATTGCTAAAACTATAAGAAAGATAGGGTAAACGATAAATCAAAGCTGATGCGGTCAGTGTGATAAATCACAAAACATGATTTGTGCCGTCACACTGAACTAATTTCTTTATTATCTCGTACATCAAAAAACAGTGCTCAATTTGGGCGCTGTTTTTTTGTTTGCCCTACATGATGTTATTAAATTCTCATAAGCTCTTAATTTTATGTGCAATCACATTTCTATATTGTTAAGGTAAACCTGTCTCTTTACTAGGTATGAACAACGATTTGAACAATCTCAAGGAAATGGTTAAGTTTAAGTCACTTAACAAGTGGTATGGTGGTTTTCATGCCCTAAAGGATATCGATTTAAAGATTGAACAGGGAGAAATAGTGGTGATTTGCGGACCGTCTGGTTCGGGTAAATCAACCTTGATCCGCTGTATCAATCAGCTAGAACCCTTCGAGAGTGGCGAGCTTTCCGTGCTAGAACAAGCGCTCCCGTGTAATTTCAACACTCCTGGCCAGGTTGGAATGGTGTTTCAGCACTTCCATTTATTCCCCCATCTTACTGTGCTTGAAAACCTGACTCTGTCTCCGATTCGTACGCTCAAGAAAAGCAAAGAAGCAGCAGAGAAAACGGCGATGCATTATCTCGAATGTGTACACATTGCAGAGCAAGCGAATAAGTACCCAGCTCAGCTTTCTGGTGGCCAACAACAACGTGTTGCGATTGCTCGCTCTCTTTGTATGAAGCCTGAACTTCTATTGTTTGATGAACCAACATCTGCGCTTGATCCGGAAATGATCAATGAAGTGCTTGATGTGATGGTTGAGCTTGCCAGTGAAGGGATTACCATGGTGTGTGTGACACATGAAATGGGCTTTGCAAAGCGTGTTGCCGACCGTGTCATATTTATGGATGAAGGACAAATCGTGGAATCCAATACACCACAATGCCTGTTCGAGAATCCTCAACACGAGCGTACTCAAGCGTTCCTAAATCAGATTCTGACTTACTGATGCTGCTTAAAATAGTGAAGCCTGCCCTATCTGCGTTAGTACAAATTGTTGTACTCGCGGCAGCTGTTATCTGGATCCTCGATTCTGGCGCACAAGCCATGGGATACAGCTGGCAGTGGGAACGCGTGCCCGACTACATTGCCTTTTATGAAGACGGCGAATGGTGGCCTGCAGAATTGATGGAAGGGCTACTCGTTACCATCAATATCTCTTTGATTTCTTTGGTCGCTACGCTAGTTATTGGTTTAACTACAGCTTTGCTACGAAATTCAAATTCCGCAGTTGGACGCACTTTAGCCACCAGTTATGTCGAGTTGATTCGCAATACCCCACTATTGGTACAAATTTATTTGCTCTATTTTGTGTTTGGCCCCGTATTAGGGCTGGATCGTTTTAGCACAGCCGTTTTAGCCTTAGCACTTTTCCAAGGTGCATATACCGCTGAGATATTTAGGGCTGGTCTGAACGGTATTGCAAAAGGACAATTTGAAGCCGCTCAATCTTTGGGCTTATCAAAGACCTATACTTATTGGGATGTGATTCTTCCTCAGGTAATTCAACGCACCTTGCCACCTTTGACAAATGAAGTCATATCTCTTATTAAAAATTCTTCGATTGTGAGTGTCATGGCAATTTTCGACCTAACAACCGAAGCCAGAAACATCGTTTCTGAAACCGCGATGCCATTTGAGATTTGGTTCTCTGTGGCGATCATCTATCTTGCTCTTACACTTTCACTTTCTGCCGTTGCAGCTTGGCTTGAGCATAAGCTCGGAGCTAACTGGCGAACACAATAAGGATTTATCAGCATGAAGCTATTTAAAACCGCAATTACAGCTCTACTTGCGCTTGCCGTAAGTTTGCCTGCACTTGCTTCTGAAACGCCAAACCTAGATAAAATCAACGAACGTGGCTCTCTACGTGTTGGTATGTCGACTTTTGTACCTTGGGCAATGCGTAACAAACAGGGCGACCTTGTTGGCTTTGAAATCGATGTGGCAAAACGCCTCGCTGAAGATTCAGGCTGGAAAGTTGAGTTCGTACCGACGGCGTGGGATGGGATTATTCCTTCTCTACTGTCGAACAAGTTTGACGTGATCATCGGTGGTTTATCGATCACTGAAGCACGCTCTAAGAGTGTGCTGTTTACTGAACCTTACTCTCATTCAGGTGTTCAATTAGCAGCAAACAAGGAACTAGCTGAAGGCTTTACACAGATCTCTGATTTCGATTCTCGTCGTGTGAAAATTGCAGCACGTCGCGGCGCATTCACGGTTCAAGTGGCTCGTGAAACTTTCCCGAAAGCGAAAGTACTTCAGTTCGATGACGATGCTCAAGCGTTCCAAGAAGTGCTAAACGGCAATGCACACGCGGTTATCGCATCTAGCCCGAAACCTGAGCACGAAACAATCAAAAACGCAGACACTCTATTCATCCCATTTGAAGAACGCCTATCAAAAGGTAATGAAGCATTTGCTGTGCGCCTAGGTGAAACAGACAAAACTGAGTTCTTCAACGCGTGGATCAAAGCACGTACTGAAGACGGTTGGTTGAAAGACCGTTACGAGTACTGGTTCTCTACTCTAGATTGGCAAGATCAGATTGCTCAAGGTCAGTAATATGAAACTGAGCTCATTTTTTAATATGAGCTAATCTGTCGAATCTAAATAAAGGCAGTGCGCTGTTTGCACTGCCTTCTCATCGAAAACTTAAGTAGCCTTTTTAAGTAGCTTTATTTGATTCGTTTTAGATCCAAGCAACAACCCAATAATAATTAATGTTTAAACAGGAATGACGTGAGTAGTACTAGCGCATTATCAACGCCCAAGCCCAACCTTCACACGAAGCCTTGGTATCAACGCCTCAATCTATTAGATGGAGTGTTGTTTGCCATCATTTGTGCGTTCGCAGGTTGGCTTTATTATCGTTCTTCTGTCGGTATCAACTATCAGTGGCGATGGGAAGACGCGTTCACATTAATTTTTATTCCACCTTCTCAAGGCAGTATTCCTTACTTCTTCCAAGGCTTGGTCGCAACATTGCGTTTGAGCTTGTGGAGCATGGTGTTAGCGCTCTCTTTCGGTACCTTGTTAGGGATAGCAAGACACTCTAAGATCGCTTTCTTCAAAACACCTGCGTTGATTTTCATTCAATTGGTTCGAAATATTCCGCCATTGGTATTTGTGTTTATCTTTTACTTCTTTGTCTCTAACCAGCTGATCCCTCTACTTGGTTTAGAAAGCATTTTACGTGAACACAATGGAGAAATTAACGCTGTTCAAGATTTCCTATTTGGGCCCGCAAACCTTTGGGAAAACTTAGCCTCTGGTGTTATCTGTATTGGCCTGCTCTCTTCAGCTTATATCGCTGAAGTGATTCGAGCTGGTTTAGAAAGCATTCCTAAAGGGCAATGGGAAGCGGCTGATTCACTCGGGTTGTCGGCATTCTCTAAATATCGATTTGTAGTTGGCCCTCAGGTATTAACGGCGATTACGCCACCTTTGGCAGGTCAGGCAATTTCGCTAGTAAAAGACACCTCAATTGTGTCACTGATTTCTATTCAAGAGATGACGTTTGTTGGCACCGAAATGGCGAACTCTTCCGGTTTGATCTTCGAGATCTGGCTGATTGTAGGCGCGGTTTACTTCGCACTATGTTTCACGCTTTCACGTATTTTCAAAGTCATCGAACAACGTTCGAGTGTTTACCTTAACCGTTAAAATTAATGTTTATTTTCGCGTGAATTCGAGCGTCAGATCGATGGCCAACATCAACACCTAATTGATAATATTCATCAACTTAACCTGATTGGTTTAACTCATTGACCAATCAGGATTAATTCGCTAAAAACTATCTATCGAAACACAGCAAACCCCTCATTTAAACACTATACTTTCAGTACCCAATTTCATTGATTCTTCTCAAGGACTTCACTCAGCATGGACAATCATAAACAAAGAGCTTTTTGCGCCGTTGTGGGCGCATTGGTTGGAGACGCTGCTTCAATGGGGCTGCATTGGCTGTATGACCAAGAGAGGATCTTACAGGTAGCTGGCTTTGAGCCAGAATTTCGTTCGCCAAACCAGTTCGATTATCAAGACAAAGGATATTTCGCGCACCAAGGAAAAACCGCAGGCGATCAATCGCAATACGGTGCTCAGTTATTGGCGATGGTCGACAGCCTAGTCGACAATCAACAGTACAATGAAGCGAGTTACATTAAACACTTCCGCTTCTGGTTTGATTTTGGTGGCAGCTGGCAAGGCTACATTGATAAAGCCACTCGTATGAGCTTGCTGAACATACATCAATTAGAGCTAGCTGATGCCCCAATCACTGCTTGTGGCTCAGATGACACCCAGCTACCTGCTGTTTCAAAGCTAATTCCTTTGGTGGCGTGTACTTACACTTCTCACACTTTACCAGCGATGGTCGATAGCGCAGTGCGAGTCACCAACAATAACGATAAAGCGGTAGAGTGGGCACAAGCCATCACCCTACTGATTCAAGCTGCGATACAAGGTAATTCACCACTACAATCGGTAGAAATGGTAAGACAAACCTGCAGCAAGTTTATACACGATCAAATCGATGAAGCACTGGCTGAACCTGAGCTTTCAATAACAGATGCCGCGAAGAAGTTTGGACTGCATTGTGAACTGAGTGCCGCGTTCCCACTGCTGATTCGCATCATTGCGGGTGCTCAGAATTATAAACAAGGCATTCGCGACAACATCTTATGTGGCGGTGACAGTTGCGGGCGTGCAATTGTGATTGGCGCGGTATTAGCGGCGTGTTTCTACGAAGAAGATGGCGCGATTCCAACTGAGTGGCTTAGTAAGGTAAACCTTAATGGCGGTGTATTGTCTCTGCCGATTGAATAACATTTTTCGTTCAAGAATCAATGACTATGGCAATAACGTAAAGGTGCCATAGTCATCTAATCAACGAATCATCCAGTCAGCTAGCCTTCAAAATCACTGACTTCCCATTTATTGCTCACTTCGTTCGTCAACAATTCCTGAAAAGGTTCAACATCTTTCTGTTCCCACAAGTCAACTTGCACATTGAAAAAACGGTCTTTCTGTTGAGTCGCATAAACAAACAGTGGAGAGACCGTTACAGCGTTCTCCTTAATGGTATGCTCAATACCTAAGTCAACGCTAAGAAATGATTTACCACCATTGACAGCAAGGCCACGACGCATATTGCATCGGAACTGCGTTAAGATGTAATTTCCCGGTTTGATACCATCAAACAGTGCGTATTTAGCGTCTTCATATACAAACATACGTAGGGTTTGTGGTTCAGAACCAACCAAGTTCCCATCAATTTTTTCTTTTAAATCAAATACGAAGGTTTCACATGGGTATGTCGAGTCGTGCTTAGAGATAATCGTTGCAATAGCGAGTGCACCATTTCCCTGTGGTTCTGACAATGTATCTGTAGCTGTATTTGGAAGTGTTTTACAACCAGTAATCCCGATAGCCAATGCAGCAATTAAAAAACGTTTCATATAAAGCCTTTATTATTATCAATGAAATCATGCGCAGACACTATCATTAAAAACAAAGACTCCAACCACAAATTTATAAAAGAGTGATATTGTTAACATTGTTTTATTTATCAATAACTAACATAAAAACTCTCCACTTTGATTTACCCAATAGAGTCACTTTCAAGGAAGATCTCTTCAAGTTGTTCATTGTTAACTAAGAGGCGTTTGTTGATACACCTCCCATGTCTATGAATGCATTTTTATGCCAGTCGTTTAAATGTTATCCGTTTAAAGAATATCTATTTACGCCACATATAGACAAACTGGTCGTTTTGCGAGGTGATTTCAAAGCCAAACCTCAAGTACAACTCCCCAACTCGATTACCTTGTAAATAACACAACGCCACAGGCTTATTGAGTTTGGCTGCTTGAGCTAAGCAATCCGTTAAAACTTGGCTACCAATGCCCTTTCCATGATACTCAGGTAACAAAAAGAATCGGCAAAAATAGAAGTGATCGTCTTTGTCTTGAAGTAACACACTGCCAATCGCTTTGCCTTGATGTTCAATGATCTCGGGCCGTTCTTCAGCCCACTCTTCGGCGTGTATATCTCGTTGAACTTGCTCATCCCAACCAAATACAGCCTTGATTGGCTCAAACTCCGCGGCTTTTTTTAGATCGAACAGAAATTCATAATCTGATGACTGAGCGGGTCTTATCGAATACTTCAAAATATCTCCATATAAATCCTATTCCCGCCAACTAATCGTCTGACTAAGCCCTACAATACATGGTGTACTCTTGATGCCCTGTGTGCTCATCGGCTTGTTCACTTACGATCTTAAAACCTTGAGAAAGGTAGAACTCAATGGTCGCTTGATTCTCTTTGTACACATTCAATAACAAGTTCGGACATTCAAGCTTAGCATTTTGCATGAGCTGTTTCCCGATGCCACTCCCTTGATGCTCAGGGCGGACAAAGATCGCCGCTAGTATCCCTTCGTAAAGTGAATAGAAGCCGCGAACCTGACCATTGACTTGATACACATAGCTCTGTGATGCAGGAATATATAGGTCGCGCATATTAGCCACTTGCGACTCCCAAAACTCAGGAGTCACAAAGTCATGGGCTTTTATCGAGGCGGTTAACCAAAGATTTAAAACGGCTTCAATATCGGCTGGGTTGTACTCTCTAATCATCTTAATTCTCAGGCAATTAATATTGTTTAAACTGCGAACCAATATGCCAAGAAGCGACGTAAATTCATTGAAGATTTACGACAATGTCCCAGTCAGAATTATTGAACGGTAATGATAGACCAATACCATTGGCCGCTATTGTTTCTTAACGTATTTCGCCGTAACGAGCATTTCACCGCCACCATCCAGCTTGCAATCTAACTGATGATCTTTGCCTTCACTAATTCGTCTGATTACCGCTTTAGTGCCTATTTTCAGTACAGAAGAACTGCCTTTAATTTTTAGATCTTTAATGAAGGTAACTTTATCGCCAGTGTCTAATACAACACCATTCACGTCCTTTACACGCGCGGCTTCTCTTTCTAAACGCTCCTCTTCTGGGTTCCATTCATAGG
>Ga0209121_10003728_pt1 | contig 14568 bp, 17 predicted proteins | sample Cruoilmetagenom3_FD_187292 | JGI IMG/M metagenome (GOLD analysis project Ga0209121, IMG submission 187292) | Oil polluted marine microbial communities from Coal Oil Point, Santa Barbara, California, USA - Sample 3 (SPAdes) (version 2) | ecosystem: Environmental > Aquatic > Marine > Oil seeps ...
AGACGACCATGCTGAGCCACGGTCTTAACAAACCGAGAATGAAACGGTCTATCTCACCCTCATACCAATTTACCATTTTTTCAAGATATAAGAATGACAGTTAAAACTGTGTCGGGATTTATGTGGTTGAGTAACCTTAGATACGGCAGGCTGGAGACATATCCGGGTCTTAAGCTTGGGCTGTGCCACACTCGCCTGCTTGGCCTTTAAGCGTTTCCACAGCATGAGGCAGCGCTGGTAATACCACTTCAAGGCATTCGCGTACTGCCTTGGGACTTCCCGGCAGGTTGATAATTAAGCATTTACCGCGAGTGCCCGCGACCGCTCGACTGAGCATCGCCATGGGGGTTTTCTTCAGGCTCTCAGCCCTCATCGCCTCGGCAAAACCAGGGACCATCCTATCCACCACGGCAAGAGTCGCCTCCGGAGTAACGTCTCTAGGAGTAAGTCCTGTTCCACCCGTGGTGATGAGCACGTCTAAATTATCTTCATCTACCCACTTAACCAGCTTTCTAACAATAAGCTCCTTCTCATCAGGAACGATGTCGTAATTTACAATGCGGGCATCTATGCTGGGGAGGATTTTGCGAATAGCCTCTCCACTTTTATCCTGACGCTCCCCTCTTGAGCCTTTGTCACTGATGGTCAATATCCCTACGGTAAACATTTACTCACCTATCCCTCTCCCTTTAAAGGAGATGGCAGAAAGGCACTGTCTTGGCTTTTCAACAGAAAATTCTTTTCTATGAAATCAGTTACTGTTACTGTATCACCCCATGGAAGCTGAGGGATATCTATATCCAACGACCCATCAGTAATAATGGCTGAAAGTTCCTCGGGAGAACACAATAAATCCTCTCCGAGTTCTTTTCTATGCACTTCCATTTTAGGAGTTTTGCTTTTCCTGAATCCTTCGACAAGGACGAGATCGAACTCAGGGCCAACGGCGGGCAGAATTTCCCCAATATCAAGGTCGTGGTCCACATTTTTAATAAAGGCCAGTTCACCAGGCGAGCTAATAAGCACGGCATCACTGCCAGCTTGATCAAACCTCCAGCTATCTTTTCCGGGCTGGTTTATTTCCACTCCACCTCGACTGTGCTTTAAGGCAGCGATTTTATATCCTCTTCTTTTAAACTCTGCAATAAGTTGCTCCATAAGCACTGTTTTACCAGATTGTGATTTGCCCACGATTGGAACAACAGGCAATGTTTTCACCTCGTCTTATTCCTCTCCCCAATCCAACATTTGCACCTCTAGCAAGTCTCCAACCTTTGCCCCCTCGCCATTTTCAGGGATAACAGCCAAACCATTGGCCTTGGCCATGGATGTAAGGATTCCCGAGCCCTGAGGACCGGTGACTGAGGCATAATATTGACCACCGCGTTTGGTTACACTCACCCTGATAAAGAGGCGGCGGCTATCAGTATCCACAACATCATCCTCGATAATAGCTCGGATAGCTGGCTTTGCCAGAACTCTCTTCCCCATCATTTTCAATATCGCAGGACGGGCGAATTGTTCAAAGGTAACCATGGAACTGACGGGATTGCCCGGCAATCCCAAATGAGGCACCTTCTTCTCCCCTCCTTTTGTCTTCTTAATGACCCCAAAGGCAAGCGGTTTGCCGGGCTTCATACAAACCGTCCAGAAGCCAACCTCCCCATGCTCTGCCAGGACATCCTTTACTATATCGTAGTCTCCCTTGGACACACCGCCGGAGGTAATGAGCATATCTGCGTCCAAACCCTTATTTATTTTCTCGGTTAGAGACCGAACTGAATCGCGCCCTATGCCCAGGATTTTGGGGATCCCACCATAACGAGAGACTTCAGCGGCAATGGTATAGGTATTGCTATCATGAATCTTACCGGGAGCCAATGGCTGGTCAACACCAATAAGCTCATCTCCCGTAGCTAGAATAGCCACAACCGGCCGACGGATAATCAGAGCAGTGGAGCGCCCCAGGGATGCCAGCACCCCTATCTCCTGGGGACGAAGCAAATTTCCTTTTTTAAGAATTAAATCTCCCTTGGCAATGTCCTCGCCTCTGCCTCGGACATTCGATCCCTTCCTGGCCTGCCACAATATGCCGATTTGCGAAAGGTCATCACCGGATGATTTACGGTTTACTTCATCGGTGTCCTCAAATCGAACTACGGCATCAGCCCCCTCAGGCAATGGCGCTCCCGTCATAATGCGAATAGCCGTCCCCGGCTTGACCTCTTGTGCAGGCATAGACCCGGCAGCAACATATCCAACCACGACCAAATATCTGGGTGATGATTCACTAGCCCCACGAGTATCTTCGGCTCGCAGGGCATAACCATCCATGGCTGAATTATCCAGCGGCGGAATATCTATAGTGGAATAGACATCCTCAGCCAGAACCTGTCCCAGGCAGTCCAGAATAGGCTTTCGCTCGGGCTCAAGAACCTCAACATAGCTCAAAATCTTATCCAGGGCTTCTTCCACAGAGATCATGCGGTAAACTCCCAAAACTGTATTATAGATTATCTTTGTCCCCCATACCAACTTCCCTTGCCTGAGAGCAGACCGGTGCCTCAAGTTCAGCTTAATTTGACAATTTGCGGCTTTAGCTCTATATTTTAACAAAGTAAGGAGGCAGAAATGCGCGAAAAGGTACAAGCAGCCCTGGAACAAGTGAGACCGGCATTGTTAGCCGATGGAGGGGATGTCCAACTAATAGATGTCAACGATGGAGTTGTAACATTAAAGCTGACTGGTGCCTGCAGTGGCTGCCCCATGGCAACTATTACCTTGAGGGATGGGATCGAACGGGTGCTCAAGGAACAGGTGCCTGAAGTTAAGGAGGTGGTGGCCGTCTAATCCATGGCTGTATTCCAGGAAGGGGATAAAAAACAAATCAGGCTGGAGACTTAAATGCCCGAGGGATACTTTATCTGCCACTCTTGCGGTAAAACGGTAGAACATACAGAAGCGGAACGACCATGCGAGGTGCTCAATGGTTGGCTCATGGTTTCACGATGGAAAGGGCCAAGAGTAGTCGAGCATTACAATTTTTGCTCCTTGACTTGCCTTAAAAAATGGGCCGATGCCCAGGTTCCTCAAATTCCTGACGTATTCCTAAAAGCCTTTGAGGAAGGAAAGGATTAAAAATACCTATCTACGAATATTTGTGTACCGATTGTAACTTTAAGTTTGAATTACTTCGCCATCAAACCCGAGCAAACGAAAGTGCCTCTTGCCCCCGCTGTCACAATGGCGCAAAACGGATATTCTCCTCTTTCGCCTCTTTCTCTAAAAGCAGTGAAGGGCCATCTACCCCGATCGGGGAAAGTTCCTCTTGCAGTTCATGCGCTGCCACAAGTTGTGACACCTGCCAAATATAGCTCCCTCAGCGAGAAACAGCAAAGAGCCCAAATAAAGAGAACACTAAATAACCAGCCTGTGAAAATAAACCCCAAACATGTAATCACGTTGGTGAGTCGAGATGATTGAGATAAGAAGAGAAGATTTCTCCGTCGATGAGATAACTAAGAAGATGAAGAAGCCCAAAATAGGGGCGATATCAATTTATCTAGGCACTGTACGTGAATTTCCTTCGGGTAATGGACTGAAATTTGAGGATGATAACCATGCTGTTCGCAAACTAAAGGAGATAGAAAAAAGAGCAATCGATAAATTTGATGTCGAGGATGTAGCGATAGTACATCGAGTGGGTTTCTTAGGCATATCAGAAAATATTCTATTAGTAGCCGTTTCCGCCTCTCACAGAGAGCCAGCTTTCGATGCTTGCAGAAGCATAATAGATGATATAAAGGATTTCCATAAATCATGGGGAAAAGAAGTACCCAAATAGAAATTTTAGGAATTTCCAAGGATGGTAAGCGGAATAAGACAGATGAGCTTGTCCATGAAGAAGAGATTATCGTTAAGCTCAATGGAGAAATTCACAAATTCTACTGCATTCCCGTTGACCTAGAAGAGATGATAGCTGGCAATTTGAAATCAAGAGGCATAGACCCTTCTTCGTCCCGGCTCAAGAGAATCGGCAGCAATGAGTTTGAGGTGAACGTTTCCCAAGAATCAATTAAGACTCCCCGAAACTGTGATTCTCAGAAAAAGCGAACCAAAAGCGAAATTTTTAATTTGATAGAAACGCTAAATGAAAACAGTTTCTTATACCAAAAGACTGGCTGCACGCATGTTATTGGGATCTGCGAGGATAAGGAGATTTTTGTCGAGGATATAAGTAGGCATTGCGCCATAGATAAAGCCATTGGCCTGGCAATTAGAGACGGAATTAATTTATCGAATAGCTCCCTGGTTAGCTCATGCCGACAAACGGCTTCCACAATCAGAAAGGCGATCTTTTGCGAAATACCGATAGTTGTAAGCATCGCTGCCCCAACGGACCTAGCTAGAAAAGAAGCCAATAAATACGGAATAACACTCATAGGATTTGCCAGTTCCAAAAGGTTTAACATATACTCCCACGATTGGAGAATCGAAATCTAAAAATATATAGAGTGGGGAAATAACAGGTTTTATCGTACCGCGGTATCCAAACTGGAACCTTTCGCTGGATTGAAATTAAAGCAGGGAGTAGTTTACAATATAGCAGCTTGCTTTGCTTCACCAAATGCATGAACTTGGAGTAACTGAAAACATAGTTAATATTGCTTTAGCCAAAGCTGGTGAAGCGCAAGCTAGCAAGGTCATCCAAATTAACTTAGTAATTGGCGAGATGTCAGGATTTGTCCCCGACTGTATTCAGTTTTATTTCGATTCTCTCAGCAAAGATACCATCGCTCAAGAAGCAATACTCCACTTTGAATTAGTGCCAGCTCAATTGCGTTGTCGGAATTGTTCCACGATTTTCCACCCACAAGATACTTTGTGGTCTTGTCCTAAATGCCAGGGCCAGAGCGTAGAAATATCCAAGGGACGAGAGCTCTATATCGAAAGTATGGAAGTAGAATGAAAAAAATAGAAGTTATCCAGAACGTTCTGGAGGCTAATGAGACCATAGCTAACCGAAATCAACAGCTATTGGATAGGCACAAGGTTTTTGCTATTAACATTATGTCAGCTCCAGGTGCTGGCAAGACAAGTCTTATTCTACAAACTCTGACGAGGCTGAAAGGCAGGCTGAACATGGCTGTTATCGAAGGCGATGTTGCTTCCACAGTAGATGCCGAGAAAGTGCAGAGCGAGGCAAAAGCAGTAGTTCAAATAAATACCCGAAATATGCCGGAAAGTTGTTCTTTAATGGCTGCTATGATTGAGTCAGCTCTAAAAGACATACCTCTGGATAACATAGACCTACTCTTAATCGAGAATGTAGGCAATCTCATTTGCCCCTCCGAATTTATCCTGGGAGAACACAAACGAGTAGTGATTTCCAGCCTGCCTGAAGGGGATGATAAAGCCACTAAATATCCCCTGATCTTCATCGATGCCGATGCTGTGATAATAAATAAAATGGACCTTCTTCCCCATGTTGATTTCGATATCGCCACCTTTCGCCGTTCCATCGAGGGGCTAAATCCTAAAACCGAGGTTTCCCAAGTTTCCTGCAAGACCGGTGAGGGGATAGAAAAATGGTGCTCCTGGGTATTAGAACAAGTAGAAACCAATGCCACAAAGCTATAGAAGCTTCACATACCTGGTAAACCTCATCATATTGAGAAGCTTAAGCGCTACCAGAGCAATTAGCTGAATATCCTGCTTCCGTGCAAAGGTGAAAGAGAAACCACCATCCCTATCCTGCAATTAAACCTTTACAATACTTGCTGCCACAAACTATAATTCGCTGTCATGTCCTTCATAAAAAGCGGCCATTTACCTGCCACCCTGGTTAAGATATCCCACCTGTTAGATATCCAGAAAAAACAAGGCTATATCGTTGGTGGCTTTATCCGTGATTGGCTTTTAGAAAGGAAGACCAACGATATAGATATTGCTGTAAGCGGTGCCGCCCTAACCATAGCTCGGGAAGTAGCTGAAGAAATAGGAGGCAAATTTGTGCTCCTTGATGATGTCAACAACGTGGCTAGAGTGGTGGTGATCGAAAATGAGCAGCCAAGAGTGACTTCACAAAACCAAGAATTGCGTGGTGCAGATTGGCATTTTGATTTCTCTCCTTTTACTGGAGATATTGAAACTGATCTTGCCCGCCGCGATTTCACCATAAATGCCATGGCTCTGGAACTCAGCCAATTTGTCACTGCCAGCACAGCCACCAAGATGAGTTCCCGAAAATCGGCAAGCTTTTTGACTGAAGAGCAATCCCCCCTAAAGCTTATCGACCCCTTTTCCGGTAGGGAGGATTTGAGAGATAAAATAGTACGGGGGGTAAGCGAGCAAATATTTGAAGCTGATGCCGCTAGACTCTTGCGGGCAATTAGGTTGGCTGCCGAGCTTGACTTCGCTATAGAGCCAAAGACAGAATCTTTAATTCGCCGCTATTCCCAGACTATCACTGAGGTCCCAGGGGAGAGGGTTAGAGAAGAGTTGCTTCGCTTGCTCACTCTGCCCCGAACTGTTTACCATCTGAGATACTTAGATAAACTTGGCTTGCTGCTAGCCCTAATCCCTGAGCTAGCAGAGAGCAAGGGAGTAGAGCAACCAACAGTGCACTTCTGGGACGTCTTCGAACACTCTCTACAGACCGTTGCTGCCATAGAATTCCTCATTAGAGAAAGCGACTGGGAGTACAGCAACGACGATATGCTGTCTACTGCTCCCTGGTCGGACATGATAGACAGACACTTATCCCAGGAAGTTTCCAGCGGAAGTAACCATAAAGTTCTACTCAAGTTAGCCGGGCTATTCCATGATATTGCTAAACCAATGACAAAGTCTATTGATGATACAGGTAGAGCCAGATTTTTGGGGCATACCAAACAAGGAGCAGCTATGACTGCGAACATTCTGGAAAGGTTGCGATTTAGCAATCGAGAAATAAGATTGGTGGAAAGCCTTGTCTATCATCATCTCCGCCCAGTTCAGATGGCACATGAGGAATTCCCTACCCAACGGGCAATTTATCGCTACTTTCGGGATACCGGCGAGGCCGGCATTGATATTCTAATCCTGGCTTTAGCCGATTATCTGGCCAGCCGCGGGCCCCTGGTATCTATGGAAGAATGGGGAAAAAATTGCCAATTAATAAACTACATACTGGCAGAACATGACAAGCAGCAAGTCAAAATCTTGCCAGTGAAACTCATTGATGGTCATGATATAATGAAAAACTTTGACTTAGCACCGGGACCATTGATTGGCAAACTCCTCGCCATAGTCAACGAGGCTCATGCCAGTGGTGAGTTAAGCACCAAGGAAGAAGCACTAGCCTTGATTCGAAGGGAACTGTCAGTTGTGAGGAAACAGCAAACAAGAGTCCCCAAAAAATCCCAGGATTCTGGAGTAGAAACAATCCCTAAGGCAAATGTAGATTAAATTGAGAAGCAGAAACGTTTATTTATTAATTTTTATCCTTGCTCTGTTTGGCTTCGCCCTATGGTCCATAGTCCCACTGGATAGGAATATTTTCGGCAGAGAAGGATTAAGGCTGGGACTTGACCTCGCCGGCGGCAGCTACATGGTTTACCAGGCCGATGTCAGCGATATCAAGCCTGAGAACAAAGATGAGATTATGAGGGGTGTGAAGGGGGTCATAGAAAGGCGTATTAATGCCCTGGGCGTAACTGAGTCCACCGTCGAAATACAGAAACAAGAGGGAGAATATAACATTGTCATCCAAATACCGGGCATTGCTGACATTGAGAAGGCTAAGGAAATGGTTGGACTCTTCACCGTGCTCGAATTCCGGGAACAGGATGAGGCAGGGAATTGGACTCCTGCTATTGGGATGGTCACAGTTAATGGCGAGGAAAAAGAGTTGTTCCTCAGCAGTAGATATTTCAAAGAGAATACTTACGTTGATGTACAAACCGCCAGACCATTATTACTATTTGAGATGGATGAAACGGGAGCGCAGCTTTTCAAACAAATAAGCACCCGCCTCATCGGGAAACACCTAGCTATCTTTCTTGGCGATGAGCCACTTCGGGGCGAAGATGGTCACATCATCGCTCCGGAGGTCCGGGCGGTGATAGAAGACAGGGGACAAATTGAAGGGCTAAGCCTTGTTGATGCTCAAGACCTATCACGAGTGCTCAATGCTGGCCGGATCGACGTTCCTCTCGGGAGATGGGTAGAGGGGGAATTTGAACCCAGTGTACCACTCTATGAAAGGACTGTGGATGCTACTTTGGGGCAGGATTCCATCAGGAAGAGCATAATGGCAGCCGTGATTGGGATAGTGCTACTGGCGGTATTTATGCTCGCTTATTATCGCCTTCCGGGCTTAGTGGCTTGCCTTAGTTTAGGGATTTATGGTGTGGTGCTTTTAGCTATTTTTAAGCTTGTGCCTGTAACCCTCACTTTGCCCGGCCTCGCTGGCTTTATTCTATCGTTGGGCATGGCTGTAGATGCCAACGTCCTTATCTTTGAGCGTACTAAGGAGGAACTGCGAGGAGAGCGCAGCTTAGGTGCTGCCGTTGAGGCTGGGTTTAACCGCGCCTGGACGGCTATCAGAGATAGCAATGTCACCACATTCATTGCCTGTATTGTACTTTTCTGGCTTGGCGGCGAGCTTGGTGCTCTTATGGTCAGGGGCTTTGCCTTGACTCTATTTATCGGTGTAGCTCTATCTATGTTCACCGCCATCGTTATCACCAGAACCTTCCTCCGCTTGATTATAGGTAGCGGGGTGGGCAAAAATCTGGCAGCGTATGGAGTAACATCAGTCCCAACAAAGCGAGAAACCTGAGATGATAGACTTTGTCGGTAAGCAGCGGTGGTTTTTCCTTATCTCCTGGATACTCGTAGTTATAGGTATAATTTCCCTGGTCATCTCTCAAATACAGATCAAATCTCCACTGCAGCTTGGAATCGATTTTACTGGTGGCACTTCTATGATTCTTCAATTTAGCCCAGCGGTCGAACAAAGCCAGTTACGGGAGGAGATGGCCAAACTGGGATACGACGAGGCACGCATTCAAGGTGCTGGCGAGGGTAATTTCATCATCTACACCAGAGAAATAACCTCAGCGGAGGCAAGAGAGTTAGCTGATGAACTCGGGGTAGAATTGGATTCCCAGGTTGAAATAATCGATTACTACTTAGTCTCGGGAACAGTGGCAGCGGAAACAGCACGTAATGCCGTCATCGCCGTAATAATAGCTGCTGTGGCTATGCTTTTTTACATTGTCTGGGCGTTTCGCCGCATGCCCAAGCCTTTTCGTTGGGGTACCTGTGCCATCATTGCTCTCATCCACGATGTGTTCATAATAGTAGGCATCTTCTCCATCCTAGGTTGGCTTGCCGGGGTGGCGATTGATGCCCTATTTATCACCGGGCTGCTTGCCGTTGTTGGCTACAGCATTAATAATACTGTGGTTGTCTTTGACCGCATTCGTGAAAATGTATCAAGGCATATCAGACCTAACTTCGCCGAGATTGTAAACGATAGCCTCATAGAAACGCTGGGAAGGTGTTTGAATACTGCCCTGACCACCTTTTTTGTGCTCTTAGCCCTGTTCCTTTTTGGCGGAGCGACCATATACTATTTCGTCCTGGTGTTGCTCCTCGGCGTTGTCATCGGCACCTACAGCTCTATCTGCATCTCCAGCCAGCTTCTGGTGGTGTGGGAAAAGCGGGAGTGGAGGACACTTCTGCCCTTTGCTAAGAGAACTGCATAATAGGTGTATACTGAGAGCTGTTAACGAATATGGTGTATTCTTTTTATTTCCTCGATATGCTCGTCGAATCCCTCGGTCTTTCTTACCATTGATGCTTTTCCCAATGGGTCATCTATCTCTGAATTACCCAAAAGTACGTCAAAGACAGCTTTTATGGAAGAAGCAACTACCTGAAGGTTATAGCCACCTTCCAGAGTAAAAACGAGACGCCCCTGGCATAGTTCGGCGGCCAGTTCCTTCAATATCATTACGATTTGAGCAAAACCTGTAACGCTTACCCGCATCATAGCCAGGTTGTCAGCCCAGTGAACATCGAAACCAGCAGAAACCAGGATTAGCTGTGGCTCAAATCTCCGGGCTACTGGAACTAAGACCTCGTTGAAAGCTCTCAAGTATTCCTCATCGCCCCAGCCGGCGGACATGGGGAAGTTAACCGTAGTTCCTTCTCCTTCACCCATTCCAGTTTCATCCATCCAGCCTGTCCCGGGATAAAAGGGATACTGGTGGGTGGAGAAGTAAAGGACTTTGGGGTCGGCATAAAAAGCATCCTGAGTCCCATTGCCATGATGGACATCAAAATCAGCGATAAGAATTCGGTTGAGACTGAATTCGCTCAGGGCAACTTTAGCAGCGATTGCCATATTATTGAAAATGCAGAAGCCCATTGCCCTATCACGAATGGCATGATGCCCTGGCGGCCTAACCAGAGCAAAGGCGTTATCTACCTCCCCCCTCATCACCGCTTCTACAGCCCCCATGAGCCCACCGGCAGCATATAAAGCTGCTTCGTAAGACTTCGGAGACATTATGGTATCGGGGTCAAGCCAACCACCGCCCTTCTCCGCTTTGCTCTTAACGTAGGAGATGTAATCTGGCGCATGTATCATCTCTAGCTCTTCCAGTGAGGCAGGGCGCGCAGGCAGACAGCTGAGTTTCTCCTTAATTCCAGTCTCTTTCAAATAAGATATCGCGGCTACCAGCCTCTGAGAATTCTCCACGTGGTCACCGGTATCGTGTTCCAAATAGATTGGGTCATAGACCAGGCCTGCTTTCATACTCGCATCATATCAAAGATACTCAGGCAAAAACAATTATGGGCGAGGCTTGCCAGGGCTCCGACTAAGTCGGAGTTGATTTTTATCACGGAAAACATCTATGCTGTGGGGATGCACAGTTCCGTGAAGGAAAGCTTTGTCTTGTGACCAGAGAAGAGATAAAAGAGTTGCTCAACGAGGCGGAGAATAGGTTTGCCTCGGAAGCAAAGTTAATACAGTTGGAGTCAGGCAGAGTTATTTTCGTTGGCGATACTCATGGTGACGTCGAAGCCACAGATAAAATTATCCACAACTATCTAAAGCCGGAGAATAAGTTGGTTTTCCTCGGTGACTATGTTGATCGGGGACCAGCTTCCCTAGAGAACATTAACCTTTTGCTTGAGCAGAAAATTGAGCATCCCGATTCTCTTTACTTGCTTATGGGAAACCACGAAGGCCATGCTGTATTCAGCTTCTACCCTGCCGATTTCTGGGAAGGACTGGATACCGAACTTCGCCAGCGATACAGTGAGGTTCTCTCCAGGTTGCCGCTGGCAGCGTCCACGCCAAATGGAGTCATTGCTCTGCATGGAGCACTCCCCGATGTGTCAGAACTAGAAGATATAAATAGGATAAAACTAGGTAGCACTGAATGGCATCAAGTAACCTGGGGGGACTGGCAGGAAGGAGAAGGCGAGTTCCTGGGAATCGATCCCTATACCGGAAGACCTCAATTCGGGCGAGGTTGGTTTGAGGAAATCATGTCTCGCTTGGGCAAAAATGTCTTGATAAGGTCTCACCAGCCGGATGCCCCAGCCACAATGTATGGCAAAAGATGTCTTACTATATTCACCTCTTCAGCTTATAGACATTATATTTCTGAGCGCACCATAGCCCTGGCTGATTTGAAAAAAGTGGTAAAGAGCGTGGATGATATAGAGATAGAGATTGTCTAAAGCCCCCTCAACCCTCAAGATTTCAGCTTACTATGTTATAATATTATCAACTGCTTCTGGGGGGTTGCTGGAATAAAAGTCGCAAGACTTTTGGGGTTAAATAATGCAACCTTTCTCGGCCTTATGCATTTATAGTATTAGAAGGAGCAAAAATGAATAAGCTACTCAAAGTTTCAATTCCAATACTGCTGATTCTGGGGTTACTGCTAATCAGTGGCTGTGGTGGTGCTTCGCCATTACCCAGTATACCTGATAAGGGAGAGGAAGAAGAAAGATTAGTACCTGCTGATGGAGGGCGAGGTGAAAGCTGGATTCCCGCGGTATTAACGGAAGACCGCAAAATCGTAAAAACAGGCTCCATGACTTTGGAGGTAGAAGATATAGCCGAGACTATGGACGAAGTTGCTGAGATGGCTGATGAGTTCAACGGCTATGTAGTTTCCTCATATAAACATGAATATGAACGGGGGGTTTCGGGTCACATTATCATCCGGGTTCCTTCTGAAAAATTTGACGAGGCTTTTGAAAGACTTCGCCAGTTAGCTGTAGCCGTGCCCTATGAGACTACCACAGCAAAGGATGTAACTGAGGAATATGTTGACCTGGAAGCTCAGCTAGGCAATCTTCTAGCGACCGAAGCTCAGTATCTATCCTTGTTGGAGAAGGCAGAGAACGTAGAGGAAATGTTGAAGGTGCAGAAAGAGCTTTCCAAGGTGAGAGGGGAGATTGAACAAATCGAAGGCCGCATGAAATATCTGGAGCAGACCTCAGAGACGTCACTTATTGAAGTAGATTTAGAGGAAACAAGGGGATTTGCTGAACCCTGGAGCGCCTCCGCTGCTTTCCAATCGGCAGTGCGTGGGCTGACAACATTTGGCAGAGGTCTAGCCACTGTACTCATCTGGCTGGGCATTTTCTGCTGGGCCTGGGTGCCGCCTTTGGTAATCTGGCTCAGAAGACGCCGAAGGGCAAAGAGCTAATTCTTAACGCATTTGCCTCATCGATACCATCTGAAGCTTATACAACAGCCTTGACAGGGCTTCCTAGTGCATCTACACTATCAAAATCACCTGATGAGGTCTGAAAGCAATGATATGCCCGGTTTGTAAATACGATATGATAGTCGTTGAGTATCGTAGTATCGAGCTTGATTATTGTAATAGCTGTAAGGGGGTGTGGTTTGACTCTGGAGAGCTCGAGCTTTTACTTAAGTCGCAGGATCTTGAAGAGCCAAAGGCGTTTCTCGATGGCATCATTAATTCTCAGGAAGCCATTTCACCAGAAAAGAAACGAAATTGTCCCATTTGTGGCCATAAGATGAAGAAAACGGCGATAGGCGAACAGCCTAAAATCCTCATCGACATATGCCGTAACGGACATGGACTGTGGTTTGACGGGGGTGAGGTCGCTCAATTAATAAGACGTCTGGCTGGGGAACATCCACCAAAACATGATTCTAGGGAACAGGTTACCAGTTTCCTGGAAGAAGTATTCGAAGCCCCGGAGCAAGGCAGCGATGACAGTTAAGTAACACCCAGAGAACATTAGTTAAGGAGGTTTAATATGCTAGCAGTTTATATCATTATCGGTGTTGTTGTGGTCCTTCTTATCATATTCCTAGCTATCTACAACGGCCTGGTCAGGCGGCGTAATCAAGTAAAGAACTCGTGGGCGCAGATTGACGTTCAGCTAAAACGACGCCATGACCTCATTCCCAACCTGGTGGAAACTGCCAAGGGCTATATGAAACACGAGCGGGAAACCCTGGAAGCAGTAACCAAGGCCCGTAATATTGCCCAGCAAGCGTCGTCTGCCGGAGCCGGTGAGCGAGCCAAGGCCGAAGGTGAGTTGAGCTCGGCCCTATCCCGTTTACTTGTTGTAGTGGAACGCTACCCCGACCTTAAAGCCAATCAGAACTTTCTGGCACTTCAGGAGGAGCTTACCTCAACCGAGAATAAGATAAGCTTTTCTCGCCAGTTTTACAATGACTCAGTCCTGAGATATAACAACCAGACGCAGATGGTTCCATCTAACATTGTAGCCAGCATGACCGGGTTTAAAGCCAGTGAATTCTTCGAAGTTACTGTAGCCGCTGAAAGAGAAGCGCCCAAGGTTAGTTTCACTCAATAAGAAGACACTTCAGCTGTGTGGGAACAGATTAGGTCTAATCAAATAAGGTCAGTAGTGCTGACAATAGGCATGGGAGCATTACTGATCCTGATTGGCTATTTCCTCGGCCTGTATTTCTTTGATAGTGCTATTGCGGGCTTGCTCATCGCCATATTAGTATGGGTGGTCTTGAGTTTAATCGGCTATTTCCAGGGTGATAGTATCCTGCTTAGCATGTCGCGGGCGAAGAAAATTAAGCGTGATGACCACCCCCGCCTGTACAATGTGGTTGAGGAAATGAAGATTGCCTCCGGTCTGGAGAAAATGCCCGACATATACATCATTGATGACCCGGCACTAAATGCCTTCGCCACTGGTCGTGACCCCAATCGGGCATCCGTAGCTATTACCTCGGGACTGCTACAAAAACTAAACCGCGATGAATTACAGGGGGTCATCGCCCACGAGATATCCCACATCAAGAACAGGGACGTGCTGCTCATGACAATGTGTAGTATACTGCTCGGCACTATCGTTATTCTGGCCTGGTATGGGTCACGCCTCATGTTTTTTGGCAGCATGACCGGGTCAAGAAGAAGTTCCTCATCAGGAGGAGGTGGGGGGGCTCAGATAATAATTCTGGTCGTGTCACTCGTATTTATGATACTGGCGCCGATTATGGCGCAGCTCATTTACTTTGCCATCTCTCGGAAG
>Ga0209121_10003732_pt1 | contig 14562 bp, 15 predicted proteins | sample Cruoilmetagenom3_FD_187292 | JGI IMG/M metagenome (GOLD analysis project Ga0209121, IMG submission 187292) | Oil polluted marine microbial communities from Coal Oil Point, Santa Barbara, California, USA - Sample 3 (SPAdes) (version 2) | ecosystem: Environmental > Aquatic > Marine > Oil seeps ...
GGTGATAAAGACCGGCTGGTCCCACTTCCGGAAAGTGTCAAGCCGGCGTTAAACATACATCTTGAACGTGTTAAATTAATCCACGAACACGATTTGGCGAAGGGTTACGGCGAGGTATATTTGCCGCACGCATTAGACAGAAAGTATCCCCATGCCGGCAAAGAATGGGGATGGCAATATGTTTTTCCTTCAACCAAACTCTCACACGATCCGCGTAAAAACGTGACACGCCGACATCATATGGACCCTTCCTCTTTGGACAGGGCCATTAAGCGGACGGTTAAACTGGCTGATATTACTAAACGAGTCACGTCCCATACTTTCCGGCATTCTTTTGCGACACACCTTTTGCAGACAGGTACTGATATCCGGACAATTCAAAGCCTTCTGGGGCATAATGATCTTTCCACAACCATGGTTTACACCCATGTGTTGCGCCAGGGGGGACAGGGAGTCAAAAGCCCGCTTGATTTACTGGAATAGATTGCCGGGCGGAAAACTAAATTTTCTATTTCAAAAAATATTCTAAAATTAAATAGTTGATAATGGTATTTATACGCCTGAAATAGCAGAATTGCGAGGTTTACAGATCAAAGATCAAGGATATAAATACAATTATGAATTTTGAATTCTTAATTTTGGATTAAGGATTGAGAGAAGAGCGTATGATAATGCGCAATGCGGGGCTGGTGATAGAGCGATTTTAGGTTTGACATTCCGGTCCTTTCAATATAATAATTCCAGATACTCGATGACCTCGGTTTCGAGTGATTTTTTAAAAAATGACAGATCGGTATCTGATCAGTGGAAGCAACTATCGCATGCACAGGAGGGTAAAATGATTACAAAATTCAGGAGACCGACTCTTGCCTTATTGATTGCGCTCATAATGGCTTTCTTCGTAACGTCGCCGGCAGCAGCGGCTATGGTTCAGTCGCGCATGTCGTCGCAACAGGCAGATCATGAAAGGATGCAGAGCAAAGATTCAGAGACGATACAACGTGCGTTGGAAAATAAACTCGTCCAGGAAAAACTGGCTGCTTATGGGTTGACCCAGGAGGAAATCAACGCAAAATTGCAATTTATGACTGATCAGCAAAGGCATCTCCTGGCCCAGGCATCGGAAAAGGTTTTAGCCGGTGGCGACGGCATCGGTGTCGTGATTGGCTTACTCATCATCACGCTTCTTGTCATCGTAATTTTGAAGCTTCTCGATAAAGAGATAGTCATCAGGTAATAAAGTATTGCGATCACTTTTGCTGCTGATTCTTATCTCCGCACAAGCCACATCATTTATGATTAGTGGCGTTCCTTTCATCCGTCAGGACACAAACTTTTGTGGTCCTGCAGCGTTGGCGTCCGTCATGTCGTATTATGGCGACACGATCGATCAGCAAACAATCGGAGCGGCAACCTACGACGCGAAACTTCATGGGTCCCTCATTTCAGATCTGGAAAATTTTGCCCGGTCGAGAGGATTCAAGACGACAGCGGACCGTGGTTCCGTGGCACGGATAAAGGAATTCCTGCGCCGGAAGAAGCCCGTCATCGTATTGGTGGATCAAGGGCGGTGGTTCGTATCGCGGCCGCATTATCTCGTCATCATCGGGTATAGCGAGGAAGGCTTTATTGCCCACAGCGGATATGAGGCATCAAAACTATACGATTATGAAGAATTCACGAAACTATGGAAGAAGATAGGCAGCATCTACCTGGTGGTATATCGATAGCGGCTGTTTTTCTTTTCTGTTGCATTGCCCTCTGGTCATGCGCCATGCCGCAAATTATTGTCCTCGACGATCCCTTATCGGCGCCCGAGCACAATGATCTCGGAGTCGTCTACGAAAATAAGGGAATGTTTGACCTTGCCGAAAAAGAATATCACAAGGCGCTAAAAAAACAGGACGACTGGGCCGTACCCTGCTTCAATCTCGGTAATCTCTACTACAGGCAAGGTAATCTCGACAAGGCGGAACAATCGTTTCGAAAAGCCCTCGACATCGATGCCGACAATCCCGACCTCTTAAATAATCTCGCGTATCTCCTGTATGAACAAGGCCGCATAGCGGAGGCAAAGGCATTCATCGACCGGGCGTTAACGATCGAACGCAAACCGGAGTATCTGGATACCCGCAGTAAAATTCTTGAGAAAAGCGCCGATTAAAAGAAGAGTAGCGAGCGATATAGCAGGTTCAAGGAAAAAGGAACAGTGTTAACTGATGCATTCGTAAAAAGTCTGTCATTCCCGTGAAAACGGGAATCCATATATGGATAAGCACTTGAAAAGACTGGATTCCCGTTCCCCGATCGGAGTCGAGGACAAGCTTCACGGGAATGACAAAATTGTGCATATTTCGACTTTTTACGAGACTGTCTTAACTGATACAGGCAGGGAATTTCCAGTCTTTCACCATAATAGTTGAGCGCGGGATTGGGCGTCTGCAATTTTACCCCCAATCGCCAAGCAGGTAACAACAGTTATGACCGATAAATGTTCCATACCAGGCATGCATAGTCCCTCAGGGGTTGAAAGCGGATCAGGACTGCGCCCGCATTTTACCATTATTGTTTTTTTGACAGTGATTTTTTTCTTTAATTTTACCTCCAGGATTTTGCTTTCGCCCCTGACACCCACCATCGAACATGATATGGGGCTTGGTCATGGCGCGATGGGATTTTTTTTCTTTTCCATAACTGTCGGTTATTTTATCTCGCTTGCAGGATCGGGTTTTATCTCTTCTCGAATCTCTCACAGGCTGACAATTATTATCTCTTCTGTCGCGGCCGGCTTTGTTTTGATAGCTGTTTGTTTTACCGAAACAGCATGGGGCTTTGGTGCATGTACTCTCGCCCTGGGACTTGTTACTGGAATCTATCTTCCATCCGGGATAGCAACTATTACCGGCCTGGTTGATAGTCGCCAGTGGGGAAAAGCGCTTGCCATCCATGAGCTGGCCCCGAATCTGGGATTTATAGCGGCTCCCCTTATGGTAGAGGTACTGATGATATGGTTTTCCTGGCGATGTGTTATGGGCGTGACAGGTGTTGCTTCTATCCTCGTTGGATTTTCCTTTGCTTTATACGGAAGGGGTGGTGAATTCTACGGCGAGAAACCAAATTTTGTTTTAATTCGTCACCTTTTCATGAAACCATCTTTCTTTGTCATGATCATATTGTTCAGTTTGGGGATAAGCAGCACGGTCGGCGTGTATTCCATGCTTCCCCTCTATCTCGTTACAAACCACGGGATACCCAAAGTGGAGGCGAATACGATCATCGCTGTGTCGAGGATCTCACCCCTGTTTATGGTTTTCCTGGGGGGTTGGGCGGGAGACCGTTTTGGCGCAGCAAAGACGATGAAGGTTGTCTTCTTTCTCACAGGGATTATAACGATTCTCTTAGGCTTCGCCAACACGTACTGGATTAAGCTGTTCGTTCTCTTTCAGCCTGTTTTTGCCGTCTGTTTTTTCCCCGTGGGATTTGCTCTCCTTTCAATGGCTGTTCCGCCCCGGAGCAGGAACCTGGCAGTTTCGCTTGCCATACCTATCAGTTTTATGATTGGGGCCGGCCTCTTTCCCGCTGGAATCGGAATCTTGGGTGACGCGGGGCTTTTTGATTCAGGCTTTATCATTCTCGGGATTTTCATACTTTCAGGGAGTATTCTCTTGAACTTTGTAACATTCCGAGATTGCAGGGGAAATGTAATTTAAGAAATATCACTTAGAGAAACCATATACCGAAAGGGGTAGTCTCGTGGCAAGCTTGCAATGACGTACAAGCTTTCGTCATTGCGAGGCCGAAGGCCGTGGCAAGCTCTTGGATTATGCCAAGTTAGCTCCTGGCAGCACGAGATTGCTTCGCTTCGCTCGCAATGACAACTTTTTCGACTTTTTACGAAGACATCAAGGTTGGAGACCTTTGCAGAATGTTCAATTTTGTTCAACTTCAAGGAAGGCGAAAATTTTAACCGCAGGAATATATTGGATATTTCGAGGATTAAAATTTGAGCCTGACGCAGAAATTGGGCAAAAGGGGACGTTATTCAAAGGTCTTGGTTGATTATTCCGTTTTTTGAAAAAGGTGGGGCAGTGCTTCGCCCGCTGTTGACTGGATGCTTATATCATACATGGAAGACATTTCAGTCTGTTCGGGGTTGATCTCGACACATTTCGCACCGTATTCCTTTGCAATCCTGGGGAAACCGGCTGCCGGATAGACGACACCGGATGTGCCTATGCCGACAAAGAGGTCACATTCCCTGAATGCAATGACGGCCTGATTTATGACAAATTCATCCAGCATGTCGCCAAACCACGTGATATCGGGTCGAAGCCAGTTATCGCAATGTTCACACTTGTAGCTTTTGTATTTTTCGCCGATATCTTCAGTAATGCCATGCATGGGACATCTGAGACGCCAGAGACTGCCGTGCAGTTCCATGACGTTTTTACTGCCTGCCCGCTGGTGCATGCCGTCAATATTCTGTGTCACGACAGTGACTTTTGGGTGCGTTTTTTGCAGTTCCGCTATCACAAAATGTCCGGCATGGGGCCGGCATTTAAGTACGGCTTTACGGCGCAATTCGTGAAATTTCAGCACTTTCAGGGGATCCTGGTCAAAAGCTTCCCGGCAGGCATATTCTTCCCACCGATATTCGTTCCATATACCTCCCCTGCCCCGGTATGTGGGAACGCCACTTTCGGCAGACATCCCAGCGCCGGTAAAGAAAACGATATGTTGATATTCATTGGGATTAATGGGTTGCATGGTTATTTATTTCCTCATGTAAAATTGTGTCTGAACGGTCTTTTCGTTCAGACACTTGATTAGCCGGTTTTTGCCAGGTCGAGTCTTCCTTCCCATCTTTTCAGAAGTACATCTTTCAGGAGTGCGTGCTCCGGTTTTTCCAGGGAGGGATCGTTTTCGACAAGTGAAAAGGCTTCTTTCCTAGCTTCGTTTAATATTCTTCCGTCACGCAATATATTCGCTACCCTGAAGTCGGGAAGTCCCGATTGTCTGGTTCCCATAAATTCGCCGGGTCCCCTTATGATCAGATCTTCTTCCGCTATCCTGAAACCGTCAGTTGTCTCTTCCATTATGCGGAGTCTTTTCCTTGAAACATTGGATCTCGCGTAACCGGCGAGCAGGATACAATAGGATGGGATGTCGCTTCTCCCTACCCTGCCCCTCAACTGGTGCAGTTGTGAGAGGCCGAATCTTTCGGCATGCTCTATGACCATAAGAGATGCCTGTGGAATATCTATACCCACCTCTATCACCGTGGTAGAAACAAGTATGTCCGCTTTTCCCTCTGAAAAGTCTGCCATGATTTCATCTTTTTCGGCGCCTTTCATTCTTCCGTGTATCAGCTTTACCCCGTATTCCGGGAATATATCTTTTTGAAGGTGTTCAGCCATCCGTGTGGCATCCTTCAGGTCCAGTGTTTCAGATTCTTCCACCAGCGGATAGACGATGAAGGCCTGATTCCCCTTTTTTAGTTCGTTTCGTATTACCTCATAGACCTTATCACGGGACTTTTCGTAGAATAGCTTTGTGCGAATCGGTTTTTTGCCAGGGGGCATTTCATCTATGACGGAAATATCGAGATCTCCATAAACCGTCATTGCAAGACTCCTCGGAATCGGGGTGGCTGTCATAACGAGAACATCCGGATTTATCCCCTTCCCCCTAAGAGTCGCTCGCTGGACTACTCCGAAGCGATGCTGCTCATCTATCACAACAAAACCGAGCTTTTTAAACTCAACACCTTCCTGAATCAGCGCATGGGTCCCGACGATAATATCCACATCACCTGATGCTGTCTTTTGCAAAACCTCTTTCCGCTCCAGCGTTTTTTTGCCGCCGGTGAGTAGCGCAACTTCAAGCCCAAGCATTGAAGACCATTCCTTTATATTGGAGTAGTGCTGGCCGGACAGTATTTCTGTGGGCGCCATGATGGCCGCCTGATAACCGTTTTCACACGCGCAGGCCATAGCCGCCATTGAAACGACTGTCTTACCACATCCGACATCACCCTGGAGGAGCCTGTTCATGGGAAAAACGCTGCCCATATCTGCCTTAATCTCTTCTATTACTCTTTTCTGCGCATCGGTCATTTCAAATGGAAGTATCTTACAGAATTTGTCATAAAGTTTTCCGGTTGTGTTAAATGGAATCCCTTTTTCCAGGACATATCCCTTTTTCTTGAGGGCCATTCCCAGTTCGAAGAAGAAGAATTCATCAAACACCAGTCTTCTATGTGCCGCCGATTTCATATTGTTGTATAGATCCATATCCTGATCAGCTTCCGGGAAGTGGACGTTTTTTATGGAATAATTGATGTCGGCGAGATGCTGTCTTTCACATATTTCATTAGGGATGGGGCTTGAAACATATTGAGAGTAATTCTCAACTGCTCCCATCATTATCTTTCTTATATATTTTTGATGCAGTCCTTCCGTCTCCGAATAGATGGGAACAATTCTTTTGAAATGGAGAAAATCGTCTGTGTTTTCATCCTTACTGCTGATAATTTCAAAATCCGGGTGAATCATATCTTTAGCGAAGAGAAACTCTCTCACCTCCCCTGTAAAAATTACCCTTGCATCCTTTTTAAATGTCTTCCGCAGATAGGCGTGATTTCCCTTAAACCATTTAGCCGTGAGCTTGCCGCTTCCGTCATCAATGGTTACTTCAAATACCTTTTTTTTCCTGTAATGCTGCACCTCTGCACTGATGACTTCTCCGATTACGGTTTCCCTGCTGCCGATTTGTGCCTGTGATATCTTTTTAACGGAGCGCCTGTCCTCATATCTCCTCGGCAGGAAGTAGAGCATATCCTCTACGGTTTTTAAATTCTTTTTGCCGAGGAGTCGAGCAATTCCCGGACCCACCCCCTTTACGTATTGAACTGGAAGAGACAACTTGTCAAAACCGGTTTTAATTTCTCCTGTTGTGCCGGATGTGTCCGGTGATTCTTCAGTATTAATGTCAAAAGAGAGAAGCTGCATTTCCTTTACCAATCGAAGCGCCACCGCAATATGTTTCTTCTTTTCGGCAAGGGAAAGATTATCAAAATTTAAGAAAGTCTCATCGAGATAAGAGACGATATTGCCAAATTCGTTTTTTGACATATCTCCTTGTTTTAGCGAAGCATTAATCGTCTTTAATCTGTCAATAAGCCCCGACATACTCGTTTCAAAATCTTTAACGAGATGGAGGTTCTGATAGGAATTTTTCGATAGAAATATCAGTGGGGTTTCTATTTTCTTGATAATTTCATTGAGATTTGCCATTATATATTACCCTGATTGCGAAGTAAATTCACATATAAAGCGTTAATTTAACTAACAGATATGCCTGCTATTTACAAGGAAAGAATTGACTTTTCACATGAATTAAGTTAGTTCTTTCGCATTAGTCAAATTAATATCCATTTATTTTATATGAAATTCAGTTTGTGAGGTATTTTCTATGGTAAAGAAAAAATCAGTGTCATATAAGGATGCCGGCGTCGATATAGACAAGGCCAACAGTTTTATAGAAAAAATAAAGCCATTTATTAAATCTACATCACGTAAGGAAGCCTTTGGCAATATTGGCAGTTACGGGGGGTTGTTTCATCTCGACACGGAAAAATATAAAAGCCCGGTCCTTGTGTCATCTACAGACGGAGTTGGCACGAAGCTGAAAATAGCCCAGATGATGGGAAAACATGATACCATCGGAATTGATCTTGTAGCCATGAGCACAAATGATTTGATTGTCCAGGGAGCTGAGCCTCTTTTCTTTCTCGATTACATAGCTACAGGGAAAATAAATCTTGAAACAAGCGTGCAAATCATCGAGGGTATAGCCGAAGGGTGCAAACAGTCCGGTTGCGCTCTTATCGGCGGAGAAACAGCCGAAATGCCCGGTATTTATAAAGATGGAGAGTATGATCTTGCCGGTTTCTGTGTCGGAGTTGTTGAGAGAGACAAGTTGATTGATGGGTCAGAGATCAAAGTCGGGGATCAGATCATCGGGCTGGCTTCCAGTGGTATTCACAGTAATGGTCTTTCTCTTGCCAGGAAGGTATTGTTTGAAGATTTGAATCTGAACGGCAATGATATGATTGAAGGTCTTGAATATTCCGTTGGCCTGGAACTTCTTCGTCCGACAAGAATCTATATAAAAAGCTTGCTGAATATAATCAAGAACTTCAGCATAAAAGGAGTGATTCACATCACCGGAGGCGGATTTATAGACAATATTCCCCGCATAATACCCAATCGATGCCAGGCCGTTATCACCAGAAATAGTTGGGATATGCCTCCAATTTTCACGATTATCCAGGAAAAAGGAAACATCGATGAAATGGAAATGTTTAGAGTATTCAACATGGGTATAGGAATGATGGTGGTCGTCTCTAAAAAAGAATCAAAAGAATTATTGGATCGACTTGAAGCCCTCGGCGAGAAAGCTTCTGTAATTGGTTCAGTAGCCAAAAGGGGAGAGAGTCAACCATCTGTTCTTTTTGAGGAAGCAAATGAATAATAACATTAACATTGGCGTTCTTGTATCCGGCAGCGGGTCTAATTTCCAATCAATCATAGATCAGTCAGAAAAAGGTAATCTTGACGCAGTGATCAAAGTGGTTATTAGCAATAACCCGGATGCTTATGCGCTGGAAAGGGCAAAAAAGCACAATATCTCTGCCATTTTTATTGATCATAATGATTTTAATGACCGGCAACAGTTTGATCAAAAAATGATCGATATCCTTAAATCTTATGAAGTTGAACTGGTTATCATGGCAGGATTCATGCGGGTATTAACCCCCCTTTTTATAAAAGCCTTTCCAATGAAAATCATGAACATACATCCCGCCATCCTTCCATCCTTTCAAGGTATCCATGCCCAGGAAAGGGCATTTGACTACGGCGTGAAATTTTCAGGATGTACTGTCCATTTCGCGGATGAAGGTGTTGACACAGGTCCGATTATCATTCAATCCGTCATCCCCGCTTATGATGACGATACTGCCGATACGCTTCAGCAGAGGATTCTTAAAGAGGAACACCGGATATTTCCTCAGGCCATTCAATTTTATGCGGAAGGAAAACTTGAAATTGTCGGCAGAAAGGTTCGCATTAAGAATCATAAGAAGATTGATGAAGCTCCACTACATAATCCTCCGCTAGATAAGTTTTGATGGGCATTAGCCCCTTAGTTGTAAGATTCTTGCAAAAAATGGCTTCGGCGTGAGACGTCGGCGTGAGCTCAGTCGAACGCTCAGCCGAACGTGCTTCGAATTTCGAATTTCCAGTTTATCTGGATTAGGGATTAATTACGAGATCAGTTCCGCTTAATCCTCTAACCCTTTAATCCTTAATCCCGGGGAATGATATGATAATCGTAAGTGCTTGTCTTTTGGGAATAAGATGTAGATACGACGGAGATAGTCGCCCCGAAAACCGATTGCTCTCAATATTGTCTGACGAAATTTGCATTCCGGTCTGTCCCGAACAGCTAGGGGGGTTGACAACACCTCGTTTACCGTCCGAGATAATCGATGGTGATGGATCGGACGTTTTAAATGGCCGTACTAAAATCATAGATCCCACCGGTAAAGATGTAACCGAGCAGTTTTTACGAGGGGCAGAGGAAGTAAGAAGACTTGCAAGGCTTATGCAAATTGATACATCGATTTTGAAAGAGAAAAGCCCATCTTGCGGTGTCCATTACATAAAAAGGGGAAACCTTGTTTTAAGAGGAATGGGGGTGACATCGGCCCTCCTGCTCTCAGATGGCATCAAAGTCATATCATCGGACAGGATAGAAGAGGAATATGTACGATACCATCGTAATAGGAAATGATTTTAGTTCACTTATAGCTGCTCTTGTCACTGCACGTAGTGGGAAAAGAACAGTTCTTATAAGTGAAGGTCATATTCCGGATTTCTATGCAGAATCCGGTTATGTCTTTGATATTGATCCTTTTCCATGGACCGGTAGTGATCCGGGAGGTTTGTTACGACGGCTATTATCTGAAATAGATACAGACTTGGTGGATCGACTGAAAATTCATCCATTAGATTCTCCTCTTCAGGTAATTTTCCCGGAACACAGAATTGATTTATACAATAGAATCGAATTGTTATCAGATGAACTAAAAAGGGAATTTGCCATTGATTCAGAGAAAACCATAAATTTCTATGAGTCAATTATTCAAAAAAGCAAGGTTATAACAAGTCTGATTGAGGAAACGCCACACATACGTCCAGAAACCTTTCGGGAGTACCTCGGGTATATTTTTCACGTCCCGGTATTTCTCTGGAACAGGACAGGCCTGTCAAATAATTTAAAATGCATTGGGAATAATTCGTTATTAAAAAAAACATTTGATGCGGAAATCTTACTCCTTTCAAATCTTTGTGTAGATGGTACTACGCCATTGTCATCAGCATATATACTTTCATTGCTTTTAAACGGATTCCATTATTACAGTGGGGGGAAACATCACCTTATCGAGGAACTTAAGAATAAGTTTACAGAATTGGGAGGAACTATTTTTGGGGAATGTTCTATATTGAGACTGAACATAAAAGAGGAAATCAAAGCAGATATAATTGTTGATGAGGAAGCGTTTGTAATAAATAGCAAAAATGTTATTATCAGCACTAAATGGGAGCAATTTAAGCATGTTATACTTAAAGATAAGAGATTTTTAAAATTTGCAAATAAATATATAAATGTTGAAAGCTTATATTTTCCATTTACTATTCATATGGGTCTCTGTGACAAGGGATTACATGAACAAATGGCAGAGTATGTTATGATTATTTCCGATGAAAAAGAGTCACTTGCCAATGGCAACCTTGTTTTTTTAGAAACAAGTCTCAGGGAAGATACCGGGCGTGCGCCTTCCGGGAAAAGGGCAATGAGCGCCACAATTTTACTTGATGAGTCTCCTTTGAGTCTCAGCGATGAGGATCTAAAGGAAATTTCAAAAAATATATTAATAAAGATCGAAGGGTTTCTTCCCTTTTTCAGGGAAAGTTTTGAATTCATGAATATAGACAGCTCTATTGATATATCCAGAAAATACCAGGAAGTTATAAATCAAAAATATACGACAAGAAAAAATTCAATACTTGGCATATCTCCTCTGTCAAACAAGACGCCTGTGGAGAATGTATTCCTGACGGGCGGTATGCTGTTTGCGGGTCTTGGATTTGACGGAGAAGTCATCTCCGGATTAAATGCGGCAAATATGGCGATGGGAGACAATTAACATGAAAAATAAATTGTATGATTTTACTATCAAAACCCTGGGGGAGCGAAAAATTCCTACTCCTCACACACCTGGTTACTTTACAGATGATAAAAAGCGGATTCTCTACAATGTCAATCTGGAAAACTTTGACAAATTAAAAAACGGCGATGGTCTTCCCCTTTCAATTGAGGTGGCAGGTCCGAGAGAAATGATCTATTTCGACCCTGCGAAGGTCAAAGCTGCTATTGTTACCTGTGGTGGGTTATGCCCGGGGATTAATGATGTTATCAGATCAGTGGTAATGCAACTTCACTATCTCTATGGTGTGAAGAATATTGTTGGCATAAGGTATGGTTTCCAGGGATTTATTCCCAAATACGGCCATGATGTTATGGAATTAACTCCGGAGTTTATTAAGGACATACATACTCTTGGAGGAAGTATTCTGGCTTCATCGCGGGGGGGTCAGGACATTGAAGCACTGGTCGATTCTATTTGTCGGATGAACATAGATATCCTCTTCTGTATCGGCGGCGATGGAACCATGAGGGGTGCAGAGGCAATTACAGAAGAGATAACGAAGAGGAATCTGAATGTAAGCGTTATCGGCATACCGAAAACGATAGATAATGACCTCAATTTAATTGATAAAACCTTTGGGTTTGATACGGCAATTTCCGAGACCATCAAAGTAATTCAATGTGCCCATGTGGAATCTAAGGGCGCTCCCATGGGTATAGGTCTCGTCAAAATTATGGGCAGACAATCAGGGCATATCGCCGTCAGCGCCGCCCTCGCGCAAAATGATGTAAACTTTGTATTGATACCGGAAATACCCTTCGATCTTGAAGGCGAAAAAGGATTTTTAAAAGCTCTGGAAAGGCGTTTACAAAAACGTCGTCATGCAGTTATCCTGGTGGCGGAAGGAGCCGGACAGGACTTAATCACCAATGACGAGTTGGCTCAAACCGATGCATCCGGAAATGTCAGGTTGAAGGACATAGGTATTTTCTTGAAAAATAAGATCAGTGAATACTTCAGGAAAATTGAAATGGAGATTAATCTTAAATATATTGATCCCAGTTATATAATACGAAGCGTTCCGGCCAATGCCTGTGACAGCCTGTATTGTGCCATATTGGGGCAATATGCCGTTCATGCCGGCATGGCAGGAAAGACAGGAATGGTCGTAGGATTATACCTTAATGAATATATCCATCTTCCAATAAGCACTGTGACATTGCGTAAAAAAGTGGATCCGAACGGTAATATGTGGATGCGTGCCCTGGAGGCAACAGGCCAGCCACCATCAATGAAGAATTAGTAAAAAATACTTGCAAAATATGTATTTATCCGTTAGATAGCAGTTCAGTTTTTCAAAGGAGTTTGGATATGTCGCGAGTCTGTGAAATATGTGGGAAAAAACCATCAGTAGGAAATCAGGTTAGCCATGCTCATAACAAAACAAAGAAAGTATGGTATCCTAATCTTCAAAAGGTACGGGTTATAGACAAAAAAACAGGTGCAGTAAAAAGAATGAAAGTATGTACGAGGTGCCTGCGTTCCGGCTTTGTAAAAAAGGCGCTGTAATGTGTCGGCTGGGCGAGTGAGGAAAAACGTTAGTTCCCCTTTATCTTTGAATTTTTACCTGTCAATACCATTTTTTTGAGATTTATGAGTTTAATTTGAAAGGTTCCATATTTTGTATGGCCATAAGCCTTTTGTTTTTTGTTTAAGATCAATTCAGTCCTGTTCTTGTTTTTTAACAATATACGGCCTTTGAGGTCAGCATTTTTAAGGACAAACAGGATATTTTCTATTCTTTCAAATGGAATCGTATAAGTTCCCTCCCCTTTTTTTCCTTCTATGAAAGTTTCCCCCTGAATACTTACTCCATTACATTTTGTAGCGACACCCAGCTGATCGATATAAATTGCAGTGAAATTTTCATCAGGTCGGGGAATCTGATCGGCAGAATCGCCTCCAAGCATAGAACTTCCCATTCCCGTTAAAAAGGGAAGGAACAACATGATGAATAAAACCTTATATGATCTTTTCATTACCCTTTCGTCCTTTCGTATTTCCTGACAGGTTCTTTGTAAAGCATTTTGGTTCCGGCTTGTCAGGGTTCGGAAACAACTTCTTGAAAATCTACTTCTTCTCGTAATGCGTCAAGTATACGATTAACATCGGAAATAAAATCAGGAAGTATCGTCAACTCGATGACAGCCTCATCCCTGTCAACTGTTGTAATTGTACAGAGACCCTCATATCCTTCAAACAAAAACTTGATGTGAGATATGTCTTTTCTGTCTAATTTCAGAATTTTCTTAACAATTTGATCTGACATTGTTTTTATGCAGTAATTTTGAAGATATGTAACATCCGGCTTTGTAAAGATCAAGAAATAAATCTCTCCTTGACATCAGAGCCTGTCATGAAATATGTGTTGCAGTCAGATGTAATAAACCACTCAGCGGCAAGTCACGGGATGTTAACCCCTGCAGATTTCACATCGTCCTTCAAATAATTAGAATAATCCGTGTAATCTGCGAAATCTGTGGATTAAAAGTAAATAAGAGGATTAAAAATGCTCCCCACTACACAATGGGAATTCACCAATATAGACAGCAAAAAGCAACACGTACTGGAAAAAGAACTCGGCATTACGCCTATAATATCCCGGATATTAATTAATCGTAATATTGAAAACCCCGACGATGCAAAAAGATTTTTGCACCCCTCGCTTAAAGATCTCCACAATCCCTTTCTCATGAAGGACCTTGAAAAAGGTGTTGATGGAGTAATTAAAGCAATTTCCAATAATGAAAGAATAGTTGTTTACGGCGATTATGACGCCGACGGTATCACCTCTGTAGTCACTCTGGTAAAATTCCTGAGAAGATTCCACGAAAATGTTACTTATTATATTCCTGACAGGATTAAAGAGGGATATGGGTTGAATAAAGAGGCTGTGGGAAAGATAAGAAGTGACGGGGGTACGCTCATCATTACTGTGGATTGTGGGATTACTGATTGTGAAGAAGTGTCCTATGCAAAATCAATTGGTATTGATACCATAATTCTGGACCACCATGAGGTTCCCGAAGAACTGCCGAATGCTGTAGCCGCTGTCAACCCAAACCGCACCGACTGTTCGTTTCCATTTAAAGATCTTGCAGGGGTTGGCATTGCCTTTAACTTTCTAATAGCCCTCAGGGGAAAACTGCGCCAGTCAGGATTTTGGAATGACAAAACATATCCGAATTTAAAGGAGTATCTGGACCTCGTTGCTCTCGGAACGA
>Ga0209121_10003734_pt1 | contig 14554 bp, 14 predicted proteins | sample Cruoilmetagenom3_FD_187292 | JGI IMG/M metagenome (GOLD analysis project Ga0209121, IMG submission 187292) | Oil polluted marine microbial communities from Coal Oil Point, Santa Barbara, California, USA - Sample 3 (SPAdes) (version 2) | ecosystem: Environmental > Aquatic > Marine > Oil seeps ...
CTACTCGTCTTTTTCTATTTGTTTGAAATACCTATAAGTATTAATTTAAATCTCTAAGATCCGAATATCCATTGTCCGCTTTGCCGCACCCAGAGTATCCATATTCCAATCATTACAAATCCAATTCCGAACCGAACCGCGGTCGCGCTAAGGCATCCAAGCGCCATTTCTTTGGAGGATTGGGCTGCTCTGCGCCAATTTTTCAAGCGTATGATCTCCACTGTCATTAGCACAATTAGAGCAGCGATCAATCCACCGAAGGGTGGGAAGAGGATGCTGAATATAAAAGCGGCTCCTGTTGAAAGAAAAATGCTCAACCAAGAGGCGCCGCTGTTTTTTGCTCTCACACCCATCAAGAACTGATCAATCACGTTACCCAACAGCATTAATACGGTGATTAAAGCAAATAGGATGCTGGATAGGGTGTTAAACCCGGTTAATAGACCATAGATTAGCGCGCTAATCCATATGATGGTTAATCCCGGGATAACGAAAGTCAATAAACTTATTAAACCTGCAATCATCGTTATGAGAACGACGCCCTGAGTAACAGCCATCATGGTTTGAGATAATCCAATGCCAGTAGAAAATGATTCCAGGCTAGGTATTGAACAGGCATTTAATGAGGTTAACAGAAGAATGCTCAATATTCCTCTGTATTTCAGATTATTTATTCTCTTTTTCAATGATCTCCAATCCGCCCATCCATGGCTTGAGCACATCGGGGATGCGGATACTGCCGTCGGAGCGCTGATAAGTTTCCATCACACCGATTAGTGTACGAGGCATTCCCAATCCTGACCCATTGAGGGTATGAACATAATTTTTATGTCCGTTTTCATCTTTATATTTTATGTTCGCACGGCGTGCCTGAAAATCTGTTACATTGGAAACAGAAGAGACCTCCAACCACTCTCCGCATCCAGGTGCCCAAACTTCTACATCATAAGAGATCGCGGAGTTAAATCCCATATCACCTGTACATAATTGAACAATCCTGTATGTCAGACCCAGCTCTTCGCATGTTTGTTCTGCGTCAGCAAGCATTTTATCGAGTTCCTGTATGGATTCTTCCGGCTTGCTGTAAATATACATCTCAACTTTGTCAAATTGATGTCCCCGCTTAATTCCCCGAACGTCTCTGCCCGCGCTCATTTTTTCTCTGCGGAAACAAGGTGTATAAGCTGTATAACACTGTGGTAGGTCTTCATATTCCAATAAATCATTCATATGGATGCCGGTCAGCGGTACTTCTGCAGTTGGCACCATCCACAGGTCTTCTTCATGATCACGATAGAGATTATCGGCGAACTTGGGAAGCTGCCCTGAAGCAAAAAGGGTTTGGCCTTTTACCATGAAAGGCGTGTATTTTTCAAGGTATCCTTGCCGCCGATGCAAGTCTAGCATCCAGGCGATCAACGCGCGCTGAAGCCGTGCGCCGGCACCACTCAGCACGTAAAAACGGGACCCAGTGATCTTCACACCTTGTTCGAAATCCATAATGTCTAGATTGGGGCCTAATTCCCAATGCGGGAGAGGTTCGAAATCATAAGTGGGTTTTTCACCCACTTGCCGCACAACTTTATTTTCCATCTCATCTTTTCCCAGCGGCACAGATTCATCTAATATATTTGGTATTGTTGCAATAAGGTCATTGAGAGATTTCTCAATTTTCTTAACTTTTACCTCGAGAGCAGCAATCTTTTCGCCAACCACGCGCATTTCTGCAATCTTTTGATCTCTGTTAGACTTTTCTTTGGTTTTACCGATCTCTTTTGAAACCTTGTTGCGTTTAGCTTTTAGGACTTCGGCTTTAGTTAAAATAGCACGCCATTTTTTGTCAAGTTCGGCAAGCTGATCAATTACTGATGAATCCATTTGACGTTTTTCGAGGGATTTTTTAATAATTTCAGGTTTCTCACGCACAATATTTATATCGATCATCTCTACCTCATTTTTTTGGTTAAATAAAATTCCTCTCGCCAAACAGGACGAGAGGGGTTCTCGTGGTGCCACCTGTATTCACCGCTGATAAGCGGCCTTGTTCCTACGGTAACGGATGCTCCGGTCTGCTTACGGCTGGATTCAGCCCCTCCGCAGACAGCTGCCCTACTGGGCGCCGGATTGGAATTCCGGGCAAGCTTTTATTTCTCGATTATACCTATTCGTGTTTTAGTGTCAAGTTAAAGTGTGGCTAACCCTCGATAGAACTATCTGGTAAATAAATGATACCTTCTTCTTCATCACCTATATGGATTACCTTATCTGGCTGTGTTGCGCTCAAAAAAGCGGTATATGCAGCAATCAAAGCGTTCAATTCACTGGCAGAATAAACCCGATCCAAAGGAAGCTGGTTGTTAAGCAAACGGTGGCGTGTTATCTCTTCAAAGAAGTGCATTGCATCTGAAACAGGCAGCCCAGCCAAGAAAAGAACAACCTGCCGCTGAAGACATCCCTCGAGGGTACCTTCTTTAAGTGGGGAATGGCCGAGGAGATTCCAGAAAGCGGCTTCTCCCTGGCATTCGAAAAATTGTTTTTCCGCTACAAGATTAGGGTAGAGCTCATAACCCAATTCATCGAGTTCCTCAAATAAATGAAAGCCTAATTTCATCCAGCGAGGGCTCTTTTTTTTCGTGTTTGGAGTGCGCGGAACGTTGATTCCGCGCTCTAATAATTCATATTCAACCAATCGCAGGTTCACCCATTTACCCAGAAATGAACTTGGAGAAAGTTTCTTTTTGACCTCTTCTCTCTTCAACAGCCCTTTATTTGTGGTCATGGGAGAGTTAATAGCGGCCAATGCGTTTGATTGCCCCGCCAGGAAAGCAAATGCATCTTTGATTTTTCCGTGACCGAGGGCATGAATGATCATTTCTTCATCAAGCGCCGCAAAGGTGAATGGGTGTACTCGATCAGGGCTTACTTCTACACCGATAAAATTTGTGAATTGGATGGACATATTCAGATTAAGTTTAGAATTAATTGCATGAGAATGCAAATGGATTATGTGAGAGTGTGGAAAAAGTTACATTAATGAGCAAATGCAACATATTTTTAGGTAAAAACCACCATATACGGCAGCAAAATGAGGTTATTCTCTTCATGAAACTTGTTTTTCAACACCCTCTTATGTACCCATAATATATTACGAATTGATGTCTTCGTATTTAAAACACACAAATCTTCCGCCGTTGCCTGCTTCGTCTTCTTCATTCACAGTAATGAAATATTCTTTTCTGCTGTCCATCCATGCACAAAACGCGCGCGACAAACCAGCAAAATAAAACAAATGTAGATCACTGGGAAACAATTCATCCTTAATATTTCTTGCAATTTCCAAACAAAAAGAGTTTTTACTTTTTTTAATGGCTTTAATTTCCAACTCAGTCAATACTGATAAATTTTCTGCCAGAATACCAAGTGAATAGTCAAATCTTTGCGAAATTGGTTTTAATCGATTATCAATATTTCCCAGTTCAATTAACTCTTTCATATTTCTTCGAAGGAATGTGAAAGATGAATCACCTATACGGAGAAGTAACCCCTTTGCTGTATTTCGTTGAAATCTAATCGCAAATTCATTCCCCAAATCAGACAGAAATTGAGATTTATTGTTAATATCTGGGATTTCACCAGTGCCATCCCAATTAATGATTGCGGAAAAGATTAGAACTGAATCTGATGTTCCTAGAATCTCTTTCGCTGCTTCATAAATTGACCTAAGGAATAATGACTTTATTTCTTTTTCGCTCATTCGTTAGTTTTACCCATATGCTCACTCAAGTATAATCAGAAAGAATCGTTCAACGCAATGCATTATAAAAATTGCACTTTCCATGCCAAATCGATATCCTACAGGAAACCGTTCAAATGCCAACCATATCAGAGACCATTCAGGATTACGAGATCGACCAAATTGAAATGATCGCTGAACAATGGGGGATAGAAGATGACATTGATTCCCATAAGAATATTAAAAAACAGTTAGTTGACATCCTTGATAATAAGGATCTTTTCCTAGAGGTCATTTATACTCTTCCCACTCATGAACGGTCTGCACTCCAATTCATTTTAGATGAAGGCGGAAAATTTTCAGCAGCACAATTTACAAGGGCGTTTGGTGTGATTCGGGAGATGGGTGCTGCGGTTAGAGAAAAAGAACGCCCGGATCGCAACCCAATTTCTGCTGCAGAGAATTTGTTTTATAAGGGAATCATTGGACTCTCATTTTTCAAGGAGGGGGATGATGTAAAAGAATACATATTTTTACCTGAAGAATTTATCAAATTCATGAAATCAATCCAGGATAATCCTTCCCGAATAGTCACCCCGCCAACCATTTCCGAAAATAACATTTCTCAAATTATCCTTTCTTCTGACGAAATCCTTGATCAGATTTGCTCTCTATTAGCAGCGCTTCGTGGCAATATACCACTGAATGAATTCTCTCGATTTATTCCACTCCCACGCATTCACTTTTTATCTGCCCTGTTTCAAACGCAAGGAATAATTGATAAAGATTTTTCCATTTTAGATACAAGCAAGCTTAAAGATTTATTAGTCTCTGAAAGGTCCTCTGCATTTTCCAATATTTGTTTTTCCTGGATGGAGGATGGTTTTATCAACGAACTAAAATTACTTCCTCATATCATTTTTGAGGGGAAATGGAGAAATGATCCAATAAAAACCCGGAAGAATCTATTAGAAATCATTGCGAAATTACCCCCAAAAAAATGGTATCGAATTTCCGACTTTATTATTTGGATGAATCATAGGCACCCTGATTTCCAGAGATCTGGCGGAGAATATGATTCCTGGTTTATAAAAGATACAGCAAATGATAAATACCTGAATGGTTTTGAAAACTGGCACCGTGTGGAAGGCGAACTATTGCATTTTTTCCTTATCAGTCCCTTATTTTGGATGGGTATCCTGGATCTCGCGGTTGATGAAGAAGGAGCACAACCTTTCGCATTTAGAAAATCGGATTGGGCTAACAAACTGCTTAATAAAAAACCTGTTAAATACAGCACAAATGAGATTAGTGAATTCACCTTGCTTAAAAATGGTATGATCCTTTTGCCGGTGAACACACAAAGAGAATTACATTATCAAATTGCACGCTTTTGTGTTTGGGAAGAAATTCATCACAAACACTACCAGTATAAGATTTCCCCACCTGCGATTAGGAGGGCAAGAACTCAAAACATTTCTACAGGTCAAATAAAAAAGTTATTTAATAAATATGCGAAAAAACCTGTTCCAAGGAACATTCTGGCAGCTCTCGATAGGTGGGGAAAAAACCAATCACAAATAAAACTTGGGAAATATATTTTAATTCGAGTCGTTTCACCTGACATTTTAGATCAGATAGAAAAGTCATCAGCAAAACGGTATTTATGTGAGCGAATAAATACCACTACTGCAGTTATTTCACCTAATGATATCCATAGCTTAGAGGATGCGCTCATAGAGATGGGATACTTTGCGGATACATTCCACGAAGTATAATCAATTTAATAAAATACATTTTTACACGAGGGAGCAAATGAAAAGATTTGACTGGATGCAAAAAGAGATTCGCAATCTAAAAGGAAAGGGTCTTTTTACTAATATTCGAACATTATCTTCTCCACAGGGTGCTTGGCTGATAGTTGACAACAAAAAAGTATTAAATTTTTGCTCAAACAACTATCTCGGGTTAGCCAACCATCCCAAGTTAAAGGAAGCTGCTCAATCCGCGATTAAAAAGTATGGGGTTGGTCCAGCAGCTGTACGAACAATTGCGGGAACCATGGATCTTCATAATGAGTTAGAAGAACGCATCGCTAAATTTAAAGGGGCAGAAGCGGCTATAACGTTTCAATCCGGTTTCGCCGCAAATCTGGGAACCATACCGGCTTTGGTTGGTAAAAAAGATGTTGTTTTCTCTGATGAACTCAATCACGCTTCAATTATTGACGGCTGCCGTCTTTCAGGAGCAAGAGTCGTCCGTTACATACATTGTGATCCCAACCATTTAGAGCAGGTGATTAAAGAAAATGAAGACACTTATGAAAAGGCGATCATCATTACAGACGGCGTCTTTAGCATGGATGGAGATATTGCACCTCTTGACCGCCTTCAAGAGATCGCGGAGGGATACGACATTCTTCTGGCTGTAGATGATGCGCACGGAGAAGGAGTATTAGGAAAAGGCGGACGCGGGATTGTTGATCACTTTAATTTGCACGGGAAAGTTGATATAGAAATTGGTACATTTTCAAAAGCGTTCGGTGTTATCGGTGGAATTGTTGCCGGCAATGCAATAATCATTGATTGGTTAAAACAGCGCGGACGTCCCTTCTTGTTCTCATCCGCAATGACTCCACCGGATGTTGCTGCCTGTATCGCGGCGGTTGATATCCTGGAGAGTTCTACTGAATATGTTGATAAACTTTGGAAAAATGCTGAATATTTCAAATCTGAAATGTCAATAAACGGATTCGACATTGGGCACAGCAAAACACCGATCACCCCAATTATGCTGGGGGATGCACCTCTCGCTCAGAATATGAGCAAAGACTTGTTTGAAAATGGAATCTTTGCAACTCCTATTGGTTATCCGACTGTTCCAAAAGGGAAAGCACGAATTCGCGTAATGATTTCCGCTGCCCACAGCCAGGAAGACCTGAATCAGGGATTAGAGAAATTCATTAAATCTGGAAAAGATCTAGGAATAATATAGGAAAATTGCCCCTTATAAAAGGGGCTTTTTTCTTTTATTTCTTTTCCTTAAACTCCACATCGATTACTTCTTCATTGAGGGGTGATTTAGGCTGTCCTTTTAAGTTTACAAGATATTCATCGACAATATCATGAGGGCATAAGTTGATAAACAAATCCATCCCAACATAAAGAACTATTGCATCATCAATTGGTCCTATTAAAAGATCAATCGGAACAATCAGATAGATAAGGCAAAATACAGGTATTGCTTTTAACCAGATATCAATTCGATCATCCTGTATTAATTTAATAACCAATCGTATTTTAAGGATCACATCAGAAATAAATCCCCCTCCTGTATTTTGCTGCATTCCTGATTTTCCTTTATTCATACCTTTTTATCCTTTCTACAATTTCTATTTAAATAATTTGCGTCTTCGATAGTTAACAAACGGAGCTACGATTTTGCGAAGATAGTATTTAAGCACGATCTGAGAAAACCAGGATCCTCCGTTCCGATAATGCACACGCAACATCTCTGGCCAACAACGGTCATCCGCAGAGATAGTTTTCGCGTCTGCATGCAAGCGGAAATTTGCCCATAATCGAGGTAAATACTTGATTTCCGACACAAAAGCCAACCGCACCCAAAGATCATAATCCATCGCGAAATAGTAGCTGGGATCTAATGGTCCAACCTGATCCCATAGAGACTTTCGGAAAAATGATGCCTGTTGGGGGATATGCACATAGCCGCGTCGTAATTTTTTCAATGTGGTCTGGGCAGCAGGAAATTTCCCAATCACTTTGCTGTATCCATTAATATAATTTGCTTCTCCGTAAACTAACCCAACTGTGGGGTTTTCAATAAGAAATTGAACAGCTTCCGATACCGCGCGAGGGAGTAATGTATCATCAGAATTCAACCATCCTATAATCTCACCTCTCGCTAATGAAAAACCCTTGTTTATAGCATCTGTTTGCCCTCGATCACCTTCAGATATCCATTTAGAAATTCTATTATCATATCTCTTTATAAGGTCAATACTACCATCTGTAGACGCACCATCGACAATGATATATTCAACATTCCTATATTCCTGATTTAGAACAGATTGAATCGTTTCATCCAGGTAAGACACTTGATTATAAGACGGAGTAACGATCGTGACCAAAGGTTCTTTCTTCATTTATTTTTCCACAGCCGAAATTGATTCAACTTCATAATATTTGGCAGCACATTGGTTTACCCAATAGCCTGCATCATCCCTCAATTCAGCAATTTCCGCGAACGAGTCAAGGGCGGATACTGAAAGATTAATTTTTCCCTTAGCAATTTGATCATTTATTTCCGCATTACGCTTATCCCACAAAGCAGCTCTATTTAAATAATAACGCAAGTCGGATTGGCGTACATCTAAGGTCGATAATGGATACATATAAAAAATAAGAATAAGTAATAAGCAAGCCAAGCGAATTCGTTGATAAGTATATAAGAATTTTTGAAATAAAAGACCCAAAAACACTCCTTCCATGCTTATTCCACAAATCAAAACGAATTGTGCGAGCATAAGCACTCTTTGTTCAGGAAAAGCCATCATCCCATATGCTGTGGGTGCGCAAATACAAATTATCAGTGCAAACGCAACCACCGATATAAGGAAAAAGAATATAAATAATACACTGGTTTGAATTTCATAACCAGATGGTCGGACGAAATAATATGTGATCAAAACGAATAATCCAAACATAATACCAAAAGGGAGCCACAAGCCACGTATAGACAGGATGATGAAATTAATTGCTGATGTGGTTGATATAGACATAATTGAAAAGATATCTGATGCTTGCTGTAAGGTATCCAATCTCAAAGTATTTCCTGGTGAAACTATCATTACTCCCATTGCCGCGGCAGTTCCCATTAAGGCGAATCCAAGTAAAAATAATCTGCATTTTCTATAAATATTTTTATCTATAAATAAAACGAACAACAACGCTATTCCAAATGCCCCCATCTGTAAAGCCGCATACGATTCCGACAATCCCGCTGTAAAAAATGAAATAAAGAATAGAAGTATTTCATTGTATAGATCTTTTTTCTCTGTTTTCTTAGAGAAAAAAATAATCAGGAGTAGATAAAGAAAAATTGGAATGGGAAGAAAATAATGAGAAAGTCCTGACCGCCAATATACACTCTGATGGATATTGGGCGCCAATAATAAAACAAAAAATAATAGTATTTGTGAGAATAAGACGGATATTTTTTTTGATTGTTCAATATGGTATTTGCTTAATAATTCATTGAATAGTCTATATAAAATAAACCCGAGGAAAATAATAACTAAAGGGGAAATTACTTTGATTGCATTCTCTCCAAACAGCTCACTGAAACCAGAAAAAATGAATGCCGAAAAACGGTTTGATATAGTGGAATAAAATTCAATCAAACCGTGGATAAAACCATATTCCCTGATGATACCTGAAAGGCAATAATCATCTGCCCAATATCGAGTTGTAAACCCTTGAATCGTAAAGAAGACATTTGGGATTAGAAATATAAATGGTCCAGCTTTCAATATGATTGTATAAAAACGCTTAATCCTATTTTCCTTCTGCTGACCTTGTGCTTTCAAGTTCATGTTCAACTATTGATTACCCCACGCAGTGCATACAAATAAAAATCTATCAATCATACAACCCAATAATTTCATTTCTCTTAATAACAACTAAATTCCAGAGCATTAATAGTGAATCTCTTACCAAATGAACTTTGCTTTCTAAACGATTATTCAACATCTGAACAGGTAACCTTGATATGGAAAACGAATGTTTTTGCCCAATGCGCAAGACTTCCACGTCAAAGCCAAACCCATCAATTGTAATCCGTGAAAAAATAAATTGTGCTGCTTCAGCGCTAAAACCTTTCAAACCGCATTGTGTATCAGTGATCCCCCCAGAGACCAATAGCCGCACAAAATCGCTATATATATTACCTGCCAACTTTCTGACAGGGTGTACATTCACCAATTCTGATTCTGGATTATTTCGGTCACCAATAACAATATCTTCATCATTTAGAATTCTCTCATGAATTTCATTAATGACCCCTAAACTGAAAGGAAGATCAGCATCAATGAATACACGCACTTTCCCAGTGGATTGGAGCATGCCCTGCTTGATCGAATATCCCTTTCCCCGATTTTGTTTATTATTAATTAATTTCAGATTAATTTTTCCGCTGTTTATTGCAATCAGATTATCAATAACAGCTTGAGTACCATCTGTACTTCCATCATTAACAATGATTATTTCACCTTCATTGAAAGTTTTTAAAAGAAATTCCGAGATAGATTTCACTGTTGATTCAATTAATCGCTCTTCATTATATGCAGGAATAATAATGGATATGGTCATTTTAGACTTTTAGTTTTCTCAGTTGATAAGCTTATTTTGTATTTATGAAATTATTCAGTCCGCTGCACGTAAGTCATAAATGATGATGTCTTTTATCTCTTCTCTTTTTAAGAAATTGCCTTCGAAATACTCTTTCAGGAATTCCTGGTTTTTATATTCTTCCTGATCCGCGATCACAAAAAAATCATAATTAGATATCCGATCTAAAAGCTCTCCTTCCAGGTCAATTTTCTGTCCCGCTAGTTCGCGCAGGGCAACATCATCTGAGGTGGGCCATGAAGAGACATACATCCACCCCCAATACGCAAGGCGGTACCCATAATCCGGGAATAATCCGGTTACGCGGGATTCATGCCCTAATTGTTCTCCTACCATCTCCCATTTTTCAACCTCTTCCTTAAAATTCAATTTGATGAGTGCCGAACGGATCTCCCATGTATTGATCCCAATGAAAAATAATGCTGCACAAGTAAAAATAACCTTTGTTAATAAACGATTTCTTTCAGAGACATTAAAGACTTTACTAAAAATGACGCCAATTCCGATGGATACAGGTATCATCATCGGCAAATGATAATAATCATGTGTTGTGATGTGGTAAGAAAAAACAAATCCATACAAAACATACCCGACCAGATAACCCACAAGGAGATAGAAATATTTTTTCTTTGTGAAGAGAAAAATTCCAAGAATTGACACCAGGACTATAACCAGATCAATCGTATTATCTAATTCCAATATCCACTGTAAATAAAACAGTGGATCTATCCATCGATTAGGGAAGAATCGGAAGCTGAATTGCCCTCCAAGAGTTCCAAGGACCACTACCCCATAAAATAAAAATGCCAGATATGGAACTATTGACAAAATCCCGATAATCCAAACCTGGTAATTCTTAAGTGCACCCTTCAGACTAAATCTCTGGATGATTACACCAAGAAAAGCTGGAGCAATGAAAAAAACTGCAGTTGATTTAACAAAAATTGAAAATCCACCCAATAAACCGGATAATACTGCCCAAATTAGGCTCTCTTTATCCATCCATCTAACAAAAGCCCAAAGTGCGGCTAATATTGAGGTGATAAGGAGCGGCTCAGGTTGAAATGCTCTGCTGGCTGCAGCTGCATATGGCCATACCATAAAGAACATGAAAGCGAAAGTTCCCGCAGCAGGGCCAGCAATCTTCTCAGTAATAAGAAATAGGAAAATACCCGCAACCATCCAAAAAAGGATTGCCCATAACCTAGCAGCCCACAATTGTTCAGATCCAAATAATTGATAGGTAAAAGCAGTTAATCGCTCCATTATCTGCGGTTCGATCAATCCTTCAGCCTGCCACTGTTTATAGGACATTTCCTGTTTCCATTCAGGAGCATCATTTAGAGTTTGAAAATACATCCCACGTGCAATTAGTGCAGAATGAAGCTGCCGTGTTGGATGAAAATCAAGGGGAGCGTCAAAAAGATCTGACACACGAATTATTAAACCTACCATAAACACAAGAATTAATAATGCATACCAAAGCCAATGGTTATTTTCCATTTTTTGTCCAATAAGAATTTATTTAAAAATCTTTTTCCTTTTTAAGATAGTAAATTAAATAATCATAATCTTTTTGCTTGATTTTTTCTGTTCTTTTTTGAAGATAATTTTCTTTTAATTTTTCAAGCGGTATAAGACCATTCAAAAAAGAATAAGCAATTCGGTCCATTTCTCGAGGTAGAGAACTTAAATCAAGTGTAACGCTTTTCATATAATTCTTAAATGCCGCCCAATTTTCTTTACCTTCTAGCAAATATCTCGCCTTTAATAAATATGCTCCTGCTTCTATCTTTTTCTTATTCTTCTGAAAAAGTGGCAGAAAATCGGGTTGTTTCCCCATCCATTCATAAATTTGGAATGCTTCCTTTCCATATTTCGCCGAACCAATAAGATTCTTTGCGGCCGGATGAAAACGAGCCGCAGCCCAAAATTCATCTACGTGTTTGATCGGATATTTTAAAGCGATCTTAAGCCACAAATGATGATCCATTAAGAAATGGAATTTAGGATTAAGAAATCCCACATCCTCAATGGCTTTCTTCCGCATAAATACACCTGGTTGCCCAATGATATTGAATTGCATCAATTCGTGTATTCCCCAGTTACCATAAAGCATTGTATTAAAAATTGATGATTCCGAATCTATGGAAAGCACATTTGAAAAAATCATGCCGCAATCGGGATTCGACTTTAGTTTATCTATGGCGCTTGAAACTGCATTTTCCGTGTAAATATCATCGGAATTTAACCATGCTACAAATTTACCGGTCGCTTTTTCTAGACCTTTGTTTATCGCATCTGCTTGCCCGTTGTCAACCTCTGAAACAGACCATGCCAGCTTTTTTTTATATTTCTCGATGATAGCTTTGCTGTTATCCGTTGAACCCCCATCAATGATGATATATTCAATAGCAGGGTAATCCTGTAATAGAACTGAACGAATCGTTTCTTCCAAGAACTGACCCTGATTGTATGAAGGTGTGATTATTGAAATAAGGGGTAATTTAGGTTTCATTGAAAAGTGATTCGTAATTGACTTTGGGAAAAACCGTTAGTTTTCCAGATACAGTTGCATCAACTACTACTCCTCCATTCTTTTGAAATGTCTCCCTTGCTAACCAGTACCCGACTTCTGAGGTATCCAGATCTGGAAGCTGCCATTTAAATCCTTTTCCAAAATAACCTGGATGGAAGTGATTTAGATCATCACCTTTTGAGACAACAGTTGTGTTTGGTTTACCTTTTATGGAGAAATTATGGTCTACACCTATCAAGATCACTTTCGAAAACCCCATATAGAAAGCCAATTGCAGGCAAGAATATGTCACAGTTGCACCCTCCCACAGACGTTTTGTGACATCTTTTGCAAATTTTTTCCCGGTATAGGTTGTATAAAGATAATACAGATTATCCTGAGGTTCCAACCATTGCCTTGCTCTCCAGGATACAAAAATGGGGATATCTACCTTTCTTAATTCATCTTTAGATTGTTCAATTACAAGATCATTCACTGAGACAATAAAACTTGTTTTGAACCCGAGTTCTGGGAACATAAGAAAAATTCTGTTCATCCCAAAAGTAAACTCGTTTTTCAATTTTTTCATGTCAGTATTGTGCAAGCTTGGGCCATTGCCGATGATAAAACATCTCTTTCCAATGTATTTATTATGGAATGAACGAATACGTTTAATGCTATCCCGCCTCCATGGGTGAAGATTTGCTTCTGTCGCCTCAGGTAAACGGTGGATAAAATCCCACGAATTCTTTAATACCAGGATACCGTTGCTAATTATTGATTGGCTCTTTTCCATATCTATTCAGTACTTAAGCGCGCAGTAGCCCCACCATCTACAACCAGCGCTTGCCCCGTCATGAAGGATGATTGAGTGTTATCCGCTAGAAAATAAACTGACCGGGCAATTTCCTGCGGTGTACCAACCCGCCCATTTACAGTCTTATTTGCCAGATTATCTAACCGCATCTGGATTGATGTTTCACCAAATTGCCCTCTTTTCATGCTTTCACGTAACATTGGAGTATCTACAGCACCTGGTAGTATGGCATTAACACGAATATTATCAGGAGCAAATTCAATCGCCATTGCCCTGGTAAGCGCCAATAATCCTCCTTTGCTGGCAGCATAAGCAGATATGTTTGCAGAAGTAGCGATCGCGTGAACCGAGCTCACATTGACGATCGCACCCCCTCCCGCAGCTTGCAAGAATGGATGCGCGAGTTTTGCTCCAAGAAAAACAGAACGCAAATTAGAAGCCATCGTCCGGTCCCACTCTTCCGCTGACGTCTCCAGAATGGGTTTCGATATCTGAATCGCGGCGTTATTAATGACAGCATCAAGCACTGGGCTAAACCGCTTGGTCTCTGCATAAATTTTTTTAATTTGATCCGGATCGGAAATATCAGCTTTGATATAAAGAAATCCTTTCATTTGTTTCACATCTTCCTGGCGCCGGTCCACTCCGATAACTTGCCATCCTTTATTAATAAATAAATCAACTACTGCTTTGCCAATCCCTCCTTCAGCACCAGTAATTAACACAACTTTTTTTCTTGTACTCATTATTCCTGCACTCTCATTTTTTCTTCTTTAATCGCATCGAATGTATCAAGCGGTAAACCCAACCCAATTAATAAATTTCGAATGGTATTCCAATGGACCGCTTCCCAAGCAAGCGGGCTTGAGTTGGAGTTATGCGGAGCAAGCATAACTTGATCCATAGAAAGAAGGGGTGAATCATCTGGAAGCGGCTCTACCTCGAAGACATCCAACGCCGCACCCGCAATTCTTTTCTCTTCTAAAGCACTTATCAAATCAGGTTCATAGACAATTGACCCGCGGGCAGTATTTATGATCACCGCAGATGGTTTCATA
>Ga0209121_10003737_pt1 | contig 14546 bp, 7 predicted proteins | sample Cruoilmetagenom3_FD_187292 | JGI IMG/M metagenome (GOLD analysis project Ga0209121, IMG submission 187292) | Oil polluted marine microbial communities from Coal Oil Point, Santa Barbara, California, USA - Sample 3 (SPAdes) (version 2) | ecosystem: Environmental > Aquatic > Marine > Oil seeps ...
ATACAATTCAAAATGCGTACGGCTACGGATTGTTTACCGGCGGACTTGGATTCCACTACGGCGCGATGGAAATGGGATTGAGGATAATACCGACCTCCGCTGGCCAGACCGCACGGCAGTTGAAAATAATGCAGGAATTCAAGCCGCGTATTATCGTCTGTACCCCAAGTTACGCCCTTTACATGGCCGAAGAGGCCAGGGAAATGGGTATCGATACGTCAAAAGGCAACTGGAAGATCGGCATTTTCGGGGCCGAGCCGTGGAGCGATTCAATCAGGCGGGAAATCGAAGAGTTGTGGAATATGCTGGCAACAGACGTCTACGGGCTTTCCGAGATTATCGGCCCGGGAGTTGCGCAGGAATGTACGTACAAAGACGGACTTCACATCTTCAGCGATGTTTTTTACCCGGAGATAATCGATCCCGAGACCGGTGAAGAAGTCGCCGAAGGTCAGGACGGCGAGCTTGTTATAACCACGCTGACAAAACAGGCGATTCCACTTATCAGGTACCGGACAAGAGATGTCGTCAGCATAAATCACGAAAAATGCCGATGCGGAAGGACGAGTCCCAGGATCAGCAAGATAAAAGGCAGAACGGACGATATGATTGTCGTTAGAGGCATAAACGTCTTTCCGTCGCAGATCGAGCATGTTCTTGTCGGAATCGAGGGAACCCAGCCTTATTATCAAATCGTGGTCGACAGAAAAGCTCATAAGCTTGACGAAGTCGAGGTTCTTGTCGAGGTCGAGGAGAAGATTTTCTCCGACGAAATCAAAGAGCTTAAAGAGCTTGAGAATAAAATCAGGAAGGAAATCGGATCGGTACTTTCTATCGGCGTGAAAGTGACACTTGTCGAGCCGAAAACAATAGAGAGAAGCATGGGCAAATCCAAGAGAATTATCGACAAAAGGACATTGTAGAAGGTGATATTATGAAGATAACTCAGATTTCAGTATTCCTGGAGAACAGGAAAGGCAGGCTTTTTGACGTATGTTCCCTTCTTGGTGACAACAATATAAACATCCGGGCCCTTACGATCGCCGAGACGGAAAGTTTCGGAGTCCTGCGGATTGTGGTCGACAAATCGGATGTGGCGGTTAAGCTTCTGAAGGACAGCGGTTTTGTCGCCAACCTGACTCATGTTGTCGCCGTGGAAGTAGGCGACAAGCCCGGCGGGCTGGCCGCCGTGCTGAAGGTCTTTGCGGACAACGACGTGAATATCGAATACATGTACGGCTTCGTGGAGAAATTCAGCGACAAGGCCCTGCTGGTATTCAGATTCGCGGACACGGATTTGGCTCAGCAGATTCTTGCAAAGAACGACATCAAGGTGGTTACGGAAAAAGAAATTGAAGGCCTGTAGGGCTGACTTTTGCATAAGAGATTACAATGTAACACACGCAGGATTCAGTAAATCATACAACTCTTTTTTACGAGCGACAAATGGATATACCTTATTGGAATAAAGAAATCGAGACGGCCGACAGGGCCACTCTTGAGAAGATTCAGCTTGAGCGCCTCAGGAAAACGATTTCCTCCGCGATTAGAAGCCCGTTCTATAAGCGGATGCTCGGCGAGGTGGGAATCTCTTCGGGCGACGATATAAAGAGCCTCAACGATTTACGCCGAATCCCGTTCACGACTAAGGACGACTTGCGAAAGAGCTTTCCGAAGGGAATGATGGCCGTGGATATGGAACAGGTCGTAAGAATCCATTCATCCAGCGGTACTACGGGCATACCTACCGTGATATACTTTTCCATGGAGGATATTAAGAACTGGACGGATTTGTTAGCGAGGTGCATTGTCTCCACGGGTGCAACAAGCAAAGATGTCTTCCAGAATATGATGACTTACGGCCTTTTTACGGGCGGCCTGGGTTTACATTACGGTGCCGAGGCGGTCGGAATGACAATCATCCCGATCGGCGGGGGAAACACCAAACGCCAGATTAAGGTCATGAAAGATTTCCAGACCACCGTCCTTCACATAACGCCGAGTTATTTGCTTCACATTCATTCCAAGCTCGGCGATGTCGGCATAAGCAGGGATGAGCTGGCAATCAGCAAGGCCTTTGTCGGCGCCGAGCCCCACTCGGAAAACACTCGCCTCAAGATCCAGGAGCTTCTGAACATAGATGCGTACAACTCCTACGGCCTGAGCGAACTGAACGGCCCCGGCGTTGCTTTCGAGTGCGTTTACAAAAAGGACATGCACGTATGGGAAGATGCTTATATTGTGGAAATTATCGATTCCGAGACCGGTGAGGTGCTCGAAGACGGCCGGGAGGGCGAGGTGGTGTTAACGAACCTCGTACGTCATGCGATGCCGATTTTGCGATATAAGACGCGTGACCTGGCGTTTTTGCACCCGGACAAGTGCGAATGCGGCAGAACGCATCGCCGCCTGTCACGAATTCTGGGCCGGACCGACGACATGCTCATCATTAACGGCGTCAACGTATTTCCTTCCCAGATCGAAGAGAAGATCATGCAAATCCCCGAAGTGGGGACGAACTACCAGATTCACGTCGATAAAAAGGGCTCGCTGGACAGGCTCACGGTAAAAGTTGAAATCTATCCGAAGTTGTTCATGGGTGAGGCCTCACAGCTCGATGCGCTTAAGAACAGGATCAAAGAAGAGCTTCGCTCGTCAATAGTAATTAACGCCGTCGTAGAGCTGCATGAACCGGGAGCGCTGCCGGTGTCCGAGGGCAAAGCCCAGCGTGTGGTGGATCAAAGGTCGAAACTGTAGGGGACCGAATATGGCAAAACAACTTAACATTTTTGTCGATAACAGAGCGGGAAGGCTTAAGTCGATTTCGGAAAATCTGCTCAAAAGCAATATAGACATCAGGGCCTTTACAATTCAGGACAAAGGTGAGTATGGTCTCCTGAAGCTGCTCGTGAACAAACCGAGCGAAGCCTATCTGGCCTTGGCGGACCTGGGCTGCGCGTGCGCTCTCAAGGATATACTTGCTATTTATGTGCCGGACCAGCCTGGCAATTTCCACAAGCTTACGACAGCTCTGGCTGACCATGACATTAACATCATCGATGCTTACGGTTTCGTTCTGCAGCCGCACAACAAAGGCGTGTGCTGCCTTGAAATAGAGAACCTCGCCGGGACAAACGCCGAGGAGATCGTGACATCAGCCGGCTTCAGCGTGCTTGAAGACGAGGAGCTGTACAAGCTCTAACAGCAGGCGACTGATTGGCAAGCTACTCAACCGGGAGAGAGTGAACAGGTCGCGAATAATACCGTTTTTTCGTTCCAAAGATCCACAGTTTTAATCTTGTCAATATAAGGGAAATGTTAAAGCAATATAAAGATTTGGAGGTAAAAACAGCAATGTCGAGTGAAATACAATCTGCATGCGAAAGACAGAGAAATGCTTCTGCGCCCGATCTGCATGACGGCAAAAACAGAATGAACCGTAGAGATATTCTGGCGGCAACCGGCGCTGCGGTGCTCGGGGCATCGGCATTTCCATTGCACTGGGCAGGTGCCGCCGATAAGAAGAAACAGAAGGTCCTCTACTTTTCGCGGTCGGCCGGCTTCGAGCATGAAGCCGTAAAACGCAAGAACGGCAATCCGAGCATCTCGGAAAGAATCCTCAACGAGCTTGGCAGCAGTCACGGTTTTGATGTAGTCTCGACGAAGGACGGCCGGGTGTTCGACGGCGACCTCGACCAGTATGATGCGATTGCCTTCTACACGAGCGGTGTTCTGACCGAGCCGAACAAGCAGCAGACGCCGCCCATGACGCCTGCCGGCAAGGAGAAACTCCTGCGAGCGATTGCCTCCGGCAAAGGCTTTGTCGGCTTTCACTCCGCTACGGATTCCTTCCATTCGAAAGGACCCAGGAACGAAAATCAGAGCGAGGTAGATCCCTACATCGCAATGATCGGCGGCGAATTTATCGTTCACGGCGCCCAGCAGAACGCGACGATACGAGCTGCCTCGCCGAAGTTCCCGGGCGTTAAAGAGTTCGGCGAAAGCGTGTCTCTCAAGGAAGAATGGTACACGTTGAAGAACTTCGCCAAAGACCTGCACGTGATCCTTATCGAGGACAACGAAGGAATGGAGGGCGATTGCTACCAGCGGCCGCCGTTTCCGATGACATGGGCACGTATGCACAACAGGGGACGGGTCTTCTATACATCCTTCGGACACCGTGACGATATCTGGACCAATCCCGGCGTACAGGGGATTATCGCCGGCGGTCTGGCCTGGGCCATGCGAAACGTCAACGTCGACGTGACGCCTAATATCGACAAGGCGACCCCCAAGGCAAGCCGGTTGAAGTACTAAGATTGCCTTAGCCGGCTTGTTCCTCGGAAGAAGCCGCATCAGGGTCAGGCAACGAGAAGTAACTTTCGAGAATGCGCCCGAGTATTTGCTCGCCTCGTTCGTTGGCGTGTATCGGGTCTCTTTTAAAGCAATCAAGGTCTTTGCCGGATCCGCGGATGTACCCGGCCCATGCGGCTTCCATGTCAAGGAACGCCGCAACCGTTTCACTGGCAAGTTCTTCGAGGCCTTTGCGATATTCGCCGTAGTGCTCGCGTTTGCTGATTCTGCGCCATTGTCCGTCATCCCGGGGATCCACGTTGCCGAAAGCGCCGGTCATCAACAGGATATCCGCGTCTGAGATAGTTCTGATCTGACGAATCACATCGCGTATGGAATCAATGTCACCGCGATGGCTGATGCCGCCTATCATTACAAGAGAGGGTTTGTGATCGAGCACGAATTTTTTCACACGCCCCGGCTCCTTATACCACCAGCAGCCCGTGGAGCCGCGCACCGAAGTGGTTTTTTCGATTTTGCATTTGGGATAACGTTTCTCGATCAGCAGATTCCAGCATGAACGGCTCGTATCGTTTACGACGCTGTCACCGAGCATTACAATTCGTAATGTGCCGCCGTTAGTTAAAAGCTTTTTCGTGCAGGGCAGATTTTCCCAGCGTTCGGGGGATGGTGTATAACAGATAGACGGCATTTGTTTGTAAATACCGTCTATCTGTTCCAAAGTACGCTGGTTTTTTCTGATTATAAAGCCGTCATCGTTGGCAGAAGTTACGGCCGCAGACAAAATTATAATCAATACTATTGTTACTCTTCGTATCATCAATCGATGTTATCTGACTTCAAGCTCGAAACTCTCCGAATGGCTGTTAAACTCTGGGGCGTACATGCACTGGATGGCGGCGATGCCCGTTTGGTATATTCCCTTGTGCTGGATACGAACACTGTATTCGAAGACATATACTCCCTTGGGCAAATAGTCCATGAAGAAGTGTGACGCCGTATCACGTGTGCTTTCGTAGTAGCCCAGACCATCCTGGTACCGGTAGCGGCTGAGAACGTTTACCGGTTCGGTGCCGCTGCCGCGCTGGTCTTTGAGGTGAACATATTCCATATCGCGGTCCACCCGCAATTCGATGCGTACGACCAGCTCATCACCCACGGCAAGCGGGCCCTCGACCGGGTACAGAACCTGGCCCTGGTCGGTTGTTCTCTTGACGTACAAATCCTTTTTGAGCTGGAGCGGCGTACCTTCATAGGGCGTAACCTTGCTTATATCTTCGAGATACTGCCAGTGCACGCTGCCCCAACTGACACCTTCGTCCACTTTCCTGACGGTTATCCGGCCCATTTCGGGCTCGATCTCCCGGCGGATAAAACGCTCTTCATAGAATCCTGTGCCGGCCTCGATTTGTTCGGGCTGAATCCATTGATCTGCAAGCGCCACTTCGACTATGGCATCTGATGCGAGCAAATCGGCGCCTCTGAGGAGTAACGCATAAATCGCGTTTGCCGTAGCCATTGTGGTCTTCCATGCCTGTGTTTGCTTCTGTTTCAGCAGCCAGACTCTGCAATCATCGACCGCCTGCGCATCGCCGGAGACCTCATCGAACGCCTCGATCATCATGGCCTGGGTTCCGATTGGAGCGCGGTACCACCACCAACTGCGCTCTGTGTCCCGCCAGTACATGCCGAGCTCCTCATCGGTTATGCTGTATTCGCGAATCGACTGCATAATCTGGTCGGGGACCTGAAGATCGCCGAAACGTTTGAGTGCAATGGCCAGATGGGCTTGAGACTGACGCCACAGTGTGGTCCAGTACTGCCGGGCCTGTCCGAGCCAGTATTCGAGGGCTTCCTGGTATTGGATGGCGACCGGCTTGTCGATCAAAAAGAAGCTGCGTCCGTAAAGATATAGTGCAATAGTCGAGCTAAGGTGGTTCTCGTCTATGTCTGAGTGACTAAGAATCCAGCGGTATCGCTCATCCATCCATTTGTCCAGGGCGTTCAATGCTTTGATCGCGCAGTCGACATTCATCTGGCTGACACCAAGGTGACGCAGGCGTCCGAATCCCGTCGTGATATAGAGTGTAATGTATCTACTGCCGTGGCAGCCCGGGAACCACGGCCACAGGCCGCTGTCCAGTTGCATCTGTTCGAGCTTGAACATGGCGCGAGAAGTTTCGTTATCGAGCCGGTTCTGGTCGAAGAGGATTCCGACATTTCTGCGCGCCTCGGACTCGCTTATTGCCTGCCTTACCCAGGGAGTTTCTTCCAGTGCCACCGCCTTCAGGTCCTCGTTCTTTTCCAGGGGGCTGTCCAGTGCCGACGTGCCTTTCCATTGGTCGAAGATGCGGCGGATCTTCGGATCTGCATTGGCAATATAAGAGGCCAGGGTATTGGCGTAGAGGCGGTTGAAGATATGGTTGCTGCATTCGTACGGATGTTCAATCAGGTAAGGCAAGGCCATGACTGCATACCATACCGGCTGGGAAACCATCTGTACTGTGAGGCTCTGGTGGCGCAGCGTTTCCGACCGGCCGGAGTTCAAAAGTTTGGTGAATTCGAATTCTTTCGTCTGCGGGCCGCGTATGGGCAGGGGTAATGATTCGATTACGAGTATCCTTTGGCTCAGTACGGGTAGATATCCCTCCTCGCCATCGCTTAGCCGGGTCGTGGCGCCGACGGCCCTGTATGTGAGAAACTCGCAATCGTCCGGTACGGTCAGCCGCCACGAATACGTTCGGGACTCCATGCTGGGAACATCGAAGTTCTGCTCCGGCGAGAAGTTACCCAGCTCCTCATCACGGGGCTCCAGGGTGCGGGCATCGGTCATCGTCAAGCTTACCTTGCCGGTCTGCCGGGCGGCGGACTGGTTGGTGACCTTGACTGTGAAATCAATGATATCCCCTTCGCGCACGAACCGGGGGGGATTTGGCTGGACCATCAGGTCTTTGGCAGTAACAGTCGTATCGGATAAAAAGCCGCTGCGCATTTGATTGTCATGAGCAAAGCCCTGGAAACGCCATTCGGTTAGAGCCTCCGGTATCGTAAATTCGATCCTTACCACGCCTTCGGTATCGGAGACAAGGTACGGGTAGAAAAACGCTGTCTCGTTAAGGTTCTCGCGGGCAGAAACCTGATCCAGGTCCGGCGCCGGTTCCGGAGCAGGGACGTCCTGTTCTTGCGAACCTTCTGAGTAGGAAGAGGTAGTCTCATCGCCGCTATAGGGCACAACACCGCCACGTCCCATGGGCGGGGGTGCAGCGCCACCGCCGGCAGCAGCGCTGCCATCTGAAGGATATTCTGCAGACCAGGTTTCATTTCCATGTCCATACGTTGGAATCCTATACGTTATAATAGGAGGAAAGTGGCGATAAGAGATTGCTGCGGATATATAATCTACACCCCAGTCAGAATAAACTCTGCTTAATGCAAGAAGGTCGTTCTCAAATTTGCTGGATAATCGGTATGATTCGCGTCGAAAGCCCCAGAATCCCTGTATCCATGAGTGCCGCAGATACTGGTCCAGTGAGGCGTCGTACATGCCCGCTACCATCTCGGCGACGGCCCTGCTTGCGTCCGGCCCGGTAATAATCGCGGTCCATACTTCCTCCTGCCCCGGTTCCAGCAGGGATCTGAAACTTTCCCACTGGACGGTCAATCGCTTATTAGTCCAGGGCACGTTCACAATCCGCTGGTTCAGATACAGGCGGTTCTCTCGTACATACGTGACTCGTAATGTGAATCCGCCCCGCATCTCTTCGGTAACATCCTGCTCTATGATTTCCTGTGTTCGATTAGGATCCGTCCACCATGCCCGCAGCAGCCTTCCGCGACATTCCAGCTCTACATATGCCCGTCCTGTGTTATATCCCGTGCCCCACAGAGCCATGAACGTTTCTCCGGGCTCAAGGGACCATTTAGGTGCGTCGAAGTGGTTGGCCAAATGCACGCCAAAGTGTTCGGCCTGCGGATCTACTACATGAATGGTCTGCCGGGCTGTGACAGCCTTGCCGAAACGGTCATTGGTTTGCAGCGTTGCCCGATAGATTCCGGCCTGAAGTTCTACGGAAAGCGTTGCCCGGCCCTGGGAATCTGTTTTGAAGGGGTATTCGCCGACAAGGTCTTTAAGCTCCCACGTATCCGGATTAGATGAGTCGGACTGCCGCCCTGTAGATTCGAGATTGGCACGGGCGACTTTATCCGGTTGTTTCAAAGTATATACCCCGAGAGTACCTTCGGCAGGTTCGGGTTGATCTTCGAGAGATTTTGTTGTAACGGTCAATTCCAACGGTTCGTCCGGCGTTTGCCATGTTTCTGTCTGAATAGCCGCCTGCAGAGCGGTATAGCCGGCAATCACGATACGCTCGCTCGAACGTGTCTCTCCCGTGGTATCGGTTACGTCCGCGTGAACCTCGTATTCGAATATTGGTTCATCTTCTTCTGAGACAGACAAATCCGGTTCGGCCGTAAAGATAATCGAAAACGAACCGTCGGTCTCTGTGACCGTTGAGCCATGGGCGATGGCTTGTTCATCACCCAAAATGTAAATCCAGCGGGCCCACCAGCACCAGAAAGGAAACCGCACCCGGCGTGTCACACGCCATGAAACCGCGGCATCACCGATTGCCGCGCCGGTATACGATGTAGCCTTGCCGGGCACCATAACTTCGGTATCTAATTTGGGCGCCTCGGCAGGCGCATCGAGCTGAACCCGGAATTTGGGCCGCTTGTATTCTTCTACATTGAAGTATGAGCTGCCGTTGGGACCCTGCTGTGCTAACAGAGACATTCTGCCCATCAGGCGGTCCCGGGGTGCCGTAAAGCTGCCGCTAAATGAGCCGTAGTCGTTGCATTTATGTATCTGGCGCGAAATCTCCTGGTAGCTGGTGTCTCGAAATATCACCGTTAGCGACTGGCCTGGCAATGTGAGGTAATTGTCCCTGACGCTGTCGGTACGGATACAGATGCCTTTGTAGTGGATAGTCTGGCCCGGACGATAGAGCGACCGGTCGGTGAAGAATACTGTTTGTTCTCTGGGTGACGGATCGTTTCGTGGAGAACGAACCCGGTAAGTACTCTCGCTGGCCAGCTTTTGGCCTTCATACTCGGCAAGAATCACGAACCAGTTTTCATCGATGCGAGTAAAACTAAACAACCCGTCCTCGTTAGTATTAGTCTCATCTGTGAGCTGGTACCTTTTGTTTTTGCGGTTATACGTCCAGCGGGTGACCATAGCTTCGGCGATTGGCCGGCCGCTTTTAGCGTCGAGTACGAATCCCTCGACCGTACGTTCCTTGTTAAGATTTCTCACCACCAGCGCCAGATCGCTTACCCAGATGCGCGCCACGCTGACCCTGTTGTCGCTCTTCTCAAAGGAAGGATCGTAACTGGCAATAATGAAGTAAAAACCCTTTGCGAGGTCGTCGGGTGCCGGCAATTTCTCGGTTCTCTCCTTATAATCGTCGGTTGCGGGCAGGTCCGCCTCCCATTCGAGCACAGGCTTATACCTGGTGAGTAAATCTTTCAACTCATCGCTATTGATGTGTCGCCATTCAGGTTGAATGGCATCTGCGGCATTGAGAGGTATAGCCTTGAAATAAACCCGGGTCACATTGCGATAGGTAACCTGGATATCCGGCAGCGGGTCGTTCCATACTCGTTCGGTTTTGATCGTGGCGGACTTTGCCTCGATATATTGGATAAGGTTGTAGCATCGCGTGCCGCCAACGCTGTCCGGATACGTCTCCCATCCCCGGCTTGCCAGAGCATGAGCCTGTAAATAGTCTCCCTGGCTGTGCACGATGCCGGCCCATTCGGCTAAAGCCTGGGCGGAAATTTCGTGGTCCGCCCATTTGTCTACAAACCGCTCCAGGGCCGTTACGTACAGCGAGGTTTTGTCCGGGCCCAATGCGTAATTTTTGGCGAACATGAGCCGGTGCAGATCTGCGTCAATAAATGCCGTTTTGTCGGAATCTTCTTGATGAAAGGAAAGCAAGTCCTGGTACAGGCCGATGGCTTTGAGCTTGGCCGAGTCAGTGTCCGTCGTTTCAGGCTGCCATTCGAGAAATTCGGCAACGGTTCCGAAGATAGGAGTGTCGGCCATGATTTCGAAAGTATCCTGGGGCTTGACGCCGGCCTGCTCGGCCGAACTGTAGAACGACAAAGCTTCAAAGGCCAGAAAATCGTAGAGTGTCGGCCGGTAGCTGTCTGGCACAGTTCCTTTTTCGAGAAGGTCATCGTATTCACTTATCGGAATTGTCTTTAGCTGTTGCTCGGCTTCCAGTGCCAGAGTAAAGTGCAGGTCGATTTCCGCCATGATACGGGGCAGATCCCATGTTGTTATGTCCTCTCCAGGCGGCTCGGTAGTCTGGGTTCGCTCGATGAAACGCCGACTGTTCTGCTGGTAATACTGCCAGTACCAGTGGGCCAGGATCGTTTCCATTACCGGCTTCATGGGATCCGGCGAGTTGGCGATTTCCGCCTCTAAAAGTACTATCTTATCGACAGGATTACTCACTGGTCTCCCCCCTCTTCCCATCTGAGTCTGGCTCTCCAGGGATATTTTCAGACAGATGGCCCTGATTGCCTCCGCATAGGCCTGATCTTCCTGTGCCCCTGGTATTATCTGCTCCAGAAGCTCTATGGCGGTTTTCGGCAGTCGCTGGTCGACTGCGTTGTCCACCTGCTGCCACAGGTCATCCCGCGGTCCCGCCGTAGACACATTAACTGCGATTGCAATAATCGCCACAATCCAGATTAGTAACCGTTTCATTTTGTTGCCTCTTAAATTCAGCTCTTAAATAATATTATACCATAAAATTACTGCATTTACCTGATTTTTAAGTTTGCATATATTGCGTCATTCGATAATTCACCAGATATCTCCGTTTCAGGTTCCGGCTCAGGCCGAGGCGGATACAGTCGAATGTCATCGAAGTACATTTTCCCCCGACCGCCGGGTATCGTCATATTTCCTCTCGTACCAATACCGATAGCAATGCTGTTGACATCAGTAAGGTCTATACCCTTATCGGCAAAGGTCGTCAGTGGAATTACCCATTCTGTCCAGATGTCTATTCCCGATGCACCTGGATCATCGTGGTACACTACAGCAGATTCACCGGTATTGTTAGCTATGGCCACGTACATCGGTTCGAGATCATTTGTGGCTATACCGATGTCCTGGTCGGCCCAATCCGGACCGACTGAGCCGGTAATAGTTACGTTAGAAAATTTGGCCTCACAGGCAATTTTGCTGTCATGGCTTGTAAGTGCTAAACCCACATAGACATTAGTACCCATTTGGATGTTTGTTGTCTCGCCAATGACTTCCCAGGCTGAGCCATCGTTCGAATGATAAGCCGTAAAGTTAGCCGTGTCTTCACGCTCAAGCTTGACCCAGTGCGGTGCAGTGATGCCGGTTTTGTTCGTTTTGAAACTGGCCCCTCCCCAATCACGACGTCCCTGGAAGACAACGCCGTTACCTGGTGTGATACCAACGAAGGCATGTCTCGAGCCTTCATACGACTCCTCTCGAATCATCACGCCGGCTTTGGCCCATTCATGAGTATTCTCAATACTCTCTACCTTTGCCACTATTATGCCGGGGCCTGTGAGCTGTTTATAAGCAAAGTGGAACTCGTCAGTTTCGTAATAATTATTATTTGCTCCGATATCAGCACCCAAGCCTGTCATTTTATAGATACCAGACGGCTCTTCAATAAAACTGCCGGCTGCCGGGTAGCCTCTGAACCATAACGATAATTCTGTAACGCCTTCTTCAGTCCAGTCGCGGGGATAACTCAACGTCTTTTCTGCCTCTGAATATTTATCACACCAATTCTTATTATTGTGGTAGTAAAATGGCATCGACTGATGGCCGCCGTGGACGATTAACCGTTCTATCGAGGTGTACTCAGTTTCATCGCCTATAGCCGAGCCGGTACCATTGCCCGGATAGCCATCCGGCGGGGCACCATAACCAAGGCCATCATGCCACGAGAACCATACTTGGTTGTTGGCATCATAGCTCTCGAAATCATCTACGACGATGAAATCGGCTGTTGTAAAGCTCCAGATATCACCTTTCCACGGACTGTTGGGGTCGCTTTCATTAACCTCATCGATTCTCCAATAGTACGTCTTGGCCAATTCCAAAGTGCCGAGATCATACGTGGTCATCGCGGCTGGCTGTCGCCCGCGATAGATGCCCGGGCTTTTAGTTGTTGCATTAGCCACCGACTCCTCATCCTCTCCGAAGTATATGTCATGGTATAAGTCCGATCCTCCAGGAAACCAATTGAGAATGAGCGGCTGGATGACATCAGTAGCACCGTCCTGCGGATGAGGAGAGAAGGCTCGGCTATACTGCCACCACAGTCTGGGATAATTCTGCCCTTCGAGAATCCACCAGATGTCTTCAGTTCCGTTTTTGGTCTCATCTACGAAATCCCAGCCAGCCTCCAGGAACGTGCCGGCCGTCTGTATCTCTATTGTTGTCTTGCCCGTTCCACCTTCACTAATGGTCTGGCCTGAGGTCTGGGTGTCCCAGAAACATTGGATTACTTTACCACGGTAGTTCCCCCCCACCAGACCACCGACACGTTCATCGCCGGTGACTGCAACAGCGCTGTAGCAGTGCGTTAGATTGCCGGCGCAGTTTCTCCCCACCAGACCGCCAACATAACCTTCTCCAATGACCGTGCCGGTGCTGTAGCATTGAGTTACACCACTTTCGTTCCAGCCTACCAATCCGCCGACATAGCTACTGCCACTGACCAAGCCGATACTATTGCAGCCAATCAAATCGCCACGGCTGTATCCAACGAGCCCGCCGATATTTTCATCTCCAGTGATACTACCACCTTCAATGTAACAGCCGGTTATGATTCCATTGATTAGGTACCCGACCAACGATCCAACGTTATCTCCATTTCCCGCATCAATATTAGGGTCAATCAATCCCAAATCTTTGATCACGGCTTGTTTTTTCTGCGTTGCATATACGTACCTGAAAAATCCTATGCAGTCTCTATCCGTGGAAGTGTAGCTAAAGTTTGAGATTACATGGCCGTTACCGTCAAAAACGCCGCAAAATGGGCTCGGCCAATTATTCCCGGCTAAATTGGGATCTGCTACTGTATAGTCGATGTCGGCCATAAGCTTGAAGTTCTTGTCCCAGTCGTTGGGTTCGGTACCGATGGAGTTAAGATGTTCAACTGTGTATATAAGATATGGATTGTTCGGCTCTCCGGTGCCGCCGCCGTATTGGGCTTGAGCTGTTGTAACAGGCAAAGATACCATTAATATGATATATAAAGCTTTCATGGTACATTGGCCTCAAAATCCTGTGACGCTGTCGGGCGAGGCCGATACAGGCGGATGTCATCGAAGTACATCTTACCCTGACCGCCGGGTATCGTCATATTTCCTCTCGTACCAATACCGATAGTTATTCGGTCAACATCGGTCAGATTGATGCCCTGATCGGCAATCATCTGTAGCGGAATCACCCACTCCGTCCAGGTTGTAGTCTGGACTGCAGCCGAATCAGGATGGACCACCACTGCCGGTATCCCGGCGGCGTTAGAGACAGCTACATAAAGTGGCTCAGCGTCGTTGGACAAAATTCCTATAAACCACAATGATAATTCTGCAACGTCTTCTTCGGTCCAGTTACGCGGATAATCTAAAATTTTTCCTGTCTCTGAGTATTTGGAGAAACCCTGCTTGTCGTTGTCATAACTAAGTGGCATCGACTGGCGACCGCCGTGGATTATAATCTCCTCACAGCCGGAAGCCGTGGTTTCATAGCCGACAACTGCACCAGTGCCATTACCGGCAACGAAAGGCGTATAACCTGGGTCCCAGGGGATGAAATGCCAGCCATTCCAGTGCTCCGATAAGGGATTTTCAGCACTATAATTCTCAAAATCGTCTACGACGATGAAATTGGCTGTTGTAAAGCTCCAAACGTGACCTTTCGTCAAACTGTTTGGATCGCTTTCGTTAACTTCATCGACTCGCCAATAGTAGTTATTTTCCAGTTCCAAATTACCTGGATCATAGGTAGTGATCTCAGGTTCCTGTCGCCCACGATATATGTTTGAATTCTCGATTGTTGCAATTGCCACTGCCTCTTTATCTTCACCGAAGTATACATCATGCTGCAGGCCGTATCCTCCGGGGAGCCAACTGAGAATCAGCGGCTTGGGAACATCAACGGCACC
>Ga0209121_10003738_pt1 | contig 14546 bp, 13 predicted proteins | sample Cruoilmetagenom3_FD_187292 | JGI IMG/M metagenome (GOLD analysis project Ga0209121, IMG submission 187292) | Oil polluted marine microbial communities from Coal Oil Point, Santa Barbara, California, USA - Sample 3 (SPAdes) (version 2) | ecosystem: Environmental > Aquatic > Marine > Oil seeps ...
GGCAACGCCGAGAGGGCCCACACCAGCACCGAAATGGCCAGGATGATCGTTCCCGCCTTCTTGAGGAAGGCCAGGCCGTGCTGCCAGACCGTCAGGCCGATTGTACGCCCGTTGGGCACGTGGTACAGCGGCAGTTCCATGATGAAGGCTGCCCGCGCTCCCTTGAAGGCGATGCGGTTGAGCAGCACGCCAGTAAGCGCCAGCACAACGAGGTTCAAAGCCACCAATCCCCAGGAGACCAGGGCGGCTGCTCTGCCGAAGAAAGCCGGTGCCAGGAAGGCCACCACCGTCATCCGTGCCGCACAGGGAATCAGCGGCGCCAACATGGTCGTCAGCAGGCGCGCCCGGCGCGATTCGATCACCCGCACGCCCATCACCGAAGGCACGTTGCAGCCGAAGCCCAGGAAAAGCGGTAGGAAGGACTTGCCGTGCAGCCCCATCAGGTGCATGAAGCGATCCATCACGTAGGCGGCGCGAGCCATGTAGCCCGTGTCCTCCAGCAAGGCCAGGATGGCGAAGAAGATGACCAGGATGGGCAGGAAGGTGAGGACTGTGCCCACACCGCCGATGACCCCGTCTATCACCAGGGCCTGCAGCCACGATGGTGCGTTTGCCAGCAGGTTGCTCATCAGCCTGACCAGACTGCCTACGACGGCGCTGTCCAGCCAATCCTGCAAGGGTGCACCGATGGCATAGGTCAGCCAGAAGGCCGATCCCAGGATAGCAGCCAGTATCACCAGCCCCCAGAAAGGATGGGTCGCCCAGCGGTCAAGCCGTTCGGTCAGGCCGATCTGCCCGGCCTTAGGGCGGGTCACGGCGGCGCGGATCATGCGCCCGATCCACTCGTAGCGCCCGCCAGCGACGGCGACCAGCGCGTCATCGTGGTCGCGCAGCACATCGTGGACCAGTTTCCACTGGGCTTCGCTCATCTGCTCCTGCAAGATGCGAGTGATCTCTTTGTCCCCTTCCAGTAGCTTGAGGGCCACCCAATCCTGGGAGTAAGGCTCTGGCACGTGGCCAGCGATGAGCGTTTCGATCTGCTCCAGCACCTCTTGGTGGTCGGAACGGATCTCTGGCCGTTTGGGTGCGTATTCGATGGTATCGTGTACCACTTCGTCAATCGCTGCCACCAGCTCGCGGGTGCCGATGTTCTTGGTGGCGATCATGGGCACCACCTTGACCCCCAGCGCCGCCTCCAGCACCTCCGGTTCGATCTTGAAGCCCTCTTGCTCGGCGACATCCATCATGTTGAGGGCCACGATCACCGGCGCTGGCAGTGGCAGCAGCTCCGCCACCAGGTAGAGGTTGCGCTCCAACGTCGCCGCGTCCAGCAGGACGATGACTACATCGGGGCGCTCCTTGATGATGAAGTCGCGGGCGATGATTTCCTCGAGGGAATTGGCTGTCAGGCTGTAGGTGCCCGGCAGGTCCACCAGCCGGCAGGTGGTGCCGTTGTGAGTGAAGTGGCCGACTTTCTGCTCGATCGTTTTGCCTGGCCAGTTGCCCACGTGCTGGTTCATCCCCGTCAAGAGGTTGAAGAGGGTGGACTTGCCCACGTTGGGCTGCCCGGCCAGGGCCACGGTATAAGTTCTCTCAACCATCGCTTGCTCTTCGAATACGGATTTTGCTGGCCTCGCCGCGGCCCAGGGCCACGCGGGTATCCCGGATCAGAACGATGAGCGGCCCGCGGCCGAAATTCTGTACCATCATCACCTCGGCTCCCGGAGTGAAGCCCAGGGTGGCCATACGGCTCAGCAGGCCGCGGCCGCCGATCAGATCGGTTACAATGCCGCGCTCGTGTGGCTGAAGTGCGTTCAGAGAGAAGTTCTGGGAGTGATGAGTGTGTCGGTGCATGATTGTGCGTCTCCTGATGGAATGTAGAGGAGTTAGAGAAGGTACAAGGACGCTCTCAGATTCCGGTTCTGATATTCGATGTCAGTACGTTTGGGGACGTATTGCAACTGCTTCTCAATTGCGATCAGTATATCACAGGACGGAGGAGCTGTCAAATCAGCGCCGACTTTCACGTCGCGAGTCTCCTCGAATCAAAAAGGCCGTCTGCAAGACGGCTTGGTCGGGTGGTGCAAAGAGGTCTCCGCGCAACCGCCCCCGCGCATCCTTGACAGGAGATGTGCGGGGGCAGCCCGGCTTGCTCAAGGAGCGGCGTTGCAGCGGGGACCTGCGCCGAAAAGGGTGGCATTGATCGTTTGGGTGAAGGCAACAGACGTGTGAGCCGCGGGAAGTAGGGGCGGGTTTCAAACCCGCCCCTACTTCACCGCCCGGGCGAGGTAGCCGCGATAGACCCGGCGTGCCTCTTCCACAGTGATGAAGGCGTGATGGTCGAGTTGTTCGCACAATTCGATGACCGAAGGCACTTGCTTGCGCCGCACCATGCTGTAGATGACGCCCACGGGGCCGTCCTTGCCCTCGCCGATGATCTGGGTTGCTCCGAGTCCTTCGTGGCGTAGGGTTTGCGTGATTTCCAGCCACTTGGTCTTGGAAATGACGCGCACCATGGAGAAACCGAGGGCCAATCTCTCCTCCAAGGCCATGCCCACAATGGTGCCGGTGGCGAAACCACCGCAGTAGCCCAGGACGTTCCAGAAGTTACCCACTTCTTGGATGACCTTGCTGATGGCCAGAATGAAGATCATGACCTCGAAGAAGCCGATCAGCGCGGCAGTGAGTTTCCGGCCGCGCACGATCATCAGCATGCGAATAGTGCCCATGGAAACGTCAATCAGGCGGAAGGCGAATACCATCAATCCACCCAGTACGGGTTGCCAAAACATGAACCGAAAAACCTCCTGGCGGAAAGCAAGTCGCAGTCAGGTGGATGCCGTCACTTCACCGCGCCGGCCAGGTAGCCACGATAGACGCGGCCTGCCTTCTCCACGGTGATGAACGCTTGCTGGTCGAGTTGCTCGCACAATTCGATGACCGCCGGCACCTGCTTGCGCTGCACCATGCTGTAGATGATGCCCACGGGGCCGTCTCTACCCTCGCCGATGATCTCCGTCGCTCCGAAACCGTCATGGCGCAGTGTCTGTGTGATTTCCAGCCACTTGGTTTTGGAGATGATGCGCACCATGGAAAAGCCAAGGGCCAGTTTGTCCTCCAGAGCCATGCCCACGATGGTGCCTACGGCGAAGCCGCCGCAGTAGCCCAAGACGTTCCAGAAGTTGCCCACTTCTCGGACGACCTTGCTGATGGCCAGGATGAAGATCAAGACCTGGAAAAAGCCGATTAGTGCAGACGGGAGCTTCTTGCCACGCACGATCATCAACATGCGCACCGTGCCCATGGACACGTCAACGACACGAAGGCCAAAGATCATCAACCCGCCCAGTATTGGCTGCCAAGGCATGAACCGAGTACCTCCTAAGGGTTCGGCGGCAAGTAGTTCAGTGGATTGTGGCGCACGCCGTCTTGCCGAATCTCGAAATGGACGTGAGGGCCGGTGGAATTGCCCGTGCTGCCCATGCGCCCGATCTCCTGGCCCCGCTCCACCCACTGCCCAACCGCCACCGTGGCCCCCTTCAGATGGGCGTAGTACGATCGCAGCCCGCTGCCGTGGTCAATCACCACCCAGAAGCCCCAGTACCCGCTGTCATCCCAATCCACGCGCACGACTCTGCCCGCGCGGGCAGCGTAAACAGGGCAGTCGTAGGCGACGGCGACGTCTATCGCTCCATGCCCGGGGATATATCCTTGGGTGATGGGGCCGGCAGCAGGCCAGGCGAAGGGGTAGTCGGGAGCCAGGCTTGGCTTGGGCCAGTGCGCCGTCTTGCGCCCATAGGGTATGACCAACTTCCGCCCCTTCACCAGGCGGTACGGCGGCTTCAGCCGGTTCAAGTGGTAGCTGGTGATGTCCTCTGGCTCGACACCATAGGTCCGCGCCAGCCTTTCGACCGTGTCGTTGCCCTTCACCGTATGATAGACCCCAGGCAGCGGCAGGATGATCAGCTCCTGCCCTGGGGAGATCAAGTCGGGATTGCGCGCCAGATCGGGATTGGACCAGCGGAGCGTGTCGCCGTCCAGCCCATAGCTGTAGGCAATGCTCCATATGCTGTCGCCTTCGGCTATCGTGTGGGTGATGATCCAACGGCGGGGCAGTCGCTCCAGTTCGGGCTGCAGAGCCGCCCAGCGCCCCACTGACAACATGTCGTCGAAGGGTGCGGGCGTGGGCGTCACGGGCGTCGGCCCTGCGGCCGACACACGCAGAGTCAGCGCGCCGGCGACGATCAGGGCGGCGAAGACCGCGGCGCAGACGGTCAAGCCCAGCAGATGATCGTGTATTCGCTTGACGTGTGGCGGCGATTCCGTCATCTTCCTCGTCCTTGAAGTGCGTTGCGTCGTATCAGGTGCAATGCACTCCATCATAGCACAACCTGACCTGCCTGGCAAAATGGCGTGACTTCGCGGGAAAGAAATCGTTGTTCCTGACTTACCGCGACGGATGTATTGACGTACATGAGGAGATGCACTATAATGTCCACGGGGGAGGTAAGCCATGTTCTTCGACGAGGCCAGAATTCACGTGCGGGCGGGCGATGGCGGCAATGGTGTTGTAGCCTTCCGCCGCGAGAAGTACGTCCCTCTCGGTGGGCCAAGCGGCGGCAACGGCGGCAAGGGCGGCGACGTCAGTTTGATCGTTGATCTGCACGGGAACACGCTTATCAATTTCAAGAAACGAATTCATTTCAGGGCGCGACGGGGTGATCACGGCCGCGGCAAGAACCAACAAGGCAAAAGTGGCGAGGATTGCCTGATCGCCGTGCCGCCGGGCACCGTCGTCTACGACGCTGATAGCGGTGAATTGCTCGCTGATCTGGTGGAGCCAGGACAGCAGGCGGTGGTGGCCCACGGCGGCCGTGGCGGGCGGGGCAATGCCGCCTTCGCCACCTCCACCAACCAGGCTCCTCGTCTCGCTGAAAACGGCGCGCCTGGCGAAAGCCGCTGGTTGCGTCTGGAGCTGAAGCTCATCGCCGACGTGGGCATCGTGGGCGTGCCCAATGCGGGCAAATCCACCCTGCTGGCGGCCGTCAGCGCAGCTCGCCCCAAGATCGCCGACTATCCGTTCACCACGCTGGTGCCTAACCTGGGAGTGACTGTGGTGGATGACCGGGATTTCGTGCTGGCCGACATCCCAGGGCTGATCGAGGGGGCGCATACCGGCGCCGGCCTGGGCCACGCTTTCCTGCGCCACATTGAGCGCTGCCGCGTGCTCGTCCACTTGCTCAACGGCATCAGCCCCGACCCCCTGGGCGACCGCGACGCCATCAACCAGGAGTTGCAACTGTTCAACCCTGCCCTGGCCGACAAGCCGCAGGTCGTCGTGTTGAACAAGATGGACTTGACCGAGGTACGGGAGCTGTGGCCGCGGGTACAGCACTCGTTGCAGCAAAATGGCCTGGAGCCGATGGCCATCTCGGCTGTGACCGGTGAGGGGGTGACTGTGTTGATGCGCCGCGTGGCGGGGCTTGTGGAGGCGCTGCCGCCACCACCGGCAGTAGAAGAGGACATGGTCGTATTCGGGCTGCCGGAGGATGAAGCGGCATTCGTCGTCGAGCGGGAGGGGCGACCGGCTGGTCGACCCAACTGGCGCGTGCGCGGCAAGCGTATCGAGCGGGTGGTGAAGATGACCAACTGGGATTACTACGAGGCGGCGTTGCGCTTCCAACGCATCCTGGAAGCAATGGGCATCACTCAGGCGCTGGAGGAGGGCGGCGTGCAAGAGGGTGATACGATCATCATCGGCGACGTGGAACTCACATGGGGGGAGGTGTGGTGAGAATTGGCATTATGGGCGGGACCTTCGACCCGCCGCACATCGGCCATCTGATCCTGGCTGAGGAAGCCTGGGCGCTCCTCAAGCTGGACTGCGTCTATTTGGTGCCAGCGGGCGCCCCGCCACACAAGCGAGGAGAACCGCTCTCACCCGCTTGCCATCGGCGGAGCATGGTGGAATTGGCCATCGCCGACAACCCGCATTTTCTGCTGTCCACGGTGGATATCGACCGCCCGGGGCCGCATTACACCATTGACATGATGCGGTTGCTGCGGGATGCCCACCCACCAGGCACGGAGCTCTACTTTCTGATGGGGCTCGATTCGCTCGCTGATCTGCCCAACTGGCATCAGGCAGATCGGCTGATCGCCAACTGCCAACTGGTGGCGCTGAGCCGCTACGGCTACACGGTGGACTGGGAGCAACTGGAGGCCGCTCTGCCGGGCGTGCAGGAGCGGGTCATTCAGTTGCCCCTGCTCGAACTGGAGATCGCCTCGCACGTTATCCAGCAGCGGGTGCGGCAGGGCCTGCCCATCCGCTACCAGGTACTGCCGGTGGTGGAAGCCTATATTCAAGATCAGGGCCTGTATCGCGATGGGTGATCGGGAATCCTGATCTCCGATCACTGATCCCTGAAGGTGAGATGTTTGCGGAAGTTGTGGTTAACGATCCTCTTTCTCGACTGAAGGCTGTGGAAGAGGCTTCTTTCGATACTGGCGCACCGCTGGGCAGGACGTATCACTACGACCTGCCTTCGCATCTGCGCGGCCTGCTGCAGCCTGGCCATCTAGTCTGGGTGCCCTTTGGCGAGCGTCTGTTGCAGGGGATCGTCGTCAGTCTGGACGAGACAGCACCCGTGGCCGAGACACGGCCACTAGAGCGCCTGGTGCTGGACGAACCAGTGCTAACGCCGCCGCAACTTGCGCTGGCCCGCTGGATGAGCGCGTACTACCTGTCGCCGCTCCTCGATTGCCTTCGCCTGATGCTGCCGCCTGGCCTCTTGCGCTCTGCGGAGCGGTTGCTGGAAGCGCGCCTGGCTCCTCCGTTTCCCCCAGATCTCACGCCCAAGCAGCTTGACCTGCTCACTCGCTTGCAGGAAGGCCCGATTCCGCTGCGTCGCCTGAGGCGCAGAGCGCCTAGCCTGGCGGGGCGCACTGTGATCGAGCCTCTGGTGCGGCGCGGCCTGGTGGCTCGCCGTCAGGCGGTCGTGCGGACGCCTCTGCGTCCCAAGATAGGCCGCCGCGTGCGGCTCTTGGCCGATGCCGAGGAAGTGGCCCGCGCTCTGCCCGCGCTGGGACATGCCTCCAAGCAGGCCGACGTGCTGCGCTGGCTGGCGGCCAGCGAAGACCCGTTGCCCACGCTCTCTGCCGTATGCGAGGCGGCGAAGTGCAAGAAGGGGACGATCCGTGCGCTGGCCGAGCGGGGCTGGGTGGAGATCATGCCCCGCCGCCGGCTGTTGGTGCCGCTGCTCTCGCCTCAGGAGATAGAGAAGGCACTGCAGGAAGAACTGGGCAGCGCCCCGAAGCAGGCGGCGGCTCTCTCTGCACTGAGGGATCTCGCCGGCCCCGTTGAGGAAACAACCTTGCGCGCCGAGTACGGTGTGAGCACTGCTTCCTTGCGGGCGCTGGAATCCCGCGGCTACCTGCGCCGGGTGGTGGAGGAGTCCAAGGTGCTGCTACGTCTGTCGCCGGAGCAGGTGACGGAGCGGGTTGTCGAGTTGCGGGGAGCGAGCAAGCACAAGGTAGTGCTGGAGGCCCTGCTGGAGCTGGCCGACGAGGTGGGCGAAGGGGAGCCGGTGAGCGAGTGGGTCGGCTGGGTGTACGCCGAGACCGGCTGCTCGCTGGACACGCTGCGCGACCTGGAGGCGGCGGGGCTCATCGCTATCGAGAAGGAAGAAATCTGGCGCGATCCATTGGCCGGTCGGGAGTTTGTGACCGACATGCCGCCGAAGCTGACGCCGGACCAAGCGCTGGTGTGGACGGAGATTGAGCGGGGGATTGGTCAATTGGCGAACTGGGAAACTGGTAAATTGGCAAATTGGGCTGCTGCCGCCGAGTCCCCCAATCTACCAACCTACCAATCTACCGATGTACCAGTCTACCTTCTGCACGGCGTGACCGGCAGTGGCAAGACCGAGATCTATCTGCGGGCCATCGCGCGCACGCTCTCGGCCGGCCGGCAGGCCATCGTCCTGGTGCCGGAGATCTCGCTGACGCCGCAGACTATCCGCCGCTTCGCCGCCCGTTTCCCCGGCCGAATAGGAGTGATCCACAGCCAGCTTTCCCGCGGCGAGCGCTACGACACCTGGCGACGCATCCGGGCGGGCAAGATCGACATCGTCATCGGCCCCCGCTCGGCGCTGTTCCAGCCGCTGCCCCGGCTGGGGCTCATCGTCATGGACGAGGAGCACGATGATTCGTACAAGCAGAGCGACCTGCTGATCCGGCGGCTGGTGCGCTACCATGCCCGCAAGGTGGCCTTTGAGCTGGGTCGGTTGAGCGGTTCGCCGTTGATCCTGGGAAGTGCCACGCCGTCGCTAGAGACGTATCACGCCGCGGAGGAGGGTCGAGTCCAGTTGCTGGAGCTACCTCAGCGCATCCTGGGCCACTGGCGGCGGCTGGACGAGCAGCGGGCGCGCCATCACGTGCCGGATACGGCCTACAGGCCGCTGGCCTCGGGCCTGGACGCCCGCTACGTGGACCTACCCAGGGTGGAGGTGGTGGACCTGCGGGATGAGCTGCGGGTGGGCAACCGCAGCATCTTCAGTCGGGCCTTGCAGGAGGCGCTGGCCCGCACGCTGGCCGTCCGGCAACAGGCCATCCTCTTCCTCAACCGTCGCGGTGCAGCCACCTTCGTCATGTGCCGCGATTGCGGCCACGTGCTGCGCTGCCCCCGCTGCGACGTTCCATTCACCTATCACCTGAAAGACTCGGAACCCGAAACCCCAAACCCGAAACCCATGCTGGTCTGCCATCATTGTAACCGCCAGGAGTCGGTGCCCGAACGCTGCCCGTCTTGTGACAGCCGCCGCATCCGCCATTTCGGCGTGGGAACGCAGCGGGTGGAGGCGGAGGTGAGGCGGATGTTCCCGCGGGCGCGCACACTGCGCTGGGATTGGGATGTGACCCGCTACAAGGGGGCCCATGAGGTGATTCTGTCGCAATTCAGCGACCACCAGGCGGACGTGCTCATCGGCACGCAGATGATCGCCAAGGGGCTCGACCTGCCGTTGGTCACGTTGGTGGGCGTGGTCACCGCCGATACGGCGCTCTACCTGCCCGATTTCCGGTCCGGCGAGCGGACCTTCCAGTTGTTGACGCAGGTGGCCGGCCGGGCCGGGCGGGGTATATTGGGCGGGCAGGCCATCGTGCAGACCTACACGCCGGAGCATTACGCCATCCGCGCCGCGGCCCGCCACGACTACGCGACCTTCTACGAGCAAGAGACGAACTACCGGCGACAGTTGGGCTATCCGCCCTATGCACGGCTGGCCAAGGTGGTGGCTGTGGACGAGAACCCACTTCGTTGTCGCCAAGCGGTGGAGGCCACAACGGACATGCTGGAGGAGCGCATCACCGAAAGCGACAACGACGCGAGCCTCATGAGCCTCATTGGCCCTGTGCCCTGCTTCTTCGCCACTCATCGGGGCCGTACCCGCTGGCAAGTGGTGGTGCGAGCACCGGATCCGACACCGCTGCTTCGTGGTCTGCCGCTCCCGCCCAACTGCTGGGTGGACGTGGATCCGGTGAGCCTGTTGTGATAGAGTGGCGTCAGGGATTGGCTGGAGAGGTGCAGTGCCCTGGGTGGTTTGCTTCTTGGGGGGCCAGTATTGACTTCGTTTCGGTAGCCTTGCTAGCCTAGCCGAGAGCAGGAGCTACTTGTGCTTGCCCTGCAGGCGCAGGGTGAGCTTTGTCGCCCAGCACGAAAGAGACTTCTAACTCAGCCCCAAGTGCGTACGCGACCCTCTGCAGCATTTCTACCGAGGGGTTGAGTTTGGCGTTCTCCAGGCGGGAGATGTTGGCCTGTTTGGTGCCGGCCCGCTCTGCCAGTTCCTTTTGCGTCCAGCCGTTCTCCAGGCGGAGGTGTAGTACTTGCCTTGCCAGGTCGAGCTTGGGCTGCAGCCGCCGTTGTGCGGCAGCCACCTCGGGATCTCCCAGCAGTTGTCGGCGATATTCCTCCAGATTCATACTCACTCATCTCCCTTCGTCAAAATAGGCCAACCGCTCCCACGCTGTCCGTATGACTGTTCTGCCAGTTGGAACCTGTTTCCTCATGATGGTAGCCACCACGACGAACAAGCGGTGCTCTGGCTCCGGTGCAACGATGTAGAAATGAATCTGGCCACTTGAGGATGGACGCCAACTGTCCAGTCCACGTCTTCTCCCCGTTCTGTGCCATTCACAATATAGCATGTAAGCTATACGTTGTCAAATCGCCCATCGCACTGAGCGAGCTACACACTCCTTGATGTCCGGCCGGGGCATGGGACGGCGGAGGCCAGGACGGGACGAAAGGACAGGCCAAAGCCAAAGGAAACCTCCATGTTGTTTGCGTCCAGTGCGCTACAGTGGATTGGGATCACAACGAGTGCTTCTAGAATCCCCCGAGCCACCTCGCCCGGTAGCCCTCCTCCGTCATCACCGTGTCCAGGTCAGTGGCTCTCTAGTCGCACTCTCTCGTTTGCGACCTTCGCTGTTTCCACATAGCGCAATGGCATTGCCGGCAATGCCCACGCGCCGGCGTCTTGCAGTCGGTCGATCGGCGTCCCGTTTTTGGCCGCTTGCGTGGCCCAGTGGTGTCGGCAGTCGTGGGCGCTCAGCCCCTCCACGCCGATGGACTTGCCCAGCGTCCTCACCCTGGCGGTGATCGCTCTGACCGTCATGCCAATGTCATGCAGCCGGCCATCCTTGCGGCTTGCTCGCAACAGGGACCCCATCGCCTCTGGGCGGGGACGAGGGTCTGCGCTCTTCAACGCGCATGACCGCGACTACTGCATGGACTCGGCGATTCGCAGCAACTCCTCTAGAGGCATGTCGCCGGTGACAACGTAGGTTATTCCCTCAGCCCACCACGTCACCGCACCTCTATTGTGCACTGTCCCGCCTATCGCCTGCACGTCGCTCGACTCGTGTCCAATCCCCGGAGCGCCATTCACTTCCACCTCAACCCACCCGTCATTGGCCAGACTCCTCAGCGGCCATTGCGGTGGAGCAGTCGCCACGACCTGTCTGATGGTCAGGCCGCCGCCGTAGATGAGGTAGACGGCCCTTGACTCTCCCAACCAGCCTATGCCCGGCAGTCGGACGCACTGGAGAGTAACGCCCTTGGGCAGGTAGGCAGGCAGCAGGATGTCGAAGACCGTCTCCTGCTCTGCCTCAGTGAGGGTCACAAACTCCTCCGGCGGGGAGGGGGTCTCACGCGGACCCCGTCCAGTGCGGAGGCTGTCCTCCAGTCCCACGCATTCCACCGGCGCTAGAAGAGCGGGCACAGGCGTCGGCTCTGGCACGGCCTTTCTCTGCGCACAGCCAGCAAGCCCGCTCGCCAGCACGATGGACGTGACCAGCACTAGGGCTGCTGTGGAGCCATGCATTCCCAGCTGCATGGTTTTGCACCTCCCTTTCGCTTTGCCTGTGACTGTGCGTTTTGCCACCGCTTGTTGGTGGCACATGCCTACCCAGCTGACATAGAACGAGCCTGCTGCGAGCAGGCCATGGCCAACGACATGGACGTCTTGACCTGAGTTGACATGTCTGGAGTGCTGGCCATCAGTTCGTCAGTGGTCATGCCATTTTCCCCATAGATTCCGATTAACCCTAATAATCGGAAGGTATAACAGGTACACTCAGGGCATTTTACAGCGTCCTGAGATACCTGTCAAACGCCTCACTCCCTGAAACACTCCCAGGGTGATCCTCACCGGTGTCGTCGGAACTTGTCCCATTCCGCTCTCCCGTGCTCTCTCAGGGTGGCTTTCCTTGGCATTTTGTAGAGAAGCCCAGGGAAATCCCGTGAACGAGGGATTATCTGATTTTCATCAGGCGGGGAAGCGCTGGCCACTGCCCCGCCCTACCTAGGCCTGGACCTGCAGGTCAGCGTTGTAGCGAACGGCCGTTCGCTATGGCTAGCGGCTAACCAGGAAGGAATACTTGCAGTTGGTAGGGTTGGGTTTGACTAGATTGCGACCGTGAGTTGACCAGTAGGTAGTAGCGACCTGGGAATAGGTCACGTTGCACGATGTGGACAGGCTCACTGTATGTATAGTCGGAGGCAATCACCTGAGCCTGGTCGTCGTACAAGATCAAATTGTAGTAAGCGTTGGGAATCTCTTCGCTCAGTATCAGTATCGCTTCGAAAAGGCCCTGCGCGGTGACATCCACATAAGTAGTAGTCATAGCCATTCTCCGTCCACACAAATGCCTCATAGATGGCCCCTGAGGCCAAAGCGCCGTAGGCTTGAGTAGAGGAATCGTTTGGCTCGTATGGATCAGATCCCGGTGTGGGTCCCACCGTGGGTGCGAACGTCGGGGTTGCGGTTGCCGTAGGCGTGTCAGTCGCTGTCGGTGTCTTGGTAGGCGTCGCTGTGGGCTCCAGAACCCGAATGTGCGTTGCCAACACACTGCCATCGGCTTGCTGATTTCCCTCCACCTCTGCCCACCGGCCGATCTCTCGTACCCCCTCAACTACCGTGCCCTCACCCTCGATCACGGTCCTACCCCCTATCTGCCAACGGTTGCCCGCGATACTTTCGATGCCCCCCCCGAATTGCACCGGATGCTGACATTCCACGACGACACTGACAATGACCACCGAGCCGTCGGGGTACTCGTCCAGCGCGACACAGGCCAGGCAACCGACCTCGGGAGAATCACCGCTAACAGTTTCGGACGGGATACTGTAAGCACTCCCTCCTATCGTCCAGACCTCGCCCTGAATGCTCGTGATCCGGCCGCTGAACTCTCTGCGCTCCACAGCGGGTTCCTCAACCTTGATGGAGATTGCAGCCAGGACGCCAGCGCTCCACTCGGCGTTCACCCAGACCTTGGCCCCCACAACGGCCTCGCCTGCCCTGTCGTCAATAGACGTCTCGTCTGTCACCAACACCCGCTGTCCGTCTATCAGCCAGATGTCGCCTTCTTTGCTCTGGATGACGCCCTTGAAACGCACGGCTCGTGGCAATTCCGGCGTCGGGGTCGGCGGCACCGGTGTGGGCGTGGGTAGATGGGCCAAGCCGCACTCCCTCATGACCAGGGGCAAGTAGACCCAGGCAGACGGAGTTGGTGTCGCGGTCGGTGTCCGTGTTTCGGTAGGCGTCGGCGTCGGGATCGTGTAGTCACCGAGCTTGACCCAGTGTGCTCCGCTAGGATAGACGGTGACCCGCAGAACGTTGGACGTGCTGGATCCATAGCCTGGCGGGTCTGTTTCTTCTACCAGGTACTCACCAGGTTCAATCGGACTGAATCCAAATTGGCCTGATGGCCCCGTCGTCCTGCTGGCTACGACGGTGAAATCTGAAGTCCTGAGAGCGATCAGAACTCCTGCTATTCCTGGCTCACCCACATCCCGCGCACCGTCGCGATCTTGATCTTCCCACACCATGCCGTGAATCCACGCTGGCGCCACGGTAGCGGTAGGAGTAGCCGTTGGCGTGTGGGTCGGCGTAGGAGTGGCTGTACCGGGCCGAGCCGCACCCACCGACGCGGCAGCGTCAATCTGGCGCATATTCCACTGGTACTCGGCGTAGTAGCTGTCGTTGGGGGTAATGAGGGCTTGGTAGATGTAGTCTGGTTCGGCGTAAAGCAGCCGCGGATCAGCCTGCAGTTGCTCGACCAGGGCCAGTTCTTGTCCCTCAGGCACGGCCAGAATCTGGACACCAATCTGCTCAATCTGGCCAACAACGGTCAGGCCGTGCTGATCTAGCAATCTGCGGGCGGCATCCACTTTCATTCCGTCCTCGAAGCGCACCAGGATACGGCCGGGCGCGAAAGCGGCCCCAGTCCATGCCCCCCGGAGAGGCACGATTCTGATCTCCTCCGGCAGCGGAGGCTGGGGGGGCGGCGCCGCGCTGGTAATCAGAGGGATGATGATCAGCGCAAGCAAGACGGCGAATGCGTGGACGCCGATGTGACAATGCCGTTTCATGCTAGAACTCTTCTCCGTTCTTGGCGTACCATGCCAAGAAGTGGGACAGCTCTTGTCCTCGCGTCTCAGCGGTGGGCGCCAGCGCTAGGCAGACCACTAGAGCAGAAAACAATGCGCTCCTCATGACACACGTCCTCGTGTGACTTGCTGTCCCAGCAGGGTCAGCGCCCGCGATGGCCCCGTGGCTCTTGTGGGACTTGCCCTACGGGCGGCTCGCATGTTCTTGGCCGCCTTGCCGTTGAGCGCCTCGGCCTGGCAGAGGCACCTGTCGTGCTCCTACTCACGTTGCTGCTCCCTCAGCCAGCGCAGGCTGCCGTGGCCACCAGCAGGTCAAACAGAACGCTCTCCTGGCGCATCCCCAGGAACGTCGCAATCTGGCCCTGTGGGTCGCAGTCCACCAGCAGAACACGCTTACCCCTCAGCGCCAGGCCGTGGCTCAGGGTCGCGGCCATCGTGGTTTTCCCGACTCCGCCCTTTTGGTTCGCAATGGCAATGGTCCCTGTCATGGGCTCTGCCCGATAGCAAGACACGCCAGCCCCTCAGTGGGGTTGGCGTGTCAGTCGTCGGGGTGCTCAGCCCAGCTCATCAGGTCGGGCAGAGGCTCAGTCACCCACTC
>Ga0209121_10003739_pt1 | contig 14546 bp, 12 predicted proteins | sample Cruoilmetagenom3_FD_187292 | JGI IMG/M metagenome (GOLD analysis project Ga0209121, IMG submission 187292) | Oil polluted marine microbial communities from Coal Oil Point, Santa Barbara, California, USA - Sample 3 (SPAdes) (version 2) | ecosystem: Environmental > Aquatic > Marine > Oil seeps ...
ATATCGACGGGGAGGTTTGGCACCTCGATGTCGGCTCATCGCATCCTGGGGCTGAAGAAGGTCCCAAGGGTTTGGCTGTTCGCCAATTAAAGCGGTACGCGAGCTGGGTTTAGAACGTCGTGAGACAGTTCGGTCCCTATCCTCTGTGGGCGCAGGAGAATTGAGAGGATTCATACCTAGTACGAGAGGACCGGTATGAATAAACCTCTGGTGTGCCAGTTGTTCTGCCAAGAGCATTGCTGGTTAGCCAAGTTTGTAAAGGATAAGTGCTGAAAGCATATAAGCACGAAGCCCACCTCAAGACTAGTTCTCCCATCTCTTGTAGAGTAAGACCCCATGTAGAACACATGGTTGATAGGTTAGATGTGTAAGCACAGTAATGTGTTTAGCAGACTAATACTAATAGGTCGAGGACTTAATATACTATGAGATGCTATGAAGTTTTGAAAGAATAATGTATTTTTTAAGTTTACGGTGGCTATAGCAAAGGGGAAACACCTGTTACCATCCCGAACACAGAAGTTAAGCCCTTAAGCGCCGATGGTACTGCATTGGAGACAATGTGGGAGAGTAGGTCGCCACCGTTTTTTTTATTTATAAATTTAGTATGCTATAATTTCCTGGTATAAATCTATTCTAATTTTACTATCACATAATTCAAATGAGTTTTTAATGTAGAAAATATATTATTATTAGAGTTTTGAAAAATATTTTTTTTGATATATTTTTATTTATTTTGTATAATCCTTTTTCAAATTGTTATAAATTAAAGGTTTGTAAATTAGAGGTATATGCATAGATTTAATTTAAATTTTTTTTAATCTTAAGTTTGTTATTAAATAAATAGTATAATTATAATAAAGTAAAACTGTGATAAGAGATATGAATAAGGAAGAAAGAACCAGGTTATTAAAAACAAAATGTGGTGAAGAGAACTATAAAAAATTAATAAAGCTGAACAATCTATATCTTTCCGATTTTGTTTTAAAATATGTTAAGCTTTTAAATCCTGGCTCCGTATTTATAAGTTCTGATTCAGAAGCTGATATGCAGTATATTAGAGACAGGGCAGTAGAAACTGGCGAAGAAAAAGAACTTACTATAGGGGGGCATACAGTTCATTTTGATGGATACAGAGATCAGGCAAGAGATAAGAAGCAAACCAGGTTTTTGGTTCCAAAGGGAGTTAATTTAGGATCTGGTTTAAATACAATAGATAAAGATGAAGGACTGGAAGAAATCTATAATGCTATGAGAAACATAATGTATGATAGAGAGTTATATGTTCTTTTTTTCTGTTTGGGACCAGCCAATTCTAAATTTTCAATTCCTGCAGTTCAATTAACTGATTCAAGTTATGTAGCACATTCGGAAATTATACTTTATAGGCCTGGATATGAAGAATTTAGAAGACTGGGAAACTATAAAGATTTCTTCCAATTTATACATTCCGAGGGAAAAATTAAAGATTCAGTGAGTGTAAATGTTAATGAAAGAAGAATATATATGGATACTGAAGAGGATATTGTATATTCTATAAATACTCAGTATGGAGGAAATACTATTGGGCATAAGAAACTGGCAATGCGCCTTGGAATAAATAGGGCTTCTAAAGAGAACTGGTTAACTGAACATATGTTTATTAGTGGTATACATGGTCCAGATAATAGAATAACCTATTTTGCGGGTGCATTTCCCTCTATGTGTGGTAAAACTTCAACTGCAATGATTCCAGGAGAGACGATAATCGGAGATGATATTGCTTATGTTAAGAAAATTAATAATAGGGTATATGCAGTTAATGTAGAAATAGGAATTTTTGGAATAATAAAAGATATCAATCCAGCCGATGATCCAATAATATGGAGAGTTCTTCATGAGCCAAACGAGACTATATTTTCAAATGTTCTGATTACAGAAGACAAAGATGCTTACTGGGTAGGAAAACCAGGCAGTGTTCCAAAAAAGGGTATAAATCACTCGGGGCAGTGGTACCCTGGGAAAAAAGACAAAGAAGGAAATGAAATACCTCCATCTCACAATAATGCAAGGTTTACAACAAATCTTAGAAATTTAGAGAATCTGGATTCAAAATTTAACGATCCAAAAGGCGTTGAGATTAGAGGAATAATATACGGAGGAAGAGATTCTGATACGTGGGTACCAGTACAGGAGGCATTTGATTGGAATCATGGCATTATTACTATGGGTGCTTCTATAGAGTCAGAAACAACAGCTGCCACATTGGGCAAAACGGGTATAAGAAAATTTAATCCTATGTCAAACCTGGATTTTCTTTCGGTACCAATTGGGAAATATGTGGATATGAATCTTAAGTTTGGTAATTCACTGGAAAATCCTCTAAAAATATTTAGTGTTAATTATTTTTTAAAAGGCAGCAGTGATAATTATTTGAATTCAAAAATTGATAAAAGAATATGGCTTAAATGGATGGAACTGCGGGTACATAGAGAAGTAGAGGCGGTTAATATTGGTACAGGTTTTATTCCAAAATATGATGATCTTAAAATGTTATTTAAAAAGGTTCTTAAAAAAGAATATAGGCAGGAAGATTATATAAAACAATTTACCTTAAGAATTCCTGAAAATCTTTCAAAAATAGATAGGATTATAAAAATTTATAATGAAGTCGGTAACAGGGTTCCAGAGATATTATATAAAATTCTTGAAGATCAGAAGTATAGACTGGAGCAGCTAAAAGAGCAAAAAGGTGAATATATCTCTCCGCTGGCATTTTAAGTATTAGCTATTAGTTAACTCACTTTTTGCTGTGTTCTAAAATTTATACATTACAAGACCTGTGCAGGGCTTGGGATAAAAATAGGTAGTTTTTTGTGGCATAAGAATTCCAGCAGTAGATAATTTTTCTAATGTTGTTATAGCAGGAGGATTTAATATAATACCTATATCAAATTTACTATTATTTATATTTTCTTTAACTTCTTTTATTGAGTGAGTAAACTCTATTTTTTCAATGCCATATTCATATTTTAATTTATTTAATAAAAATTTATGCAAAATATTTACATCCAAAATTTCATATTCTAAGTTTATATTATTATGAACAGGATATACTGTATTTGTATTAAATTTTAAGGTTAAAAAGCAGAATTTCTTCTCTTTAGAATATATAATAAAGGTTTTTTTACCCTCTAATTTTGATTTTTGTAATTTTTCATTTATATCATTAAAAAAATTTTTAGATTCTATTTTTGGAATCTCTATGTAAAAGTAATTAGCTATTTTTTCAAGTATTTCTTTTAAACCAGGACAGGACTTAAATTTTATCATTCTATAAGTGGGAAGTATGGATATATCCTTTTGGCTACTATCTACATATAAAGTTAAAATATAGTCTTCTGGTCTAAAAGAATTTTTATCTGTAGAATTACTTACGGACAATTCATTTTTATACATAAGAGATGTTTCATATCTATGATGTCCATCGGCTATTAAAAGATTTTTTCCTTTCATTAGTTTTATAACTTTATTAATAGTGTTTATATTACTTATTCTCCATAATTTAAACTTTAAAGTAAGATCATATCCGGCAGTTATATCTATAAATGGTTTTTTATAAATTTCACTATTTGTTATACTGTATAATTCTTTTTGTAAGTCGTTATACAAAGCATATACAAGCCCAAAGTTTGTCCTACAGCTTCTAAGTAAGCTCAGTCTATCTTGCTTTGGCTCTGAAAGGGTCTTTTCATGGCGTATTATTTTTTTTGTATAGTAAGGCTCAATCCTGGTTAAACCAATTAATCCTATTATTTTTCTTTTTTTGTTGTTGATAGTAAAACGCTCCTCAATGATATAGAAGCATTTTTTACTATTGACTTTTAGTATATTTCTGTTAATCCAATTTTGAAGCGTGTCTTTTGCAACTTCATACTTATTCTTTTTGTTATTATCCTGTGGAAGTATAAGATTAACAATATTGTAAGGATTTTGATTTTGTAACTTTTTATTCATTTCAGGTGAGATAATATCATAAGGAGGAGAAATCATATTTGATAAGTCAGTATATATATCAAGGTTATAGAAAAGTCCGTTTAGGGGTAAAATATCTACCATTTAAAATTATCCTATTGTAATCACTCTTTTTAAATAATCCTATATAAATATAAAATTGTTTTAAAATTATAGCAACAATAAATTTTATTTTTAAGTCTTTGACACAATTATTACAAAATTGACTTTATGTAAAATAGTAGAGTACTATATAATAGTTTTTGTGTAAATAAATTATATATGGGTATGCTCTTTACTAAGGTAAACACTTTATATGGTGTTTAGTTTAAATTATTCTCATGATATGATACTATATATAGTATGTACCTGAGTCAAGTAGATACACATGTAAATATATTTTAATTTATATAAAGTGAGTTTGCCTTAGTTAAATGAAAATAGAAGTTGTTGAAAATGTATTAAAATACAATAAAGATCAGGCAGATAAAAATAGGAGTTTGTTTAAAAGCAATAATATTTTAGTTTTAAATCTGCTTTCGTCACCCGGGGCAGGAAAGACTTCATTAATTATCGAGACTATAAAAAGGCTAAAAAGTAAGAAAGATATTGGGGTAATTGAAGGAGATATTTCCTCAACCTACGATGCTGAAAAAATCAAGAAATTTACCGATAACGTAGTTCAGATAAATACCGGTGGAACATGCCACTTGAATGCTTCTATGGTGGAAAAGGCGTTAGAAAAATTAAATTTAGGCGGCCTGGAGTTGATTTTAATTGAAAATGTTGGAAACTTAATATGTCCGGTTAGCTTTGATTTAGGGGAAGATTTTAAGGTAGTAGTGTCATCAATAAATGAAGGAGATGATAAGCCTGTAAAATATCCTCCTATATTTGTTAAAAGTAATTTAGTTATATTAAATAAAATTGATATATTGGAAATGAGTGATTTTAATAAAAGTTTTTTTAAGAAAAAAATAGATGAGTTAAACCCAAATGCAGAAATTATAGAATTGTCTTGCAAGACTGGAATTGGGTTAGAAAATTGGATAAAGTGGATAATGGGAAAATATTGATATCGTATTATAGATTGTTTTTTATACCTCAAATTATTCATAAATTTTACTAATATTAATGATACTAATGTTAGTGTTAAAAATAATATATTAGTGTTACAAACTTTTTACAATCTTTTATTGACATCTTATAGTAAGAGTGGTATTTTTTGTTACAAACCTTTTACAAATTTCTATTTTTTAAAAAATAGTTGAAAGGAGAATGAATGCTTTATAAAATATTAAAAAAGGAAGATTATACAAATTTTATAAAAAAACTTATTTCAAATTATGAATTTATAGGCCCAAAGAAAAAGGATGAAGTAGTTCATGATTTTGTACCTATTAAGAATATTGAGGAGCTGTCAACTGATTACAAGCGTACTGTAATTCCTCCAGCGAAAAAGCTTCTTTTTCCATCGACCGAGGAGTTAGTTGAATATGAGGTTGGAGATGAAGTAAAGATTAATCCAGTAGTTATTAGTAATGAAAAAATTCTTTTTGGCATTAATGCATGGGATATAAGTGCTATGAATTTTTTAGACAAGATTTTTTCAACAGATTTTATTGATGAAAATTATTTTGCTAAAAAAAATAAACTTATTGTAATAGGTAAAGATTGTGACCCCACAGAAACAAATTTTTCTTTAAGTATGGGAGCAGAATATGTAAAAGAAGGATTTGATATATATCTGACAGAGCTTTTAGACAGATATTTTGTAAGGGTTGCTACAGCGAAAGGTAATGAACTTCTTGAAAATTATGCAAAAACAAAGGACGCAGTACGTGAGGATTTTAGAGATTATGATTTGTATATGGACGAATATAGAAATAAATTTTCTTTACAAGTAGATATAAAGAATTTTTATGATAACTTTGATTCTATTTATAATGATGAAAAATTTTGGGAAAGGGTAGCTAAAAATTGCTATAGCTGCGGATCCTGTAATCTGGTTTGTCCAACCTGTTTTTGTTTTAATGTAAAAGATGATATGGAACTTAATTTGGTGATTGGAAAAAAAATTAGAGAATGGGATTCCTGCATGATGCCTGATTATGGATTAGTAGCAGGAGGACATAATTTTAGACCGACAAAAGAGAATAGGTTAAAGCAAAGATACCAATGTAAGTTGAAAACATTTGTTGACAAATTTGGCACTTACGGGTGTGTTGGATGTGGAAGATGTATAGAAGCGTGTTTGGCTAAAATTAATATAGCAGAAGATATTAATTCAGTTAAGAAAGAGGTGGGTGTTTAAAATGGTTATAAAGATGAAAGAAAAAGAAAACAAAAATACTATATATACTCCTGATGTTGCTACAATTACAAAAATTGAGAGGGTTACTCCTTCAGAAATATTATTTGATATAGCTATTGATGACCCAGTAAAGCAAAAGGAATTTAATTTTATGCCTGGTCAATTTGTAGAATTAACAGTATTTGGTTTAGGTGAGGCTCCTTTTTCTATAACATCTTCTCCAAATAACAGAGATTTTTTCCAGCTTTGCATAAGAGATATGGGAAATGTGTCAGGGGCACTTCATAAAATGAAAAAAGGTTCTAAGGTTGGTATAAGAGGGCCCTTTGGCAAAGGATATTTTCCTTTTGAAAGTATGAAAGAAAAAAACGTAATTATTATTGGAGGCGGAATAGGTCTTGCTCCATTGATGTCACTGATAAAATATATTTTAGAAGATAGAAAAAGCTACAGGAGATTAGTAATAATTTATGGGGCTGTAAGTCCTGAGTATATTTTATATAAAGGTGACTTTAAAAAATGGAAAAAAAGGGATGATATTGAGTTATTTTTAACAGTCGATCATCCTGATGAAGAATGGCAGGAAGATGTTGGTGTTTGTACAGCATTAATTCCAAAAATAACATGTCCTGTAAACAAATCCTATGCAGTGGTTTGTGGTCCTCCTATTATGTATAAGTATGTGGTTGTAGAGTTAGAGAAGAAATGTTTTAAACCCGAAAACATTTTCCTTTCTCTGGAAAGAAGAATGGAGTGCGGGGTTGGCAAGTGCAATCACTGCCATATTGGCAATAAGTTGACCTGTGTCGATGGTCCTGTATTTAGTTTATGGGAAATAAGAAATTTAAAGGAGGCTATATAATGGGTAAGCCAAAAGTTGGAATATTTGGATTTACTGGTTGTGGAGGATGTCAATTAGAAATATTAAATTTAGAAGATCAGCTGCTGGATTTAGTAAGTGCTGTAGATATTGTCCATTTTACTGAAGCGGTAACAGAGCACAGTGATACCTATGAGATTGCTCTGGTTGAAGGGGCAGTTACAACCAATCATGGAGTAGAAAGAATTAAAAAGATTAGTAGCATAGCTAAGGTAATTGTAGCAGTTGGCGCATGTGCTTGTACCGGAGGGCTTAATTGTCTTAAGAACTTGTATGGATTGGAGAAAGCTAAAGAACTGGTATATGGTGACAGGAAAGACTGGATAGATTCTATTGAGGTAAAACCAATAGATTCATATGTTAAAGTAGATTATTATGCAAGAGGTTGTCCACCAAACAGATTTGAAATAGTGGATATAATAAAAGCGCTTATAATAGGTAAAAAACCTGAAATTCCAAACTACCCTGTTTGCGTGGAATGTAAAAGAAATGGAAATACATGTGTGTATGAGTTAGGTATGACATGTCTTGGTCCAATTGCGAGAGCTGGATGTAATTCAAGATGTCCAAATAATGGAGAGGGCTGCGTAGCTTGCAGAGGAGTGATTGATGAGCCTAATGTAAATGCACAGAAAGATTTACTTGCAGAATATGGACTTACTGTAGATGATATCTTGCGGCAGTTTAATTTATATAATGCCTGTGAAGGCAAAAGAATAGAACAAGGAAACAAGTTATAATTTGGAGGTTAATCATTATGGCAAATACTTTTAGTATAAATGAAAAAACAATATCCAGGGTAGAAGGACATGGTGATCTTGTACTGGATGTAAAAAATAGAAAAATAGAAAAACTAATGTTTAGAATACCCGAATCGCCAAGGTTTTTTGAAGCAATGCTGGTTGGAAGAAAATACGATGAACCATCACATATAACTTCAAGGATTTGTGGTATTTGCTCAGTAGCCCATACATGTGCTTCAATAAAAGCTACTGAGAAAGCACTGGATATTATACCATCAGAGCAGACCATAAAACTTAGAAAATTAATATTTCACCATGAGTGTGTTCAGAGTAATGCACTTCATGTTTATTTTTTAGCTGCGCCAGACTTTTTTGGAGTTGGAAGTGTATTCCCTCTGGTAAAAACGCATCCGGAAGTAGTAAATATTGCTCTCAGGGTTAAAAAGATGGCTAATGATATGGTCAGGATTATAGGTGGAAGAGCAGTTCATCCAATTAGAACTGTAGTTGGAGGATTTACAAAACTTCCAACAACGGAAGAGATGAAAATGATGAGAGAGATGCTAAAAGCAAGTTATTCTGATCTGGAAGCATCCAGGGAAGTATTTAAAACTTTAGAATTGCCTGATTTTGAAAGAGAAACTGAATACCTGTCTATTAGTAGTCCCGTAGAGTATGCTATGTATGATGGTAATATTAAGTCTACTGATGGATGGGAGATAGATGATCAGGATTACTATACTAAAATAAATGAAAAAGTAGTTCAGCATTCGACAGGAAAGCACTGCTGGTCTTCAAGAGATTCTTATCTGGTTGGAGCACTGGCAAGATTTAATAATAATTATCAGCAGCTTAGTGATAATGCAAAAAGATATGCTGAAGAACTTAATCTAAAAGCTCCATGTTATAATCCGTTTATGAACAATATTGCTCAATTTGTGGAAATTGTCCATAGTGTTGACGACAGTATAAGATTGATTGATGAAATGATTGAAACCGGTCTTGATAAAGACAAAGCAATAGCTGATATAAAAGTTAGGGCAGGTAGAGGGATTGGTGTGGTAGAAGCTCCAAGGGGGCTGTTGATTCATGATTATACTTATGACAAAGAAGGTAGAATTACTAAAGCCAATTTGGTAATTCCAACCAATCAAAACTACGCCAATATCGAAAAAGATATGGAAGCAATGATGCCAGTTATTATTGATAAATCTGAAGACGAGATAAAATTGGCCTGCGAGATGTTAATCAGAGCATATGATCCATGCATATCATGTTCAACGCATTTTCTTAATTTAAAGCTTGTAAATAAATAAAGTTAGCAAATTCTTGGGAGCTGTTTACTATAGTGTAAATTTAGTATTCTACTGGTTCCTAAATTTGTGTTTAAAATAACGAAGCCTTCACCATTGCCGGTTACTTCACCTATTATTCTAGAATTTTTTCCGTATTTATTTTTTTTCATAGCTTTCAGTATCTTTTCAGCGTCATTTTTATCTACAAATGCTGCTATTTTTCCTTCATTTGCCATATACAAAGGATCCAACCCTAAAAATTCACATATACCAAGTGTTTCTCTCTTTATAGGAATTTTATCCTGGTATATACCAATATCTGTTTTTGAGCTTTTTGCCATCTCAATAAGTATTGTTGCAAGACCTCCACGGGTTGCATCTCTTAATGCATGTATCTTTTTTGATACACTTAGCATATCGCTAACAAGAGAGTTTAGCGGTGCGCAATCACTTATAAGATTAGCTTTAAAGTTAAATTCTTTTCTCAGGCTTAAAATTGAAATACCATGCTCTCCAATACTTCCGTTTATCAATATTTTATCTCCAACTTTTATATTCTGGGGTGATATATCAATATTATTATCAATTAATCCAATCCCGGAAGTGTTTATGTAAATTTTGTCAATATTTCCTTTTTCTACAACCTTGGTATCTCCAGTTACTATTTTTAAATGAGTTTCATTTAGTATGTGTTTGATTGATAAAAGGATCTTTTCTAAGTCTGAAACTAAAAAGCCTTCTTCTAATATGATTGCCAGGCTTAAAGCTATTGGCGTACACCCGGTTGTCGAAAGGTCATTTATAGTTCCACATATACTTAATTTTCCAATATCTCCTCCTGGAAAGAAAATAGGGTCAACAACAAAACTATCAGTTGTAAATGCTATTTTTTTATTACTATTGTCTAAAGTTGCGCTGTCTTCCAGTCTATTTAATATTTCGTTACCAAGGTATTTAAGCAGTATATTATTTATGAGTGCACCTGTTTTAATACCACCGTCTCCGTGATAAAGTTGAATAGTTTTATCCTTAAATCTTTTTACAGTATTAATCTTATTCTCCTTCCTTGTTATCTTGTATTTATATTTTTGTTTTTAATATTTATTCTGTTTAAATTAAATCTTTCATATTTATAATATGCTGCGCATGTACCCTCGCTTGATACCATACATGGACCAATAGGTGAACCTGGAGTACAGGCTTTAGCGAAGAGCTTGCATTCCTGTGGTTTTTTTATTCCTTTCAGCACATTTCCACATTCACATCCAGGTGGTTCTTTTGAGTTCGTTTCTCCTGTAGGAAATTTTATTTTAGCATCAAATTTTAAGTATTTTGGCTTTAATTTTAAGCCGCTTTCAGGTATATTCCCAAGTCCCCTCCATCTTGAATCTATTTTTTTAAATACATCATAAATCTTGCTGACAGCTATAGGATTTCCTTCTTTTTTTACTACTCTTTTGTATTGGATTTGAACTCCTGTACTGCTATCTTTTATCTGTTTTAATATCGTTTCAATAGACATAAGTATATCGATTGGTTCGAAGCCGCTTATAACACATGGCACATTATATTTTTTAGGAATAAACTCATAAGGCTTGCTGCCAATAATAACTGAAACATGACCTGGGCATAGAAGCCCACCGATTTTTACTTTTTTGTCTGACAGTAGTGAATTTAGTGCTGGTGGTATTAGCTTATGAGTGTTATATATATAAAAATTATTAATATTTTCGTTGTAAGCTCTTTTGACAGTAACAGAAATAAGCGGAATAGTAGTTTCAAAACCAATTGCTATAAAAATAACTTTTTTTTCTGGATTATTCCTGGCAAATTCAAGAGAATCGGTAGGGGAGTAGCAGATACTGATATCTTTGCCTTTTGATTTTTCCATATATAAACTTGAGTTTGAGCCAGGTACCCTTATCATATCACCAAAAGTAAATACAGAAACATCATAATTATTTATAATCTCAAGTATACAGTCAATATCATTAATTGAAGTAACACACACCGGGCAACCAGGCCCACTTATAAGATTAATATTAGGAGGAAGCAGCTGGCGAATACCGCTTCTTGATATTGCCATCGTATGTGTTCCACAAACTTCCATTATATTTATATTCTTAGATGGGTTTATTTTTTGTATAGAACTGGTTAGTTCTTTTATTTTACTGTTCATTTAGATAATCTTTCCAGTATCCTTGTGTTATAAGTGCATCTTCTCTGTCAATTAGCTGAATTGCAAAACCAGCGTGAACAATAACGTAGTCTCCAACTTTTACTTCAGGAATTAGTGATATATCTACTTTTTTTATTACTCCTAAACTTTCAACCTCCGCTGTATTTCCATTTATTTTATTTATTTTAGCAGGAATTGCTAAACACATAATTTAGTTTCCCTTCCTTTCCTTAAATAGAATTTTATAAGCTGATAAATATGCCTGTCCTAAAGATATTCCACCATCATTTACTGGAACCTTAAAATTAGAATATACTTTAAAATCATTTTTTTGAAGGGTATAGTAACATTTATTTAAAAGAAAATTATTTTGAAATACACCCCCGGACAGTGCAATTCTTTCTATATTATATTTTTGTCTTATCTTTTCACTAATCATTAATACTGACATAACTAAAGTGTTATGGAATTTGGCTGATATTATTTTTTTAGAAACATCATTTTTTATATCTTTTAATATCTGTATAAATATATATAAATCATCAATAATATATTTATTATTTAACTTTTTAAATTTAATGTCATATTTTTCATTGTTGTTTTCATCTGCAGTCATTTCTAAGTGAACTGCTGCCTCTCCTTCATAACTGCTTATATGAGTTAGATTTAATATTGAACTTACTGCATCAAAGAATCTTCCCATACTGGTAGTAATAGGGCTATTAAATTTAGTTTTTATTTGTTTTTCAATAGTTTCTATTTCTGATTGTGGTATTATTTTTTTGTAAAAAGGGAAATTTATATAGATGAAGTCAGAGAATTTATGATATTTTCTACCAGTAATATTATTTTTAGCATAGTTAATAATATCAATACCTTTTTCAGCACTATTTATAATGTTGCTATTTGTATTATTGGTGCTATTACTATTTATATATTTTTCCCAGTAATTATAGAGGTAGCTTAATGCCATTCTGTAAGGCTTTTTTATCGTTATTTCTCCACCAGGCAGTAGTTTTTCTGAAAGGTGTCCTATTCTTGTAAATTTCATATTACTGCTGACCATAAAGATTTCACTTCCCCATATCTTGCCATCATCTCCGTAACCTGTACCATCCCAGGAAAATCCTAAAATATCATCCCTTATCTTATTCTCAGCTATAACGCTTGCTATATGTGCCTTGTGGTGCTGTATTTCTATTTTACTTCCTGCACTGCTTAAATTCTTGGCAAACCTGGTTGAGATATAATCAGGATGCTTGTCATAAGCTACTAAATCAATGTTAGTAGTATTGAAAAGATTCATGTAATTATTTAATGTGGATTTAAATAGCTCAAATGATTCTATGCTATCTAAGTCTCCAAGGTGCTGGCTGACTATTGCGTATTTTCTTTTAAGAAGGCAAAATGTATTTTTTTCTTGTGCACCTGCTGCCAGTATTGTTTTATCACCGGTGTCTATACTTATCTTGATTGGGTAGGGGGCGTAACCTCTTGCTCTTCTAACAATCATTTCTCTGCCCATAAATATTTTTATAACAGAATCATCATATCTGGAATATATATCACGATTATGAATTAAGAAGTAGTCACAAATATTTTTTAATTTATCAAAAGCTTCATTGTTTTCAGCTGCAATAGGCTCTTCTGATATGTTTCCACTTGTCATTACAAGTGGGATGTTAATATGATTAAATAAGAGATGGTGTATGGGAGTATAGGGAAGCATAACACCTTCAAACTTGTTATAATAAGAAACATGTTGAGATACATAGTAATTATTTATTTTTTTTCTTAAAAGAACAATTGGCGCTACTGAGGATGTAAGAATTTCTATTTCTTTTTTACTTATAGTAAAACATTCTTTTATATTTTCAATACTGCCTATCATTATTGCAAAAGGCTTATATGGTCTTTTTTTTCTTCTTCTAAGTTTTAAAACTTGTTTGTCTGAGGATGCGTCACAAGCTATCTGAAATCCTCCGAGACTTTTTAAGCCTAATATATAGCCATCTTTTATTTTTTTAGCTGCAGATATAATAGGATTTTTATCATCTACTATATCTCCTATTTTATCAACAAGTACCAGTTTAGGTCCGCAGACAGTACAAGCGTTAGGTTGAGCGTGGAATCTCCTATTTCCAGCATCATTGTATTCACTGGCGCAATCAGGACATAAATTAAATTTGCTCATGGTAGTATTAGGCCTATCATAAGGCATCTTCTTTATTATAGTAAATCTTGGTCCGCAGTTAGTGCAGTTGGTAAATGGATAATAGTATCTTCTTTTATTACTGGTATCGTTTATATCTTCCAAGCATTGTTTACAGGTTGCAATATCCGGGGAGATTAGCTGAAATTTTTCACTGATTTGCATACTTTTTGTTATTTTAAAATCATAAAATTTCTCAGAAGGAATTTCTTTAAGATCAATTTTTTCTATTTTAGATGGCAATGGTTTAAATGATTTTATTTCCTTTATAAAATTGTCAATCTTTACTTTGTTTTTAGCATTTAATTTAATAAAAACACCTTCTGTGGTATTAGTTACAGTACCACAGAGGTTATGTTTTTTAGCCAGTTTATATATGAAAGGTCTAAACCCAACACCCTGTACTATTCCAAAGATATTTATTTGATAAGTATGCTGGTATAAATTTTTATTTTTATCTAAATCATTTCCTGTCTTATTAATCATAAATTTCCAGATTTATTTAATCTTATTATTTTTTCTATTTCATTATTAATCAAGATAAATAATTTTAGCTATTTTATCAATATTATGAAAGTAAATCTAAACTGTCTTTAATTTAAATATTTAATATCATCCTCATAACCACCAAAGGCGTCTATTAAAAATACAAAATACTATGTATCTCTGATCTCATTCTTAGCTATAATAATGGTTATTTATGCTCTGGAGTGTTTCTTGAGTGTTGTACATTTATTTTATTAAATAAACCTGTATAGTCTTTAGGCAAACGTGGTTGAGGTACAATCAGGATGTTTTTTTATAAGCTACTAAATCAATGTACCCATTATCATCATAAAAAAATGGTTTTTACCATTTTATAATAATAGTTGTACAATATATTCAAGAATTATTTTTTAAATATATATAAAAATTATTATTATCTTATTA
>Ga0209121_10003740_pt1 | contig 14546 bp, 15 predicted proteins | sample Cruoilmetagenom3_FD_187292 | JGI IMG/M metagenome (GOLD analysis project Ga0209121, IMG submission 187292) | Oil polluted marine microbial communities from Coal Oil Point, Santa Barbara, California, USA - Sample 3 (SPAdes) (version 2) | ecosystem: Environmental > Aquatic > Marine > Oil seeps ...
CCGCTACAGAAATTCCTGAATCATCATCAGCGTCTATCCCGTTTATTGTCAGGTCGGCGTCCGTTAAGGCAATCCCCTTTGCTGAAGGTAATATTGCCAAGGATAGAATCACTAACAATCCTAAGATATATTTCTTTTTATTCACTGCCACAAGTCTTAAAACGGAGAGCTGATACTCTGATAAAGCCGTGAATAGATGTATTTTGTTTTTCATCTCTTCTGTTTGGGGGGTGTGTTATAATTTATATGGGCGCTTATAAAAACTACTTCGTCTTCAGGCTCTCCAGGTCCTTCAGCAGCTCGTCCACGGTCTTCTCATGCTTCTCGAGCTGCTCCTGGTTGCCGGCCGCTGGCGCCTTCTTGGCCTCCTCGACCGATGCGGGCGCCTGCTTCTGCGCCTCGGTGTGCTTCTCCTTTATCTCAGCAAGCGCTTCCTTGTGACGCGGCTCGACCTTGATGCTGTCAAACTCGGAGAGGATTGATGTGAGCTGGTCGGATATGTGGTCTGTTATGACAGAGACTATCTCGGAGTCGCCGGCCCCCTTCTTGTCGACCAGGTCCTTGAGTATCTTGACCAACTCGTTCAGGCCCTGCAACCTCCCGACTACATAGTTCAAGTCCTTCATTTTGGGCAGTTATTTAGCTGGGTCTTTGAATATAAACTCAATATCTAAGGCGGTTGACAATCGGCAGGAGGACTTCCATAGTCTCCTCCGGCGGGTATGCGAAGTAGACCACAGCTCCCCACGCCCCGGGCGGGTCGTTCACGATGACGCCCGGATACATCTCATCCCCTAAGTTCACATTGGCCACCAGGGCGGAGTCGTACGAGTTGGTGACCTTGGTTATCTTGTCCACCCCGGGAATAAAGAATGTCAAGTTTATGCCAGCAGCCGTCCAGTGGGACCTGTCCACTATCTCCAAGCGGGGAGCGTCCCCTACGATATTCCTCACAAAATCCACCCCCATCGTCGCCGAGAAATCCATCCTCACCTGCTCGGCCTCGTCCGGTAGGAACTTGCACGAGGAGGTGGAGTTGACCATCTTGCAAGAGCAAGTAGCAAGGGTCCTCTCGTCTATACAGACTATGCTCCTCGTCCAGCCGGTCTGGTTGGCCAGCACCTTGCCGTCGTACTCGACATAGCCCATGGTGCCCGCATCACCCACCCATATCAGGTTTCCGCCGCCCTGCACATAATCGTCTAGGTTTATGAGCTTGTCCTTGTCCATGCGCTTGGCGTCCTCGACTATGACGAGGCCGTACTGCGTGAGCTTCTGGCCCAGCCCCGCGCTGAACCTCCTGACATCAACATCCTCAGAATAGAATATCAGCTTCGTGGAGAGCTTGGACTTCAGCTCGGTCCAGTCACCTATCGAGTCGTCGCCGTGGAGTATGAGGACCTTGGGAACGCCAAACACCCTCTCGTATATGTCCATCAGCCAGCCGCCGATCAGCGGGATATCCCGCAGGTAAAGGAAGTTAAAGTATTGGAACATGAGCAGCAGGCCTATCACAAGGAAGACCACTACCACCATGTTTATTATCAGCTTCGCCTGGGCCCTGCTCTCGTCAGCTGGCGGTGGCGCGTACATGATTAAATTATCGGCTCACACATAAAAACTAGTCCAGCGTCCTCACCACCCCGCTCGCCAGGTCTTGCAGTGCCTTCACCCCGTCTTTTCCGCCCACGGCTATCAGCAGGTCTCCAGCCCTCAGCTGCTTGGTCTTCTTCGGACGGTAGCACCACTTCTTGCCGCACCTGACCGCTATGACGAACATGCCGGTCTCGGTGCTCAGCCTCAGGTCTCCAAGGGTCTTGCCGACCATTATTGACTTGGGCTTCACGACCAGCCTCACTATGGTCTCCTCTGCCTCTGACAGCATCCCCTGCAGTATGGGGTGCTCCCCCTCGCCCCTGAGGACGACGTCCACTATGCTGCTGGCGGCGTCGGCTATGTTCTCGGCTGCGTTCGCCACGTGCAGGATGCCGACCAGGTCCTCGGCATCGTCCTGGTTCCTCGAGGACAGCATGGCCTTTATCTCCGCCTCTATGCGAAGCTTGTCCATCTCATCCTCCATCTCCACGACCTCTTCGGCGATCTCCCTGCTGTTCAGGAGAACAGAGGAGTAGGCCAAATCGGTCATCGCCTCCGACAAATCCTTCATCTCGACCAGGATGTCCTTGAGGGTCTTCTTTTCCTCTACGACCTCGTCGGAGATTTCCTCGATTGTTTCGACTTCTTCCATCTTTGTAGTTATTTTCGATTAAAATATTAATAAGGCTAAATCCGCGACCAAGAAGAGGAACAGCACCGTGAAGATGTCGCCTATGGTCGCGACCGTGGGCGTGAGGACGTTGTCGGGGTCCATGCCCTTGGAGGATGTGAACACGGCTAGGAAGACCGTGAGGAAGACCAGAAAGAAGCCGGACAAAAAGCCGGCAACCACCGCCACAAAGGTCAGGACGAGTATGCTTGCCCCGGCGATGCCCGTCATGAGGGTGACTATGTATGCGAACACGCCCAGGAAGAAGGACATGATAAGGTTGAGGGCCATGGAGGCGTAGATGTTCTGCTTAACTATGGGTTTTTTGAATGTGGAGAGCTTGAGCTCGGGCTCGACAAGGCCCATGTGCATGTAGGAGCCGAACCTGCTTCCGAGGGCGCTGGAGATGTTACCCCTAAGCGAGAGTATGGCTGGCAAGAGGATAATCAGACCTGGTATCATGGAGAGCTTCAGCTCGCCGTTCGCCAGTATGACTCCCGCTATGAGCTCGCCCAGAAGGAGGAGAAAGAGAATGGGAACACTCTCCCTCATTATCCGGTTGAAGTATTCCATGCTTTAGTTTGATGATTTTACAACAAAAGCGTTTTTAAGCTCATAACGTCAATTGGAATTGATGATTCTGCAGGTAGCGCTCGATTTCGTGGATATGGAGCGGGCCCTCAAGGTCGGGCGGGAGGTAGCCAGCAGCGTGGACTGGATAGAGGCCGGCACGCCGCTTATCAAGGCGTGCGGCATGGATTGTGTCCGCACGCTCAAGAAGGCGTTCCCCAGCAAAAAAATCGTCGCCGACCTGAAAATCGCCGACACAGGTGACATAGAGACCGAAATGGCAGCGAAGGCGGGGGCGGACATCGTCACTGTTTTGGGGGCAGTGGACGACCAGACGATAATACATGCTGTGGAGGCGGCCAAGAACTTCGGGTGCGAGGTCATGGTCGACCTACTGAACGTCGAGGACGTGGAGGGTCAGGCGAGGCGGGCCAGAGAGCTGGGCGCCGACTATGTCATGGTCCACACGGGAATCGACCAGCAGATGATAGGCAAGGACGTCTTCGCCGATTTGAAAAAGGTGACGGGTAGCGTGGACATCCCTGTGGCCGTCGGGGGCGGGCTGACGCTCGAGAACGCCGCGCAAGCGATAGGGGGCGGCGGCGAGATACTCGTTATAGGCGGCGCGATAACCAAGGCGCCCGACGCGGCCGGGGTCGCGAAGAGATTCAAGAAGATCATCAAGGACCCGAAGGTCAAGGCCGGGGCTAGTGTAAAAAAAACCCATACGATTGAGGAGATACTGACCCAGGTCTCCACATCCAACGTGAGCGATGCCATGCACCGCAAGGGCGAGATGCATGGCCTGCGCCCCGTTTCGTTAACCAAGAAGTTCTTCGGCAAGGCGTTCACGGTGAGGGCCTACCCAGGCGACTGGTCCAAGACGGTTCAATCAATCGACGCCGCCGAGAAAGGGGATGTCATAGTCATCGACGCTCACGAGTCCAGGGTCGCACTCTGGGGTGAGCTTGCTACCAGAAGCGCGCTCTCCAAGGGCATCGCAGGGTTGGTCATAGACGGTGGGGTGAGGGACATAAGCGAGATAAGGAGGATGGATTTTGCGGTCTTCGCGCGGTGCATAAGCCCGGCGGCCGGTGAGCCAAAGGGCATGGGGGAGCTGGGTGTCCCCATCAAGTGCGGCGGCCTGGAGGTCGAGCACGGCGACTACGTGCTGGCGGACGAGGACGGCGTCGTGGTCCTGCCCAAGAAGCGGGCATATGAGATAGCCAAGCGCGCGCTCTATGTCCGGGAGAAGGAGGACCGCGTCAAGAAGGAAATAGAGGACGGCAGCACCCTGGGGAAGATACTCGAGCTGGGAAAGTGGGAGAAGGTGTAATCCCCCTTTTAATTCACCCATTATCAAATTAACCCTGTTCTATAATCATCTGGGCCTGTAGCTCAGCTTGGTTAGAGCGCTGGTCTTATACGGGCACGGGTGCCGCGCGCACCCTTGCTGAGGTTTCCCGACGGGAATCCGAAGGCTCTGAGCAAGCCAGATGTCATGGGTTCAAATCCCATCAGGCCCACCTTTTCTTTTACAAAAAGAAAACGTGGACGAAAAGAAAGGGAATTTCGCTAGCGCGAAATTCTGATTGGAGGTCTCTGTTTATGGAACCTTTCAAACCCCTTCAGCTGGAAAAGGAGATTCTGCAGTACTGGGACGGGATTAATCTTTTCCAGAAGATAAAGGAGGCCAACAAGGGCGGCGAGAAGTTCTTCTACCTGGACGGCCCCCCATATGTCAACGGCCACCCCCACATGGGCCACGCCAGGACGCGCGCGATAAGGGACCCGCTACTGAAGTATCGCGTCATGAAGGGTTATGACGTCAACCTCCAACCTGGCTACGACTGCCACGGCCTGCCGATTGAAGTCAAAGTCGAGGAGGAGCTCGGGCTCAAGAAGCGCGACGACATCGACGCATTCGGCGCCGAGAAGTTCATAGACAAGTGCCGGGAGAGGGCGCTGCACTTCGTGCAGGTGTTCAATGATTTCTACAAGCGCTTCGGACTGCACTGGGACTTTGAGCATCCTTACAAAACGCTTGACAACAGCTACATCTCCTCGTCATGGCAGTTCTTCAAGAAGTGTGAGGAAAAGGGGCTGCTCTACAAGGGCAAGGCGACGACGGCCTGGTGCCCAAGGTGCGAGACCGCGCTTGCCGGCTACGAGGCGACGGACGAGTACCGCGACATGGCCGATTATTCCATCTACGTCAAGTTCCCGATAGCCGGCAAGGAGAGCGAGTTCATCCTGATTTGGACGACAACGCCCTGGACGCTCCCCGCCAACCTCGCGGTGACCGTGAACCCGAAGTATGAGTACGTCTATGTGGCTGTGGGCGGCGAGAAGTGGCTCATGGCCAAGGAGTTGGTCGAGCAGGTGATGCAGGACTGTGAGATCGAGAGTTATAAGATAGACGGCAAGGGCATCCCGGGGAAGCAGTTGGAGGGCCTGAGCTACGAGTTCGTTCTGAAGGATTCGATACCTGCGAACAAAGAGCTTGAGAAGAGTTTTGACAAGACGCACACCGTCTTGGTGGGCGACTTCGTCACTCTGGAGGACGGGACGGGTTGCGTCCACACCGCCCCAGGTCATGGCCAAGACGACTACTCCGTCGGCATGAAGTATGGGCTGCCCCCGTTCTCGCCGGTGGGCGAAGACGGCAGATACACTGATGAGGGTGGCAGCCTTAAGGGCATCTTTGTCAAGGATGCCGACCAGATGGTCATTGACACCCTCAAGTCGCGCAACCTCCTGGCCGCAGAAAAGAAGATAACCCACCGATACGCCCACTGCTGGAGGTGCAAGACGCCCATCATCTATCGCGCGTCGCCTCAGTGGTTCGTCAACATAGGGAAAATCAAGGACGCGCTCATCAGGGAGAACAAGAAGGTCAATTGGATACCTGAGTGGGCGGGCGAGAAGCGGTTCCAGAATTGGATAGAAGATGCCAGGGACTGGTGCGTGTCCAGGCAGCGCTACTGGGGCGTACCCCTACCAATCTGGGAGTGTGAGTGCGGAAACTATAGCATCGTGGGCAGCTGGGACGAACTGAAGGAAAAAGCAATCAAGCTCCCTGAGGGCGAACCGGACCTGCACGTTCCGTACACGAACAAGATCAAGATCAAATGCGCGAAGTGTGGCAGAGAGATGAGCCGCGTCCCGGACATCGCAGACATCTGGTTCGAGTCCGGGGCGGCGACGTGGTCGTCCTTGAACTACCCTGCTGAGAAGCGCTTCGAGAAGATGTTCCCCATCGACTTCATAACCGAGGGCTTGGACCAGACGCGCGGCTGGTTCTACACTGTCATGGCAGAGGGCGTCATCATGTTCGACCAGACCCCCTATCTCAACGTCCTCATGAACGAGTGGGTGTTAGACAAAAAGGGCGACAAGATGTCAAAATCCTTGGGCAACGTCATAGCGCCGCACGAGATGATTGACAAATACGGCGCAGACATAACGCGCTTCTACCTGTTGGAAGAAACGGAGGTCTGGGAGAAACTGAAGTTCGACCCGGATAACATGAAGATAACATTCCGTCTGTTCAACACGCTGTGGAACTGCTATCAGTTTGTGAAAACGTACATGCAGGGGTTCGACCCGAAGAAGACCGACATCTCAAAGTATGAGGACGCCCTGAGGGCGGAGGACGCCTGGATACTCTCGAAGTTGGTGACATTAAACATGGAGCTGACGAATAGCCTGGAGGCGTTCAAACCTTATGAGTGCGTCAAGGCGCTGGACGACTTCGTGATGAACGACCTCTCCCGCTGGTACATCAAGATAATCCGCGAGCGGGCTTGGGTGACGGCTGAAGGAAGGGACAAGGAGGCCGCGATAGCCACGCTGTACATGGTGGTGTCCGAGGTGTCCCGCATGATAGCGCCCTTCGCGCCGTTCATAGGGGAGCATATCTATCGCGACTTGTTGGGTGGTGAGTCCGTCTTCCTAAGCGGCTGGCCGGAGATAAGGACGAAGCCTGACAAGAAGCTGGAGAAGCAGATGGGGTTGGCGAAGGAGATAGTCGAGCAGGTCAACGCGGCCAGGGACGAAGCGGGCATAAAGCTCAGGTGGCCGGTGGAGGAAGTCACCATAGCCACAAAGGAGGATTTGAAGGCCGTGGAGGGTGTCATCTGCCAGATGGCCAACGCGAAGAGGGTATGCTTCGCGGACAAGGGACCAAAGGGGCTCATCAAAAAGGAATTCTCAACCGGCGCGGTCTTCCTGGACAGGAAGAGGTCGCCCGATATGGTTAATGAGGGCCTCATCCGCGACCTGATGCGACAGATACAAAACATGCGCAAGAAGGGGGGCCTCAAGGTCTCAGAGCATGTAAAAATGGTAATCCACACGGACGGCGAGTTTGCGAAGGTCGTCGAGAAGTTCAAGGAGGAGATCAAAAGCAACACCACGGCCAGAGAGGTTGTCGTGGGCGAAGGCAAGCCGAATGCCTTCAAGGCGGAGGTGAAGTTCGAGGGCAAGACAGCCTGGCTTGACTATGATGAATAGCGTTTATAAATTTTAAGATGCAAAATAGTGAGAACCATGGAGATTTCTGAAATCATCAGGAGATATGCCGTAGAGAACGCCCTAAACTACGGCAAGGCGCAGCCGAAGAACGTTTTGGGGAAGGTGCTGGCAGAAGACCTCAACCTCAGGAAGAAGACTCATGAGGTAATACCAGAGGTCAATAAGGTAGTGAAGGAGGTCAACAAGCTTGGCAAGGCTGCCCTGGAAAGGGAGTTCGCGACCTATGGCTTCCAGAAGAAAGCGGAGAAGAAGCGCGGGATACTCGCAGACCTGCCCAATGTGAAGGGGCCCGTGGTCATGCGGTTCGCCCCGAACCCCTCCGGGCCGCTGCACATCGGCCACGCGAGGACAGCTGTTCTGAATGATGAGTATGTGAAGAAATACGGCGGCAGGCTCATACTTAGGTTGGAGGACACCGACCCGAAGCGCGTTGAGAAGGATGCCTACCACATGATAGGGGAGGATTTGAAATGGTTGGGGGTCAACATAGATGAGATACTCACGCAGAGCAGCCGGTTGGCCGTCTACCGCGACTTCGCCGTGAGGCTCATCAAGCAGGGCAACGCCTACGTCTGCAGCTGCGGGCAGGAGAGATTCAAGAAGTTCAAGGATTCGGGCAAGGCGTGCCCGTGCCGGATAAACCCCATTGAGAAGAACATCGAGCTTTGGAACGAAATGCAAGACGGGAAAGTGGGCAGGGTCCTCAATTTGAAGACAGACATGACGCACAAGAACCCAGCCATGCGCGACTTCCCGATAATGAGGGTGGAACACGAGCACCACCCCCTGACTGGCAGGGACTGGGACCTCTACCCGCTCATGAACTTCTCGATAGTTGTGGACGACCACCTCTCAGGCATGACGCACGTCCTACGGGGTAAGGACCACATAGTCAACACTCAGAGGCAACTGTTTATCTACGATTACTTCGGCTGGAAGCCGCCCGAGTTCATCCACAACGGCCTGCTGAACATCGAGGGCGTCAACCTCTCTACGTCCGTCATCAAGAAAGGCATCGACGAAGGGGTTTACAAGAATTGGTCGGACGTCCAGCTGGGCACGCTGCGGGCCCTCAAGAGGAGGGGGATACAACCTGAGGCCATAAGGACAGTCATGAAGATGATAGGCATCGGCGACGCAGACGTCCGGTTTGACTGGTCAGCGCTCTACGCCGAGAACAAGAAGATAATCGATGAGAAGGCCAACCGCTACTTCTTCGTGCCAAATCCTGAAGAAATTTGGGTGAAGGGTATACCTGAGGAGGCCGATGTCATACGGGTTCCGCTGCATCCAGATTATCCAAAGAGGGGTTACAGGGATATAATCTTCAAGCGCAGCGACGGGACGACCAAGATGTTCATCCCCAAGAAGGATGCGGAGAGGCTAAAGAAGGGTAGTATGATACGCCTGAAGAACTTCTGCAACATAAAGATTGAAGAGGTCAGGCCTCTCATGGCCAAGTATGTAGAGGGGAAAGACTTGGGGGTCCCGATAGTCCAGGCAGTACCAGAGGGCAACCTTGGCTGCGAGGTCATCGGGCCGGAGAAGAAAACAGCCGGCTTCTGCGAAATGGACTGCCGGAACCTGGACCACGACGACATAATACAATTTGAGCGGTTCGGCTTCTGCAGAGTCTCAAGGGTAGATGAGACCAGTCTGCTGTGCTATTTCGCCCACACCTAGTCTAAGGCGTCTGAGGGAAGCCCAGGCAAGAAGATGATTACTGTAAGCCGACTACCTACAAATCACGTGCTGTTGAGCGCATCGAAACAGCACCACGGGGCAGAAGGATAAGCACACGCTCGGTTGTGCGTCCCACAAGGTTACACCTTGCGATCTGATAATCCTCTTTTTATAGTAAAACCTTCTAAAATCCCGCAAATTCTTTCTCCGTAGTGAGACCTATGAATTTGGACCGCCTCGCGCGGGATGATAAGGAGGTTGATAATGGCAACATTCGTGAAATTCGAGACTCCGCAAGCCGTTGCGGACAAGGCATTAGAAGCAATAGAGGTAGCCAGGACTTCTGGCAAGATAAGGATAGGTGTGAACGAGGTCACAAAGGCCATCGAGCGAACCAAGGCCAAGCTCGTCGTGATGGCTGAGGACGTTGACCCGCCTGAGCTCATGCTCCACATACCCATCCTGTGCAGCGAGAAGAAGATACCCTTTGTATATGTCAAAACGAGGGATGAACTGGGCAAATCTGCCGGGCTGAAGGTGAACACGTCTTCAATCGCAGTCGTCGACGAAGGGAAGGCGAAGAAGGACATAGAAGGCTTACAGAAAGAGCTCGACAAGCTTGTGAACAATGGCTGAAGAGAAGACCGAGGAGAAGCCAAGAGGTGCTGAAGAGAAGGTCAAAGAGGCTGAGAAGGCTCCCGAGGTGAAGGAGGAGCCAAAGAAGGTTGAGGAGACCTCCAAAGAAGCACTAGGGGGGAAAGCCACCGAAAAGCCGGAGGCAAAAGAAACTCCAAAGGCCGAAAAGCCGAAGGAAAATGCCCCCAATGCTGAGAAGCCCAAAGAGGTCCCAAGGGAGGAAAAGCCCAAGGCTGAAGGCGCCAGGAAGCCGGGCAAGAGCACGGTGAACGTCAGCGACGCGACCCCAGGCCAGGTGGTCAAGGTCTTCAAGAAGGTGGGCCAGTATGGGGAGTGTTACCAAGTTCTGGTCAGGGTGCTGGAGGGCAAAGACCACGGAAACCTGCTGAGGCGGAACGTCCGCGGGCCGATAAAGGAGGACGACCTGCTGATGCTCAAAGAGACTGAGAGGGATGTGAGGGCAGTATAATGGTCACGATAAGAAAATGCGCGTTCTGCGGTGAGGGCATAGAGCCCGGGACCGGTAAGATGATAGTGGACGCATCCGGCTCCGTCTCGTTCTACTGCTCCTCGAAATGCCAGAAGAACGTTGAGCTGAAAAGAAGCTACAGAAAGGTCAAGTGGACTACCCAGTACAGGAAGGAGAAGGCCATCAGGGTGCAGCACCTGAAAGACACAGCTGCCAAGGAGAAGCCCGGCGCGAAGGCGGAGAAGAAGGCCGTGCGAGGTTCACAAAGTGAACCTGCGCGCGAGCTTGCCACCGGGCAAGCTGCGCATAGGGTCAAAAAGACCCTCATGCACAGGGACCAGAAGGTCCCTCGTGAGGAGAAGAAGGTTGAGGAAAAGAAGGCTGAGGGCAAGAAGCAAAAACCCAAGAAGAAATGATTCATAGGACCTTCGTCATGCTGAAGCCCGACACGGTGCAGAGGAACCTTGTCGGCGAGATAATCAGCAGGTTCGAGCGGAGGGGGCTGAAGATCGTGGCCATGAAGCTCATCCTGATGGATGAAGGCACGGCCAGGGGGCTGTACTCCATGCACGAGGGCAAGGAATTCTACGAGCCGCTTATCAAGTACGTGATGTCAGGGCCCTCCGTCGTCTGCGTGATAGAGGGCTACGAGGCCATAAAGGCCATCAGGAATATGCTTGGTGCGACAAACCCACTTGAATCGGACGCCGGCAGCATACGCGGCGACTACGGCTTGTTCCTCAGGCGGAATGTGGTACACGCATCTGACTCTCCTGACACTGCAGAGAGGGAGATTGACCTCTTCTTCAAGCCCGATGAGATAATTGAGTACAAGAAGGCGGACGAGGATTGGGTTTACGAGCATTAAATGCCAAAGAACTCGCGCGCGTTCTTGGTCGTCTGACTGGCTACCTCTTCGAATTTTATACCCCTTAGCTCTGCTATAGTGCGCGCAGAGTGGACGATGTTGGCCGGCTCATTGACTGCCTTGGGCTCGGGGGCGAGGTATGGCGCGTCCGTCTCCAGCACTATGGATTCCAGCGGCAGCTTGCGCGCGAACTCCTGCTTCTGCTTCGATCGAGCCACGTTAGTGGGGATTGAGATTAGATAGCCGAGGCCTATCGCACGCTCCGCCTCCTGCAACGAGCCTGAGAAGCAGTGCATGATTGCGCGAGCGCCGGACTTCTCCAGTATGTCTAAGGCCGGTCTCTCAGCGTTCCGGGAGTGTATCAAGACGGGCTTGTCGTATTCTTTGGCGAGTTCCAAGAGCTTCAGGAAGTTCTCCTTCTCCTTCTCACGCCCCTCCGTCTCCTTGACCCAGTGGTAGTCCAGGCCTATCTCACCCACTACGACCAAATCATCAATGTTGTCTCGTATGAGCTTGTACTGCGTGCCAAAGTCCTGTAGGCGATAGGGCGTGCAGCCTATGCTCAAGTAAAGCTTTTTGAACTTCTGGGTTGCCTCCAGCTCTTGAGGACTGAGGCAACAGTTGACGATGGTGACACCTTCCTTATCCGCGCGCGCTATGACGGCCTCGATATCGTTCAGGAGCTCAGGGAAGCCAACATGCGCATGCGTGTCGATGAGTTTCACGGGTATTTTTGTCGCGCGTGCGCAAAAACCGTTATTATTACTCAGAATAATATGGCTGAAAAGAGCCTTTTTTATTACACCTCTCAAACCTAGGCATGGCAAAGACCTACGCCCAGATTAATGAGAAGATCCGGAAGGGAGATGCCGTCGTCCTCACAGCCGATGAGATGATTGGCTACGTGGAGAAGCATGGGGTCAAGAAAGCGGCTAAAGAGGTGGACGTAGTCACCACCGGGACCTTCGGGGCCATGTGCTCTTCGGGCGCCTGGCTGAACTTCGGCCACGCCGAGCCACCCATCAAGTTCCAGAAGGTCTGGCTCAACGATGTCGAGGCGTATACAGGTGTGGCTGCGGTGGACGCATACATAGGCGCGACCCAGCTCAGCGAGACCGAGGGCTTTGAGTATGGAGGGGGGCATGTCATTGAAGACCTGGTCAAGGGCGAGGAGATAGAGCTGCGCGCGACATCGAATGGGACTGACTGCTACCCGCGCAAGAAGATAAAGACGCAATTTACACTGCAAGACTTGAACCAGGCCTGGCTGCTGAATCCGCGGAACGCGTACCAGAACTACGCCGCTGCGACCAACTCCTCCGATAAGACCATCTACACCTACATGGGCAAGCTCCTGCCCAACTACGGCAACGTGACATACACCACGTCCTCTCAGTTGTCGCCACTTATAAACGACCCGTACCTTGAGACCATCGGCTTCGGGACGCGAATATTCCTGGCCGGGGCGCAGGGCTTTGTCATAGGGGCGGGGACGCAGCACAACACGGAGGTCCCCAGGAAGAACGGCGTGCCGCTGGGGGGGGCGGGGACGCTGGCCGTAAAGTGTGACCTGAAAAAGGCAGATGCAAAGTACATCAAAGGGGGTGTGTTCGAGAAATACGGCGTCAGCCTGTACATGGGCATAGGCATACCCATACCCATACTCAACGAAGAGATGGCAAAGAGGACGGCCATAAAGGACGAGCAGATATTCACGAAGGTGCTGGATTATTCGATTCCTTCGAGGTCCAGAGCAGGCATAAAGGAGGTCAACTACGCGCAGCTTAGGTCGGGAAAGATAGAGCTGAGCGGCAAGGAGGTTAGGACCTCCTCTCTCGCTCCTCTGGAAACCGCGCGCGAGATAGCAGATGTCCTGAAGAAGTGGATACAGAAGGGCGAATTCGAGCTGACGGAGCCGCTGGAGAAGTACCAGAAGAGCACGTTCAAGCCGCTGAAGCACGATGTTCAGTATGTTAAGGATGTCATGGGGAAGGCAGTTACGACTGGCCATGAATCCACTGTGGACCAGGTGTCAAAGCTCCTGATAGGTAGGGGGGTCAACCACATACCGTTAATCAAAGACGGAAGGCTGGACGGCATAGTCACGTCATGGGACGTCGCCAAGGCCGTGGCGGAGGGCAAGAAGAAGCTGGAGGATGTCGCAGTCAGAACTGTCATAACCGCGCAGCCGAACGAGACGCTGGGCATCGTAGCCGAGAGGCTGAGGAAGAACGGGATATCCGCCCTGCCCGTGGTTGACGGCCATGGCAGGGTTCTAGGCATAATAACCTCAGAGGATGTAGCGAGATTCGTGAACAAAAAATGACCAAGAAATACCTGATCAAGCTGGGGGGGGAGCAGTTAGGCGAGCCGATAATAGCTGACTGCATACTTGCCACCGGAGTGAGGGTGAACATACTGCGCGCGGACGCCGACGGCCGGATATTGATTAGGTTTCCCAAGGAGCATGACACAGCCGTTTTGAAGTTCCTTAAAGGCAAGGGGGTTGAGGTGAGCGAGCAGAAGAACGTCGTCAAACACGACCCCGATAGGTGCGTGAACTGCGGGGCTTGCATCGCCCTCTGCCCGACCAAGGCCTTCAGCTTCGACAAAGACAGGAAGCTGGTCTACGACGAGGAGAAGTGCGTTTTGTGCGGCATATGCATAGACGCCTGCCCGAGGAGGGCACTGTCCAAGCCCGAGTTCTGAAGCTCATGGAGGAGGAGTTCTCTTACAAGGACACTATCTTGAAGGTAAAGTGCGACAGGGATATCAGTGATTTGGTCGAAAGGTTAATCATCAAGAAGCGGCAGGAGTTGGAGGCCTATGTCGCGCGCGACCCAGGATTTCAAACCGCTTTCGAACCCGTTGCTGTGAAAGGGGGGGCTCCGGAGATAGCTAAGATTATGGCCAGTGCGGGGAAGAAGGCTGGTGTGGGGCCGATGACTGCCGTGGCGGGGGCAGTTTCTGAGCTGCTGGTGAAGGAAGCCATTAGAATGGGGGCTGTGTGGTTGGTCATAGAGAACGGGGGGGACCTCTGTATCTATGGGGACCGAGATTTCAACCTCTCGGTATTCGCCGGCAACTCGCCGCTTTCCAGCAAGCTGGGTTTCTCGATAAACCCGGGGAAGAGGACATACGGCATATGCACGTCCTCCGGTACTGTGGGCCATTCCATAAGCCTTGGGGAGGCGGATGCTGTGACTGTCTTCGCTCGCAGCACGCCAGTGGCTGACGCCTTCGCCACGGCTATAGCGAACAATGTGGGGAAAATAGAGGACGGTCTGGAGTTCGCAGAGAAGCACATAGGAAAGGATATAGACGGCGTTTATATCATCAAGGGTAACAAGGTGGGCCGCTCCGGAAAGTTGCCCAATCTTATTCTTACCACTAGATAGGCCCTTGAAGGTTTTATTTATGTGAACTACTCCCGACTAAAGTCGGGAGCGTCCTGCTTCAGCGACCGGGCTTGCCCCGAGGGGTAGAGGTCCCATCTCCACAGGCGTGAATTCGGGCAG
>Ga0209121_10003741_pt1 | contig 14544 bp, 16 predicted proteins | sample Cruoilmetagenom3_FD_187292 | JGI IMG/M metagenome (GOLD analysis project Ga0209121, IMG submission 187292) | Oil polluted marine microbial communities from Coal Oil Point, Santa Barbara, California, USA - Sample 3 (SPAdes) (version 2) | ecosystem: Environmental > Aquatic > Marine > Oil seeps ...
GGACTTTCCTCGAACGAGTTGCCCCGCTCGCGGCCATCCAATTCTCCGCGTAGGGTCGGGTTAAGACCTAAGCGCTAACCGATCAATAGGAAATCTTTGTGCTAGGTCAGCTGCAATCGCACAATCCCAGCCGTCCAGTGGGCCGTCCTGCCCCTGTCTGTGACGTAGACGGAACGCGGCGAGCAGCACGTCCGTGCTAACCGCCGCGTCATACCCCACAACAGCCAAGTCGCGCACAAAGGCGTCCTCGTTTGCGGCGACAGCCGCAGGTGGGGTCGCCGCCACGGCCAAGCCAGACCGCACCAAACGCGCCCAGTCAAACTTTGCGCCCGGGTCAATCTTGCGCCCAGGTGCAAGGTCGGAATGCGCGATCACCCGTTCAGGTGGAATCGCCCAGCGGGTCATGATTTCAGGAAGCAAACGATCCAATGCGTCCATCAACGCAGCCGCAAACGGTGCGCTTCCGGTGTTGTTCAGCTCAATCCCGATGGACCGCGAATTGACGTCAGTGATATCCCCCCAAGACCCAGCACCCGCATGCCACGCGCGTTGGTCTTCCGCCACCATCTGCACCACATCCCCTTGTTCGGAAATGATATAATGGGCGGACACTTCTGCTTCGGGATTACACAACCAATCGCGTGCCGCGCACCAATCTGGCATCGCGGTGTAGTGCAAAACAATGATATCAGGGGTCGCCCCATCGCGCCGCTCACCAAAGTTCGGTGAAAGGCCCAAGCTTAGTTGCCAGTCGCGAACGCGCGGAATGCTTGCGGGTCCCACCCACAGGCGAAACCGTCACCATCAGGATCAATGCCGAGGCGGTCGCGCTGCGGACCACCGCGGCTGATGAAGTCCCGCTGTGCGTCATCAGGCGTGCGGTACTTGGCACAGTTACGCTGGAAACGGCCTTCACCGGACAGGCTGGAACGATCAAACACAGGCTCACCGCGATCATTCGGGGCCTGCAATGCGTATTGAATGATATTCGGTCCGGCATTGCCGGAGCGATCAGGCAACGCCCTCGCTTCAATCAACTGATACGCAGCAGCTTGACGTGCGCGACGTTCTGCATCGCTTTCGATGCTTTCACGGCTGGCAACGGCTTGAAAATTTTGCTCGTCAGAGATTTCAGGGTTGGACGCGAGGGCAGCTTGCTCTTCCGCGGTTGTTTCAACAGCCTGCGTCGCAGCGATACCTGCCTCAGCCAATTCTGTTGTCGAAACGCCCGGAGCTGGTGGCACAATTGCACCATTTTGCGCCAGTGTCGGGGGTGTCGTGCCCTGCAACGCGGCCTCGCGGCGGGCGCGATCAAGCTCATATTCGGCGTAATCATTGAAACCTACGCCAGCACCACTGTCCGGTACCTGCTCGTCACACGCCGTCAAAGCCAAGAGGCTTACACCAATAATCGCTATCTTTTTCATACGCTTAGCCACAGGGGCGCTTTGCCCCATTACCTTCATAACCCGAATTCAGTCGCGGTTTACCACCAACGGTTCGGTTTTGCTACAAATTGCACCGATTGCTCCAAAGCATAGGCAGTATTCAGCAAGTCGCCTTCTTCCCACGGGCGGCCAATCAACTGCAGGCCAAGTGGCAATCCGGTTTTGTCGAGGCCCGCCGGAACGGCAATGCCCGGCAATCCGGCGAGGTTCGTTGTGACCGTGAAGACGTCGTTCAGATACATCTGTACCGGATCCGCGTCCTTCATTGCGCCTAACTCAAAGGCGGAAGACGGTGTTGCGGGTGTCAGGATAGCATCGACACCATCCGCGAACACGTTTTCAAAGTCGCGTTTGATCAACGCGCGCACTTTACGGGCGCGGTTGTAATAGGCGTCATAAAAACCAGCGCTCAGTACATATGTCCCAATCATCACGCGGCGTTTCACTTCGTCACCAAAGCCTTCCGCACGGGTCTTTTCATACATCTCGGTGATGCCGTCGCCTGCGTCCAGCTTGGCGCGGTGGCCAAAGCGCACGCCGTCATACCGCGCAAGGTTGGATGACGCCTCAGCGGGGGCAATCACGTAATAGGCGGGCAACGCGTATTGGGTGTGCGGCAGCGTAATGTCTTTGATAACCGCGCCTGCGTCTTTCAGCATCGCGGTGCCGTCGTCCCAAAGTTTGGAAATCTCTTCCGGCATGCCGTCCATACGGTATTCTTTTGGGATACCAATGGTTTTGCCGCGAATGTCGCCCGTCAAAGCGGCCTCGAAGTCCGGCACGGCAAGATCAGCTGAGGTGCTGTCCTTGGGGTCATGACCAGACATCGCCTTCAGCATAATGGCCGCATCGCGCACGTCTTTCGTCATCGGGCCCGCTTGATCAAGCGAGGACGCGAACGCCACAACGCCCCAACGGGACACACGCCCATAGGTTGGTTTGATGCCAGTAATACCCACGAAAGCCGCAGGTTGGCGGATAGAACCACCCGTGTCAGTGCCCGTCGCGCCAAGGCACAGATCAGCCGCAACCGCAGTCGCGGACCCACCAGACGACCCACCCGGCGTAAGCTGCGCATCATCATTGCCGCGCTTCCACGGGTTCACAGCATTGCCGTAAACGGATGTTTCGTTGGATGATCCCATCGCGAATTCATCCATGTTCAACTTGCCCAACATGACAGCCCCGTCAGCGAACAACTGTGTTGTCACGGTAGATTCATATTCAGGCTTGAAACCTTCAAGGATACCGGACGCAGCCTGCGACGGCACGCCCTTGGTGCAGAACAAGTCTTTGATCCCAAGCGGAATTCCGTTCAAATCACCACCAGCTTTGTTCGCATCAGCGGCCTTCGCCATGTCCAACGCCAGCTCAGGTGTTTTATGAACGAACGCGCCCAGCGCATCTGCCTTTTCGATTTCAGACAGGCAGGCCTGTGTCAGTTCAACAGACGTCAATTCACCCTTCTTCAGGGCATCGCGCGCTTCGGAAATTTTGAGTTTTGAAAGTTCAGACATTATTCAACCACCTTCGGAACTGCGAAAAACCCTTCGCGGGCATCGGGGGCGTTTTTCAGAACGGCCTCTTGCTGACCTCCATCGTTGACCACATCATCACGACGCTTCAGTCGCTGTGGCGTCACGGACGTCATCGGCTCGATTCCATCAACGTCAACTTCGTTGAGTTGTTCAATGAAGCCCAGTATCGCACTGAATTCATTCGCCAATTCAGGCAAATCGCTTTCTGGCACAGCAATCCGCGCGAGTTTTGCGACGCGGCGGGCAGTTTCGATGTCGATGGACATGGGATTTCTCCGTTCTAATCTTTGCCCCGCTTTACCCGTGGCGCGGGCAGGCTTCAACCATCTGCACGCGACCCTTGGCGTTTTGCGGCAAAGAACGCCTTCAGAAGGTCTTCGGATGCTTGCGCTGACAGCCCGTCATAAACGTCAGGGGCATGATGGCATTGAGCGTGCGAAAAAATGCGCGGGCCTTGGGCGACGCCGCCAGATTTCGGGTCCGCCGCGCCATAATACAACCGCGCGATGCGGGCGTTTGAGATTGCGGAGGCACACATCGGGCAGGGTTCAAGCGTGACGTAAAGATCGTGTCCCATGAGGCGTTCTTGGCTGAGTGCCACGCAAGCCGCACGGATCGCGAGGACTTCGGCGTGTGCGGTCGGGTCATTCAACTCACGTGTTCTGTTGCCAGCTGCGGCGATGACCTCCCCTGACGGGGAAACCACAACCGCACCAACCGGCACTTCGCCACGGGCTGCGGCAGATTTGGCCTCATCTAGGGCGGCGTCCATGTGGGTGCGGAAAGTCATGTACTTTGATGGGCTTTGATGGACCTGTTTGGCAAGGGTTGGATTTGAGTATTTGAGAGCCAAAGAAAAACGGTGTTTCGCTCTCGTATTGTGCGGTCCAGCGTGCGGCCATGCGTGATGCCGGTCTTGAGGTGATGTATCATTGGCATTTCTTTGGCTGTGCAACTTCGGTGTCTGGGCGAAAGCCCGTTGCTTAAGCCTGCGTGAGGGACTAGGGCCAAGGTATGACTGAAGAGAACAAGAAAACGCCCACAGGGGATCGTATCGCCAAGGTTTTGGCGCGCGCTGGTGTGGCCAGCCGCCGTGAAGCTGAAAAAATCATCGAAGCGGGCCGGGTGCGGGTGAACGGGGTCGTCATCACGTCGCCTGCATTAAATGTGACACCGCGCGACCGGATTGTGGTGGATAACAAACCGCTCGCCGAGCCGGAAGCACCGCGCATTTGGCTCTATCACAAGCCCGCCGGACTGGTGACAACTGAGCGCGATGAAAAGGGTCGCAAGACCGTGTTTGACGCCATGCCAGCGGAAATGCCGCGTGTGATGTCTGTCGGGCGTCTTGATATCGCGTCTGAAGGCCTGTTGCTGCTCACCAACGATGGTGAGCTGAAGCGCACAATGGAACTGCCCGCGACAGGTTGGCTGCGCCGTTACCGTGTGCGCATCAATGGATCTTTGTCTGAGGCAAAGCTGGACGAATTGCGCAATGGGATCACGGTTGACGGTGTCCAATACGCACCCGTCGAGGTGAAATTCGACCGCCAGCAAGGGGCCAACGCATGGCTGACGATGGGCCTGCGCGAAGGTAAGAACCGCGAAATTCGCCGTCTCATGGAGGCGATGGGTGTGGTCGTGAACCGCCTTTTACGCATTTCATACGGGCCATTTCAGCTTGGCACGCTGAAACCCGGTGCCGTTGAAGAAGTGAAGCAACGCATTGTGCGCGATCAGATGGGCCTGCGCGAGACGCCCAAGCCGACAATGGTTAAACGCAACACCAAGGGCAAACGTCCTCCGCCAAAACGCGGCACGAATGCCTCTGCCAAGCCGAAACCAACCGGTTCAACGGGGAAAACGTCGCGCAGATGACCCTTGCCCCCATGTTTGGGGTGTGCATGGTTATTGCGACTGTTTTATTTAAGTCTTTTGGGGGTGTTTCATGTGTGTCGAGATTGCGATGACATTGCCATTGGCGAAACTCGGAGGCGCGCTTGCCTGATACTGTGAAGACCATTTCGTATATTTTGCTGATCTTGCTGATGCTGGGTGTTGTTACCGGCGGGCTTGGGGGGCTTTAGATATGGCTAAGAAGTTTGGCGGCAAATTCAGCCCCGATGGAACTGGACCAACGGGTATTCATGAGGCCGTTGTCGATGAACGTCGCGTCACTGCGGCGGGTGCCAAGGCGAACATTTTGTTTATTCCGGGCGTTATTTTAGCGTTCCTGTCGCTGAACGAGGGTGCGATCAATTTGATGCTTGGTTTGGGCGGCGCCGCCGTTTTGACTTTGGCCGCTTGGCTTACCCGTGACGGTTTGCGCGCAGCGGCGGCCTATGACCTGCGCAAGGTTGCGCGAAAGCCAGCGCTACCACGCAAGCTTTTGGGGACTATCCTTACCGGCGGCGGCATCACAATGGCGTCTTTATCAAATGACCCCAGTGTCTTGGCTGCCGTTCTATATGGCGTCATCGCCGCGGGCCTGCACATCACAGCCTTTGGCATGGATCCACTGCGCGACAAACGTATGGAAGGGATTGATACCTTCCAGCAGGATCGCGTCGCCAAAGTGGTTGATGAGGCCGAAGCGCACCTTGCCTCAATGAAGGACCACATCGACAGCATTGGTGATCGCCACTTGGAAACGCGCACAGCGCAGTTTCAGGCGATGGCACGGCGCATGATCCGCACCGTAGAAGAAGACCCGCGTGACCTAACCGGTGCGCGCAAGTTCTTGGGTGTATATCTCATGGGTGCGCGTGACGCGGCCGCAAAGTTCGCCGACCTTTACACGCGCGACCGCAATGAAGACGCCCGCGGCGAATTCGAAAGCTTGCTCACCGACCTTGAGCAGAATTTCGCCGCACGAACAGACAAGATGTTGCTCGATGACCGCAGCGACATGGATATTGAAATCAAAGTGCTGCGCGATCGTTTGCAGCGCGAAGGCCTTTAATCGGGCCACTACCTAGGGGGACAACAAATGTCTGACACAGTCGCAAAAAACATGGAGGCCGCACAAGCGAGCCTTAAGAACGTCGAAAAAGTCACAGCCGTGATTTTGGCAGAACCAAAGAACGAACTTGTTACGCTCGAAGCCGCCAACAAGAAAACATCCGCTGCAATCACCAAGCGGATGAAAGAGCTAAACATGGAAGACACCAATTCCATTATCTCTTTCGGCAGCTCTGCGCAGGCTGAATTGCAGGAAATTTCGCAATCCATGCTGCAAGGTGTGCGCAATAAGGACGCGGGTCCGGCAGGCGATAGCCTGCGCGAGATCGTGACAACAATTCGCGGCTTTAACGTTTCGGAACTCGACGTGCGTCGCAAGCGCAGCTTTTGGGAACGCCTGTTGGGGCGCATGGCCCCTGCCGCAAAGTTCGCCGCCAAGTTCGAAACTGTTCAGGGCCAGATTGATAAGGTCACCGATGATTTGCTGAAGCACGAGCATGTGCTGCTCAAAGACATCGAAAGCCTTGATGTTCTGTATGATAAAACACTTAACTTTTATGACGAACTCGGCCTCTACATCGCAGCTGGCGAAGCCAAGCTGACGGAAATGGATGCCACGGTCATTCCTGCTAAGGAAAAAGAAGTGGCGGATGCGCCGGAAGAGCAAGGCGTAATGAAAGCGCAGGAACTTCGTGACCTGCGCGCTGCACGCGATGATCTGGAACGCCGTGTTCATGACCTCAAGCTGACACGTCAGGTGACTATGCAGTCCTTGCCGTCCATCCGTTTGGTTCAGGAAAACGACAAATCCCTTGTGACCAAGATCAACTCAACGCTGATCAACACGGTTCCACTTTGGGAAACGCAATTGGCGCAGGCCGTAACGATCCAACGCTCTGCTGAGGCCGCAGTTGCCGTGCGCGAAGCCAATGATCTAACGAACGAGTTGCTGACAGCAAACGCGGAAAACCTGCGGTCTGCCAACAAAATGATCCGCACCGAAATGGAACGCGGTGTCTTTGACATCGAAGCAATCAAGAAGGCCAACGCTGACCTGATCGGCACCATCGAGGAAAGCTTGCAAATTGCCGATGAAGGCAAGCGTAAGCGCGCTGAAGCCGAAGTTGAGCTGCAAAACATGGAAGCCGAATTGAAGGCGACATTATCTGCTGCCAAAGCGCGCGGCACAGCCTCCGGTCACAACATCGGTTCCGCCGCTGGCGCGGAGTAACGATTTGATCCTGAACGCAGGCGGAAAAATGGGGAAAGCACTGGGTCTTGCGGCCCTGCTGACCCTTGCCGCCTGCGAAGTGGCAGGGCCTAACGCTCCGCGACAAGCAACCATGCCAGAACAACGCCCAATCGGGCTTGTTCCCCCTGCACCATTAGCCTCGCCCATTCCAGTCACGCCATCTGCTGCCAGTCGCGCATTGTCGGTGTATTTCCAGCGCCTTCAAAATGACCTGATGGCGCGTGGCCTTTTGCGCACGGATGGCGGCGGGCCGGACACCACGTTTACCGACACTGTCCTCGCTCGCAATTTTGTCCGCATCGCGCTGTTTGATGAATTCGTCATGACCCCGACAGGCCTGCGCGCGCAGCCAACCATCAGCCGTTTACGCCGCTGGGAAGAACCCGTGAAATTCACGGTACAATACGGTGCCACGATCCCCGAAGACCAACGCGTTGAGGACAGCCAGAACATCCGTAACTACGTGTCACGATTGGCGCGGGTCTCAGGGCAGCCGATGTCGATGACCGACACGGACCCGAATTTCCACGTGCTTATCCTGAACGAAGACGACCGATTGGGGTTTGAGGGAGAATTACGCGCCCTCGTTCCCGGCATTGATAACGCCAGCGTCGGCGCATTCCTGAACGTCCCGCGTGACACGCTATGTCTGGTTTTGGCCTTCTCACAGGACGGCAACCCGCAGTATTCACAGGCCGTCGCCCTCATTCGGGGCGAACACCCCGACCTGATGCGCCTTGCCTGCATCCATGAAGAACTGGCGCAGGGATTGGGCCTCGCCAATGACAGCCCGCAAGCGCGACCAAGTATCTTTAACGATGACGAAGAATTCGGCCTGCTGACGACGCATGATGAACTGCTGTTAAAAATGCTTTATGATGATCGCCTGCAAACGGGCATGGCCGCTGCCGAAGCCGCCCCCATCGCGCGGATCATCGCGACCGAATTGATGAACACTGGGCCAAGTTAAACCAATACTAAACACACCTGACTAAGGAGACCCGACATGGGCATTCTCGATTTTCTCACTGGCGAATTCATTGACGTCATTCATTGGACAGACAACACGCGCGACACGATGGTGTGGCGGTTTGAGCGTGAAGATCACGAAATCAAATACGGTGCCAAACTGACCGTCCGCGAGGGGCAGGCCGCTGTGTTCGTTCATGAAGGACAGCTGGCGGACGTGTTCACGCCCGGGCTTTATATGCTTGAAACCAACAACATGCCGATCATGACGACGCTACAACACTGGGATCACGGGTTTAAGTCTCCGTTCAAGTCCGAAATCTATTACGTCAACACAACGCGGTTTAATGACCTCAAATGGGGCACGAAAAACCCGATCATGCTGCGCGATCCTGAATTCGGCCCAACCCGCATTCGCGCGTTCGGCACCTATTCGGTTAAGGTCACGGATCCTGCGACGTTCATGCGTGAAATCGTGGGCACAGACGGCGAATTCACGATGGACGAGATCAGCTTCCAGGTCCGTAATATTATCGTTCAGGCGTTCACCCGCACGATTGCAGCCTCCGGTATTCCGGTCCTCGATATGGCTGCAAACACGGCTGATCTGGGCAAGCTCATCGCGGGTGCAATCGCGGATACGATTGCGGATTACGGCATTAGCATTCCAGAATTGTACATTGAAAACATTAGCCTACCACCCGCCGTTGAAGCCGCTTTGGACACGCGCACATCGCGTGGCCTGACGGGTGATCTCAACGCACATATGAAATACGCAGCCGCAGAAGCCCTGCGCAGCGGTGGCGAAGCCTCTGGCGCGATGGGTGCTGGCATGGGCGCCGGTATGGGTATGGCGATGGCGAGCCAAATGGCGAACCCTTGGGGCAACGGCGGCGGCATCAACACCGGAGGCGCGAGCACCTCGACGCAAACGCCTCCACCGCCACCTGTAGAACGCGTCTGGCATATCGCCGACGGTGCTGAAACCAAGGGGCCGTTCTCCAAAGCCTCACTTGGGCGCATGGCCGCAGAGGGCGCGTTGACCCGTGAAACCTATGTCTGGACCCAAGGGCAAGATGGCTGGAAGACCGCCGATGAAGTCGGCGAGTTGGCACAACTGTTCACGGTATCCCCTCCCCCTCCTCCCGGCGCATAATATCTTCGGACGATATTGAATGCATCTTTTCCACCGTGCAGACCCGCTGGGGCCTGCGCGGTGATCCGTTTCAACGAGAATGATTACATCTTCCAACAGCACATAAATCTGCGTGACAATGCGTTCTGGATTATGGCGCCTCGGCCGTTTCATCGCTATCTTTAGCGCATGGAGAATCTTGAGCAAATAGCCCCCGTCGACGAACATCGCTTTCCTTGTGATCAATGCGGCGCGGACCTGCGGTTTGATCCGGGCGAGAACCGCCTGATCTGCGATCATTGCGGCAACATCCATGCCATCAGCGATGGACCTTGGCGCGGCGGGTCTTTGCAGGAACTCGATTTTCGAAATGCTGTTTCCGGCGACATGCCCGAAGAGGAAATCGAAGAAACCCGCGTTGTGTCTTGCCCCAACTGCGGGGCGCAGACCGAATTTGACGAAAGCATTCACTCCGCCGAATGCCCGTTTTGCGCAACACCTGTTGTCACGGACACGGGCCTGCATCGCCACATCAAACCCAAGGGGCTGTTACCCTTCGCACTGGATGAACGTGCCGCGCGTGCAAAGATGACAAACTGGCTGGGCAGCCTTTGGTTTGCCCCCAACGGGCTGAAGAAATACGCCCGAAACGGCCGAACGCTATCTGGCATCTATGTTCCCTATTGGACCTTCGACGCCGATACGAAATCCAAATATACAGGCCAACGCGGAACGCATTACTACGAAACCAAAACCGTCACGCGCGATGGCAAGCGCGAACAGGTTCGTGTGCGAAAGACACGTTGGCGCGGTGTTTCGGGCCGTGTAGCGCGGTTTTTTGATGATGTGCTGGTGCTCGGGTCTAAATCCCTGCCCAAGAAATACACGGACGCATTGGAACCGTGGGATCTGTCAGCGATGGAACCTTACCAACCTGAATACCTCGCTGGTTTTCGGGCCGAAGGATACTCAATCGAGTTGGAAGACGCCTTTAAAGAAGCCCGCGTTTACATGGACCGTGTCATCCACCGCGACGTGAAATTCGACATCGGCGGTGATGCGCAGCAGGTCTCGGGTGTGGATACCAAAATCGGGACTTTGACGTTCAAACACGTGCTGCTGCCCATCTGGATGGCCGCCTATAAGTATCGCGGGCGCACGTATCGTTTTGTGGTGAACGGGCGCACGGGACGCGTCCAGGGGGAGCGCCCTTTCTCAGCCATCAAGATCGCGATTGCCGTCTTTTTTGGGTTGATTATCGCTGGGTGTATCGGATTTGTTATCGCTAACAGTCAGTGATAAAAGCGCCGCGATACGGAAGGACACGTTATGATTCTGGCCTGTGGTGAAGCCCTGATTGATATGTTGCCGCGCGAAAGCACCGCGGGCGAGGATTGCTTTGCGCCCTACCCCGGTGGTGCGGTGTTCAATACAGCGATTGGCCTTGGACGGCTGGGTGTCGATGCGCAATTTTTCTGCGGTATGTCCGCGGATTTCCTAGGTGACATCCTGCGCGGTGCGCTTGATGCCAGCGGGGTGGATCACACGCCTTCCCCGCGCCTTGTTGCCCCCTGCACGGTTGCGTTCGTGAAACTTGTTGACGGTCAGGCGACCTACGCGTTCTACGATGAAAACTCGGCCATGCGCACCTTGACCGCCGCGCCAGAGATTGATGCCAACGCCTTGTTTTTCGGCGGCATTTCCTTAGTCGGCGACGGTTATGGTGATGTTTACGAAGCCTTGATGCTGCGCGAATCCCCCCGTCGTGTGACCATGATTGACCCCAACATTCGGCCCTCCTTCATCAAAGACGTTGTCGCCTATCGCAGCCGGATCAACCGTATGATGGCCGCCGCAGACATCGTCAAACTCAGCGATGAAGACCTGCACTGGCTGGAAGGGACCGGCGATTTGGCGGAACTGGCACGTGGGCTTGTCGCCAAGGGTGCCAAGCTGGTGTGCATCACACAAGGGGCTGACGGCGTGACAGGCTACACGGCCAATCACGAAGTATTTGTTCCCTCCGAACGCGCCAAGGTCGTGGATACGATCGGCGCAGGTGACACGTTTAATGCAGGCACTCTGGCGGGCTTGGACCGCTTGGGCTGCCTCACCAAAGCGCGGATCGCAAACCTCACCGAAGATGAAATCCACACGGCCCTGCATCTGGGTGTCCGCGTTGCTGCTGTAACCGTCTCACGGGCAGGTGCAAACCCGCCAACAGCAGCGGAACTCGACCTTTGAGGGCGCTGATTCAACGGGTTCAATCCGCACAAGTACACGTAGATGGCGCACTGGTCGGCGAATGCGGCGCGGGTGTTCTGGTGCTGGTCTGTGCGATGCAGGGCGACACGGATGACATGCCCGCGAAACTCGCTGCCAAGATTTCCAAGTTGCGTATATTCAAGGACGGCGAAGGCCGGATGAACCGCTCAGTGGTTGATATTGGCGGCGAAGCTCTGGTGGTCAGCCAATTCACCTTGGCCGCAGACACATCCCGCGGCAACAGACCCGGTTTTTCCAGTGCCGCCGCCCCGCAAGACGGGGAACGCCTGTATGAAGCATTCGCCGCAGAAATGGGTGCATTGATACCGTCTCAGACTGGGCAGTTCGGTGCTGATATGGCTGTGTCATTGGTCAACGACGGTCCGGTCACCATCTGGATGGACACCGACGCCTAAGCGCGGCGAAGCTGTCCAAACGCGCTGGCCACACAAAAAATTGCCGTTGCAAAACAAATAATTGACGGTCCAGCTGGCGTGCCAAATTCACGTGCGCCATATAGCCCGCCGACAGCAGCAACCACGCCGATGATCGTCGCCCAAACCGCCATGCCTTCCGGCCCGCGCGCAATCAGACGTGCGGCGGCAGCCGGAATGATGAGCATCGCGGTGATCAATAAGGCCCCGACAACTTTGATCGAAACGGCAACCACCGCCGCAATCAACAGTGTCAATAACATCCGGTCCCGCCGCGGGTTTAACCCGGACGCATATGCAAGGTCGTTGGACAAAATTTCCGCCAGTAAAGCCTGCCAGCGCCATGCAAGGACACCGCAAACCACCGCAGCGCCACCCCAGATCACCAACAAATCCATCCGCGAAACGACAAGGATGTCTCCGAACAGATACGCCTCCAAATCGACACGGGCTTTCGGCATCAAGGACACCGCGACAAGACCGATCGCAAGTGCCCCGTGGGACAGAACTCCAAGCAATGAATCAGGCGTCGTCGTGCCGCCCGACAGCGCCCCGACAAGCAGCCCCATCGCAAGTGCTACGATCAAAACACCCAGCGGAATTGAAACCGAAAACAACAAAGCTAACGCAACGCCAAGAATGGCTGCATGGGCCGTGGCATCACCGAAATAGGCCATGCGACGCCACACCACGAAACACCCTAACGCGCCACACGCCAAAGCAGTTCCCACCGCTGCAAGGATCGCGCGGATCATGAAATCATCTAACAAGTCGCTCATTTGGCCGCCTCGTGTTCGTGGTGATGATCATGATCATGGGTACACGCCTGACCATCAGAATGTTCATGGTCGTGGTCATGACGATACAGCGCAAGCGCCCCGCCCGTCCCGGACCCAAACAGCTCTCGGTAGGCTTCTGTCGCGGTCACAACGGCTGGCGTCCCTTCACAACAAATATGCCCGTTAAGGCAAATCACGCGGTCCGTGGCCGACATCACAACATGCAGCTCATGGCTGACCATCAACACAGCGCAACCGATCTCGTCGCGCAGCGCTTCAATCAAGCGGTAAAAGTCCGCAGACCCCGGTTGGTCCAACCCTTGCGTAGCTTCATCCAGTACCAAAAGCTGCGGGTCATTCAAAATCGCACGCGCCAACAGAACCCGCTGCAATTGCCCACCGGACAGACTCGAAATTTGTTTTTTCTCAAGCTCTTGCACACCAGTTCGCGTCAACGCGGCACGTACAGCCTTTGCCCCAACGCGGCGCGGTAGATTTAGGAAACGGCGCACCGTCATCGGCAACGCGGGATCAACATGCAGCTTTTGCGGCACATAGCCCACACGTAGATTTGGTGCGCGTTTGATCGTGCCGCTGCTCGTCGGAATAGCCCCGATAAGGGCGCGCAAAAGCGTGGATTTACCGGACCCGTTCGGCCCGACAATCGTGACAATTTCACCGGCTTCGATCGAAAGGGAAACGCCGAATACAGCACGTGTAGCGCCGTGGCGGATTTCAATATCTTGAGCATCTATAAGGGGCATTATTCGTCCTGACACGCAGGGCAAACGCCAGTGGCTTCAACCACCGTACGCTCTATTTGAAAGCCAGCAGCGGCGGCCGAAGATTTCATCGCATCCTCAGCCTCCCCCTCAGCGACGGTGCCACACCTTTTGCAAATCAGGAACGCGGGGTCGTGCTCTTCGCCGGGATGAACACAGGCAACAAATGCATTCAGCCGCTCAATTCGATGCGCCAACCCTGCGTCCACCAGAAATGTCAGTGCACGGTATGCCACGGGCGGCTTTGACCCAAACCCTTCCGCATCAAGGCGCGCCAAAACGTCATAAGCCCCGAGCGCTTCATGCGCCTCAAGCAATATCTCTAGGGTGCGGCGGCGCACGGGGGTCAGGCGCAGATCAGCTGCAGCACATGCCGCTTCCGCAGAAGACAACGCTGACGCGATACAACGCCCATGATCATGTGCCGTGAACGGCGCTGCGGAATTTGTTGGCACGGATACCATTTTTCAACCTTGTTATGTTATAACATATCAATTATAGAATGCCGCATCCTAAATCACAAGAGATCATCATGCGTATTATTTTCCCGACTCTTCTCTCCGCTCTCCCCTTATCCGCCGTCGCGCAAGAGCTGACGATCGTCACCGACATCGCTCCGATTGAAAGCCTTGTTATGCAAATCGCTGGGCCGGATGCAGGCGTCACTGCCTTGGTGACCCGTGGTGCTTCACCACATGGCTTCCAGTTCTCTTATGATCAAGCAGAAGCCGTGCAATCAGCAGACCTCGTCATCTGGGTCGGCCCGCAACTTACCCCGTGGTTGGACGAAGCGCTCAGCACGCTCGCACCCGAAACGTCATCACTGGCATTGCTTGAAACAGCCGACTGGCCAACTCAGGAACTGCGGAACCTCGCAACCTTTGTTCTGGAGGATGAGGACGACCATGATGACCATGATGACCATGATGACCATGATGACCATGATGACCATGATGACCATGATGACCATGATGACCATGA
>Ga0209121_10003742_pt1 | contig 14544 bp, 13 predicted proteins | sample Cruoilmetagenom3_FD_187292 | JGI IMG/M metagenome (GOLD analysis project Ga0209121, IMG submission 187292) | Oil polluted marine microbial communities from Coal Oil Point, Santa Barbara, California, USA - Sample 3 (SPAdes) (version 2) | ecosystem: Environmental > Aquatic > Marine > Oil seeps ...
TTAGTAGTCTGCTAAAGAGAGGTATATACGAAGTAAGTTTCGGATATAACTCCAAAACGAAAGGATATACGACATTAATGTCGGATATACCGAGTTAAGCAAAATGTTGCTTTTAAAGAATATGGAGGTGTAAAATATGGGAAGAAAAATACTCAAAAATAAACCTCTTGTAGAGGCAATATTTGAAGTGCGCTGGGAATTACAACAATCAGCGCCTAGAATAAAAGTAGACCCACATTATAAAATTTTAATCGGTAGAGTATATGACAGAGTAAAAGACGAATATCCATTTCATGAACAACTACCTACTGCAACCATGCCTGATGAAATCGCAGGATATGTTGTTCAACACCGATTTAGAAAAAGTAAAAATAAATGGCCTCTTATTCAAATAGGTCCTGGAATTATTACTTTAAATGACACCGAAGGTTACAGATGGGAAGATTTTAAAAAAAGGATAAACCACATGTTAGATATTCTTTTTGAGGCATATCCAGAAGGAGAAAAAAATTTAAAAATAAACGGGTTATTATTGAGATATATCGACGCTATTGAGTTCAATTATCAAGAAAATAATGTATTGGATTTTTTGAGAAAGGACTTAAAGATAGGGATAGAAATATATGAAAAACTTTTTGAAGAAACTGGAGTTAGTAATTTACCATTAGGTTTTGACTTAAGATTTTATTTTCCCGCTACAAGACCTAAAGGAGCAGTACACTTACGATTTGTTCGAGGAAAAAGAAAAAATGTAGATGCCTTAATATGGGAAACCCAAGTTCAATCAGTTAGTGAAGACATGCCTAAAAATAAAGATAAAATCAGTGTATGGGTAAACGGTGCACATATATTAACAGATGATTGGTTCTTTAAAATGAGCGAGGGAGAATTGTCAAGGAGGTTTGAATGATGTATCAACTAATCTCACAAGAAGTTACAAATCAGGACTATCTGATTCAATATTCTTCAAGTCCAAGTCCAAGTACAAGTTTAGAACAAATAGATACAGTGGATATATTGGACTATATATTATCTATTTTGATGCGGAAACCACTTAAAAAGTTACCTCTTCATACTCTAATTCCTCTGTTGGAAACGGATATTTCATCAATATGGTCTAATTTAGATATTAAAACAGAAACGCTCTCTATAGAAGCAGCCCCGGAGGAGGTTTTTTCTATGGAGATGTTGGAACATGATATAGTTGTTCAGATACCAGCTAAGCGAAGATATAGGTTAGAAATTGAAGTAAAGAATATAAGAAAAGGAAGACCCGTGCCTGTTGACATACCTCCATTTAAGTGAGCGATATGAAAGGCGTCACTTCATATAACAAGCTTACGCCCGTTACCTGCAATTGGTCATCTTGAAAATACTGTATTTGAGGTAAAAAAATGATAAACTTTAAAGCAAAAATAAAGACCTGCCCTTATCAGCTTCAATCCGGATTTCATCATAATAAATTTTAGTAAGAAAGGAAGTTCTATTCTCTCGCCCGCTCTAAGATTGGAAAAATTGACTTTTACTGTTTTATTTTGTATAATTTTATAGGCAGTCAGATGCTGAAAAATATAATAACAACAAAAATAATAGAAAGGAAAATATGAATATGCCAATAGAGAATTCTACTCACCCTTCTGATTTTATCCGAAATATTATTAAAGAAGATTTAAGGACAAATAAAAATAATGGTCGGGTGGTGACCCGATTTCCGCCAGAACCAAATGGTTATTTGCATATTGGACATGCTAAGTCCATTTGCCTTAATTTTGGTATTGCCATGGAAAACAAGGGTGGCATTTGTCATTTGCGCTTTGATGATACTAATCCAGGCAAGGAAAATATTGAATATATTGAATCAATCAAATCTGATATTCGTTGGCTGGGATTTAATTGGGGTAAACATCTCTACTACGCATCTGACTACTTTGAGAAGCTATACGAGTACGCTGTGCAGTTAATTAAGAAGGACAAGGCATACGTTTGCTGTTTGAGTGCAGAGAAAATTAGAGAGTACCGTGGTACCCTGACTGAACCTGGTAGGGATAGTCCTTATCGGACTCGTTCTATAGAAGAGAACCTGGACTTGTTTAAAAGAATGCGTGCAGGAGAATTTGAAGATGGCTCTCATGTGCTTCGAGCAAAGATTGATATGGCCTCTCCAAATTTAAATATGCGTGATCCAATTCTCTACCGCATTCGACATATACCACACCACAGAACTGGCAATAAGTGGTGCATCTATCCTACTTATGATTTTGCTCATTGCCTTTCTGATTCCATTGAAGGGATTACCCATTCTATTTGTACCCTGGAATTCGAAAATAATCGCCCCTTATACGATTGGATACTCAATGAATTGAATGTTGATTCTCATCCACAGCAAATTGAGTTTGCTCGCCTTAATCTCAGCTATACTGTTATGAGTAAACGAAAGCTATTAGAATTGGTAGAGCAGGGGTATGTGAGTGGGTGGGACGATCCCCGGATGCCTACAATATCGGGTTTGCGCAGACATGGCTATACACCAGAGGCAATCCGAAACTTCTGTGAGCGCATTGGAGTGGCTAAGAACAATAGTATTGTTGATATCGCATTGCTCGAGCACTGTATCCGTAAAGATTTGAATTTGCGTGCCCCGCGTGTTATGGCTGTGCTTCACCCACTTCGGGTAGTCATAGACAATTATCCAGAAGGTCAGGTAGAAGAGTTAGATGCTCAAAATAATCCGGAAGATCCCAGCATGGGGACACGAAAGATTCCCTTTTCACGTGTATTGCTCATTGAACAGGATGATTTTCGTGAAGATCCCTCAAAAAAATTCTTTCGTCTGGCCCCTGGTCGTGAGGTACGGCTAAAACATGCATATTATATCAAATGTGTGCGCCTAGTTAAGGATGAAAAAACTGGTAAAGTAACCGAGCTACACTGCACCTACGATCCCCAAACACGGGGTGGTTGGTCCTCAGATGGACGTAAGGTAAAGGGAACGTTGCACTGGGTTTCGGCGGCCCATGCTCTTGAAGCTGAAGTTCGCCTATATAATAATTTTTTTATAAAAGAGAACCCTTACGAAGTAGAGGGTGGTGCCGATTTTAAAACTAATCTGAATCCGAATTCATTGGAAAAATTAACCTCATGCCGGGTGGAGCCAGGTCTTGCCAATGCAAAACCAGGAAGTAGATACCAATTTTTAAGACAGGGCTATTTCTGTGTTGATTCCGTTGATTCACGCCGTGGAGCATTAGTGTTTAATCGTATAGTATCACTGCGTGATTCATGGGCTAAAATAGAGAAGTCACAGAAAAAAGAGTTATCTTCATTATGAAGCTTGTAATGTTTCAGACCTTATGGGACTAAAAAAGAAATTAATTTGTTATGACTTTGACTTGAGATCTCCTCAAAAATAAGTATAATAAAAAGTGAAAAGTTTATTACCAAATTTTAGCAAATGAGGAGGGAAGAATGGAAGACCTTATTATATATGAAGAATCAAATCTTAAGGCTTCAAGTATGGTGTTGGCTTTTTCAGGATGGATGGATGGAGGAAATGTATCCACCGGTACAGTAGAATACCTGAAAAATAAGTTAAAGGCAAAGAAAATTGCCGAAATACAACCCCAAAAATTTTACATTTTCAATCTGCCAGGTGCTATGCAAGAAGTGGCCCAATTTAGACCTTATTGTAAAATTCAAGATGGTATTCTCACAAATTTCCAATATCCAGAGAATGATTTTTTCTATGATAAGAGAAACAACTTAATCCTTTTCTCAGGTAAAGAGCCAAACCTTAGATGGGATGAATATGCAAATTGTATATTTAGTATAGTAAATAAATTTGGCGCGAAGAGAATGTATTTCGTAGGTAGCGTTGCTGGTTTAACTCCTCATACAAGAGAGCCAAGAATATCTTGTTCTTCGTCCAGTGAAAGACAAAAGACCCAACTTAAGGACTACGATGTCAAATTTTCAAATTATCAAGGACCAGCCAGCATTACTACTTTGCTTACCAGGCTTTCAAGAAAAAAAAGAATAGAGATGATAAACTTCGTTGCTGAAATACCAATGTATATCCAGGCCAAAAATCCAAAAGCCGTACAAGCCTTGACTAGAAGGATAACTAAATTATTAGGTATAATAGACATTGATTTAACTGATTTATCCACATTGAGTAATAAATTTGAAAAAAATATAAATAATCTTGTTGCTGAACAGCCTAAACTTCTTGAGCAAATAAAAAGATTAGAGCAAGATTATGATAAGGAGTTACTTGGCAGAAAGGAAGATTTTGAAAAGTGGCTCAGGAATCAAGGAATTGATAAACTGAATTAACTGGCAAATTCAAACAATGGGAATCCAGACCATCATTTTGCCTATTTTGCGATTCGCCCAGGTAAAGTAGGGCACAGCAATGATTTTGATAGGGATTGCTTTTGTTCTTCCCTGGTTTTGATAAGTACGGTATAGTTTTTCTTTCCACCTAAAATTGTCTCTTAGTAGTGCATTACCTTGCAGGGCTATTATTTCTCCTAATAGATTATGCTCAAAATGTGGTGAAAACTTTACATCTGGAGGAAGAAGAACATTAAAAATATCTATATTGGGCTGGTCTGCTGTCTCAATACAATAAATGAGAGGGCCACGAGAAATTGCCAGACGTCCATTATTACTGGAATAAGGGTGCATTTTTAGGAAATCTATTGACATAGATAAATTTAATTGAACATTATCCCCTTTTATCCATTCACGCTTAAGAGGGAAATAAGAACCGGGTATAGGAATTTCCTCAATTAATTTACTATTTACTGAAATCTCTACATTTTGACACCAACCCGGTATACGTAAAAAAAGAGTAAAGGAAGTTTGTGCATCAGGAAAGATTTTTATATTTATCTTTCCATCCCAGGGATAATTAGTTTTTTGAATTAGAACTATTTTCCTATCCCTGGTTAGGCTAATAGTGGCCCTGCTTTCTCCATATAAGTGGATCCATACTCCCTCTCTGGAAATACTGTAAAAATAACCTCCCAGAGAGGCAAGCAATCTCGCAATGTTAGGTGGGCAACAGGCAGTTTTAAACCAATTTGCTCGCTGATGTGTTCCATTTGATTGTAAGGGATTTTGATAGAAATACCTCTTTCCATTCAGGGAAACTCCTGAAAGAAACCCATTATAGAGCGTTTTTTCCATAATGTCAGTATATTTAGCTTCTTTAGTTAACTGGAGCATGCGATAATTCCAGAAAATGCTTCCAATAGAGGCACAGGTTTCTGCATATGCTCTATCATTAGGAAGTTCGTAATCTTCACCAAAAGCTTCTCCTTTGTAGCGACTTCCAATTCCTCCGGTTACATACATTTTTTTCTGAACCGTATTCTCCCAAAGTCTCACCAAAGCATCCATTAAAGTTTTGTCTCCTGTCTGTCTGTAAACATCAGCAGCTCCGCTCATCAGATAAACAGCACGGACAGCATGGCCTATAATTTCTTTTTGTTTACGAAATGGTATATTATCCTGTTGAAGTTCATTCCCTCCAACAAGACCTTTGCCTCTTCGATCTATAAAAAACTTAGCTGTATCAAGATAGCATCTATTTTTTGTTAACCAATAAAGTTTCATTAGAGCAATCTCAATTTCAGGATGTCCAGAGGTCCCCTCTCTTTTACCAGGACCGAAGATCTGATAAATAAGATCAGCAAAACGGGTGGCAATATTTAAAAGAGATTTTTCCCCTGTTGCTTTATGATGAGCAACTGCAGCTTCAAAAAGATGACCGGCACAGTAAAGCTCATGTTTATCCTTTAAATTAGTAAAGCGTTTCTCTTTTTTTAAAATAAAATATGTATTAAGGTAACCATCTTCTTGCTGAGCACTGGCAATCTCTTTTATAAGTTTATCTACTTTGTTTTCCAATTCTTTGTCAGGATAGACTCCGAGAGAATAAGAAGCTGCCTCCAGCCATTTATAAACATCAGAATCATTAAAGAATGCACCCTCGTATTCCCCTTTTTTTCTGCCAGATGCCCGGCGAAAATTATCTATACGCCCGGTCCTTTCCATCTGTTCATATTGATAATCTAAAGTTACCTCTCTATTAGTTTGAATACGTGGTCCCCAAAAGCCACCTTCTATCTGGACTTGTTTCCATGAAACAGGTTGTAAATACTCTGTAGACATATTTACTCTCCTAAGTTATATAATATAATCCCTTAAAAATTTTTATCTATTAAGGTAAGTACTCACTAGAGCACATATAATACTATTGTCATTGCGAGCCTGCCGAACGCGGGCGTGGCAATCTTAAATAGTCCATCAATTCCAAAAAACGAGATTGGTTTGTCTCTTTGCTCCTCGCAATCAGGCTGTGTCATAATCAGTTTTTAGGACTTTTTCAAGAAAATTTTTTCACTTAGGATCTAAAACTGGCGTTAAATAAAGAGGAGACACTGACATATAATAGAAATTAGATAAGAGATTTAGCTATATCCAGGTATTTTGGGACTGATGTCTTCCAATTATATTTTTTATGGATTATATCTGCAAACTTAAAGGCTACACTTTGCTCACCGTGAACTACAAAAATATGTTTTGGTGGAGATTGAATGCTGGAAAGCCATCTCAAAAGTTCGCTCTGGTCAGCATGAGCTGAAAGACCATTAATTTGAACAACATTAGCCCTTACTGGATAAATCTGGCCATGAATTCTCACATTTTTTATTCCTTCAACTATTTGACGTCCAAGTGTTCCTTTAGCCTGATATCCGACAAAAAGTATAGTACTCTCAGGGCGAGAAATATTACTAATCAGATGATGCTTTATTCTCCCTCCAGTGCACATACCTGAACCGGCAATAATAATGCAAGAGGCTTTGATATGATTTATTGCTTTGGATTCTTGAGTACTTCTTGTTAATTTGAGAGTTGAAAAATAAAAGGGATGATTACCACTGTAAATACGATTAAGCATCTCTTTATCAAAGTAATCTTCATAATCTTTAAATATATCTGTAATATTAATTGCCATTGGACTATCTACAAATGTTAAAAGATGGGGAATACGATCTTCATATAAAAGCTCACTCAGATAGTAAAGTAATTCCTGTGTCCTCTCTATGGCAAAGCTGGGTATAATTAGATTACCACCATTTTTATCTGTTGAGTTTATAATATCGCCTAACATATTTTTAATATCAGAAGGGTCTTTATGGAGTCTATCTCCATAAGTTGATTCTATAAGAATGTAATCAGCTTGTTTGAATATAGTAGGATCACGAATTATTGGTTTATTCCAACGACCTACATCTCCGGAAAATAAAATAATTTTCTCGCCATCTTTAGATTTAACTCTTACCTTAATCATTGATGAACCAAGAATATGCCCAGCATCATGAAAATTTATACTGACTGAGCTATTTATGTTAACTATTTTTTCATATTCTATAAGTTCAAACAGAGAGAAAACTTTTTTTGCATCATTTTCCGTATAAAGAGGTATTTCAGGATAAGGGCCTTTTCTTCTTTCACGCTCATGCCTTTTCCTTTTAAATTGAGCATCTTCTTCCTGGATACGCGCAGAGTCTAGAAGAACTGTATTAGCTATCTCTTGAGTAGGAGGGGTGCACATAATTTTTCCCTTGAATCCTTCTTTAACAAGTTTTGGCAGAAGTCCACAATGATCAAGGTGTCCGTGAGTTAATAAAACAATATCTATAGTTTGAGGATTAATAGGAAAAGGATTCCAATTACGATATCTAAGCTCTCTTTCTTGATAAAGGCCGCAATCTACTAATACTTTTGTCCCATTAACTTCTAATAAATGGCTTGAACCTGTGACACTTTGTGCTGCTCCTAAAAATTGTAATTGAAGACTCATTTTTCAAATACCTCTCTTTCTCTAATACTCATAATTTAGAATAATAGTTGAGTTTTTCTTTCTTTACGCAACCTAAAGGTTGCGCCTACCATATCATCGTGATGGACCTTACACTTTTTAGAAAAACTTATCTATTACTAATAATCAAGAAAGTCTCAGGTCCTTCGGTAGCGGGTTAAACTTATACTTTCCTATACTTCAAGAAAATCGATAAGATAGCAACCACATTATACTATTAACCTATAAAAAGTAAAATTTGACAAAATCCGCATTCAGTATATATAATTAAATAATTTATACCTGATTATAAAAAAGGAATTTTTTATGTTAGGAAAAATTAATTCTCAGAAGAATTTTTTTGATTCATATGTTGAGAAATACTTCTTACCCAGAGAGCATAAGCTTCTTAAGATAAAAGAAAAGGTAAATTCTTCTTTTATTGAGGAAGAGACTAAGGCTCTTTATTCAGAAAAGAAAGGTAGACCTTCCTATCCTCCAGAAGTTATTTTTAAAATTTTATTTTTAAAATTTTATTACCACTTCTCTGATACAGAGGTAATAAAACAACTAAAGTTTAATGTTTTATTCAGATACTTTGTAGGTCTAAAAGCTGAGAATTCTATCCCCAGTATCTCTTCCCTGACTGTTTTTAGGAAAAGATTAGGAGAAGAGAGACTTAAGAGAATTTTTGATAAATTTGTTAAACAGTGCGAAGACAAAGGTCTCTTAGAAAAAGTTGAAATTCAGAAAAAGATATAAGAAGAGAGTATATAAGAGTTTTTATGAATATTGAAATTTTAGGAGCTGAATCTTTAGGAGTAAGAAGCCTTTGTTGTTTTATAAAAACTAAAAATCATAGAATTTTAATTGACCCCGGAATAGCTTTAGGTTATACCCGATATGGGTTGCTTCCTCATCCAGTTCAGGTAGCCGTAGATGAAAAGATACAAAGGAAAATTATAGAGAAATGGTCAGAAGCTACTGATGTAGTGATTAGTCATTTCCATGGAGACCATATTCCTTTAAAGGATGCTAACCCTTACCAACTTTCCCTTGGAAGAATAGTTGGTTTAAATCAGAAGGTTCAAATATTAACCAAAGATTTATCTCATCTTACTTTAATGGGAAAAAGACGAGCAGAGTCTCTTTCTCTTGCTTTGAAAAAAAGTTTAATTCCTGTAAATGGAAAAAGGAAAGGACCAATGACTTTTTCTCAATTAATGCCTCATGGAGAAAGGAACAATAACCGAGCTAAAGTGATGATGACAAGAATTGAAGATGGAAACGATGTATTTGTGCACGGTTCTGATATTCAATTTTTTGATAGTGAGCCTATTTCTCAAATATTATCCTGGCATCCTGATGTAGTTTTGGCTGGTGGACCACCACTTTATTTGCCATATTTTTCCAGAAGACAGCTTGAAGAGGCCTGGCGAAATGCTGTAAAACTTTCTCAAGGAGTAGATATTTTAATTATTGATCATCATCTAATGCGCTGTCGGGAGGGAGTTATCTGGCTAAAACGTCTTTCACTTAAAACAGGGAAAAAAGTTATTTGTGCAGCAGATTTTATGAAAAGGCCAAGAATACTTCTTGAAGCTCGTCGTAAAGATTTATACAGAGAAATACCTGTTTCTGAAAAATGGCATGAAAATTATGCCAGGGGTAAAGTTAGTCCTGATCCTTATTTACATTTGGCTAAGAAACTTTATAATTTTATGTAGGTCATTTTATAAATCTTCCATCGTCTTTCGTCTTGGGAAGTTTATTCACATTTTTTTTAAGCCACCCTATTTTTTTTACTTCCCGGATATCAAACTCTGGAACATAAGGTTTAATGTCTAAAAGAGGAGTCTTATCTACAATATCCAAATCTTTAATATAAAGTTTTTCCTTTTCTACTTTAATTAAGCGTACTATTGATATACCAATGTGATTTGGACGAGATGGTGCTCGCGTAGCAAAAACTCCACGTACCTGGTTATCCATATAAGGCTTTACTTTTAAGGAAAACTCCCCGGATAAGTAGAAATGATATATTAAAATAATATGTGAAAATTTTTCAATGTCTTCAAGACCCTCAATATACTCAGGAAATATTTCCACAGTTCCCTCAATATTCTGTCCCGCTGTTGGCTGTATAGGTGTGCCTTGAGGTTTTTTAAATGGAGAATGAATAACCCCTATTGGTTTATATTTTATTTCATCCATAATTTTATCCTTTGTCAATTTTTTCTTGACACTCGCTCAAATTTTTTTATATTTATACCAGATGTGAAATCTTTTGCAAGATTTTATTAGAAAAAGGGGCAAATTATGAAATATAGGAAACTTGGACAAAGTAAGTTAGAGGTAAGTGTAATATCAATGGGTTGCTGGGCTATTGCCGGGGGTTCTATCTGGGGACCTCAAAAAGAAGACGATGCTATTAATGCTATCTATGAGGCATTAGATGAGGGTATTAACTTTTTTGATACGGCTGAAGGTTATGGAAATGGCTATTCAGAGGAATTAGTGGGACGAGCTTTATCTAAAAGACGAAAAAAAGCAATTATTGCTACCAAAGTTTCTTCTGGTCATTTAAAGCCCAAAGACCTTAAAAAGGCTTGTGAAAATAGCCTGCGCCGTTTACAAACAGATTACATAGACCTTTATTATATTCATTGGCCTAATCGGGAAATACCTATAGAGGAAACACTTTCAGCTATGGAAGAATTAAAGAAAGAGGGGAAAATTCGTGTAATTGGATGTTCTAATTTTGGAAAAATAGACCTTACTGAATTACTCAAAAAGGGTAGGGTTGAGGCTAATGAGTTTGCTTATAATCTTCTCTGGCGTGCAATTGAATATGAAATACAACCTCTTTGTGTAAATAACAACATTGGTATTACTTGTTATAGTCCCCTTGCTCAGGGATTACTTACCGGCAAATTTAAATCTGCAGATGATGTCCCTGAAGGAAGAGCTCGCACTCGTCACTTTTCCAGTAGTCGTCCACAAGTAAGACATGGAGAAGCTGGTGCAGAAAAAGAAACTTTTAAAGCTCTGGCTAAAATTGAAAAAGTTTCTAAAGAGATAAATATTCCTATGGCTCAAATTTCACTATCCTGGTTATTATCACAGCCAGGAGTAGCAAGTATTATCGCTGGTGCTCGTAATCCAGAACAAGTAAAAATTAACTCTCAGGCAGGAGAATTGACACTTCCTCAAGAAGTTATAGAGCAACTTACTCTGATTACTGAGGATTTAAAAAAGAAATTAGGGAATAATCCCGATATGTGGGAGTCAAATTCCCGGATAAGATAAAATTTTACAATTTAAATACCCGCCAGGGCTTTAAATACTTTTCCTCTGTTTTTATACTCTCTAAGAATTTGATAAATTGGGAATGAAGTTTCTTAGCTATATCTTTGTGTTCAGAAAAAATATTTTTTCCCTGGTTTGGGTCTTTGGGAAGATAATAAAGTTCTGGCTCCACTTTTTTGCCCAGCCTTTTTTGAATCCTTACTTTTCCATCAACAATTCTGGTTTCATATTTTCTTTCTTTTTCTTCCTCTAAGCCATAAATAAAAACCCATTCTTTAGTGGTAATAGTAACCCTTTGACCACCTGCTGAACCATGAATAATAGAAGGAGAACTAATGGCAAACTCACGCAATTTCTTTTTCCCCTTCTTGATTAAGGGCAAAAGAGACTTTCCCTCAATAGTACCTGGATCTTTTGCTCTTGCTAATTCTATAATTGTTGCCGTGATATCTGGTGGTTGAACAAAACCAGAGATTTGAGAAGGTTTAGTTTGCGGCAAATGAATTATCAAGGGAATATGGGTTACTTCTTCGTATAAAGGTGCTAATCCTTGATAATTCTCAGTAATTATACTTTTTCCTATTAAACCGTGTTCTCCATGATAAAAACCATGATCAGTGGTAAAAATTACTACACTATTTTCAAAAAGACCTAAATCTTCTATCTTTTGAAATAATTTTCCCACCCACCTATCAACTAAAGTCACCTCTCCAGCGTAATGGGCCCGAATATGTTTTAGCTCACGCTGAGTAAGATAATTAGAGGGCCCATAAACAGGATAAATTATTTCTTCTCCTTTATAATCCTTATCATAAAGGTCTACATAGTAATGTGGAGGATCCCAGGGTTCATGAGGGTCAAAAGTATCTACATAAAGGAAAAAATTTTCTTTGTAATTTTTCTCCAGCCATTTTTCTGCTTCGCGCATTGTTTGAGCACAATAATAATCCTCTTCAGATTGTCGTAATAAGCTATTACGCATCATTTGCTTTACGCGTTCAGGATTTCTAAATTTCTCTTTTGATGCAGGAAGTTCAATATCACGAGGATAAGTGGTTAAAGGATCGCCTTCTTGCCCTCTAATTTTAATCCAGCCAGAAAATCCTCGCTGATAATTATACCCAGGAGCCGTTGTATGAGGAGTATCAGCAATAAACATAGTCTGATAGCCTGCCTTACCTAAAACTTCAGAAATTACTACTTCCTCTGAAGTTAAAGGCGACCAATCAGAGTAGGTAAAGGTAAAACGGCCAGTGAATAAATCTCTACGGTTGGGAACAGTAGGAAAAGAAGCAATATACTCATCTTCAAAAATAAGAGAATTCTTAGCAAATTTATCAATATTTGGAGTGGAAATCCAGTTATTTCCATAACAGCCAAGATGATCCCTTCTTAATGTATCGGACACAATCAAAATAATATTCATCACCAATCTCCTTATTTTGTTTTTAGTAGCCGTAAACTTCATAGTCTATGTTTTTCTTTGTGCAATCTAAAGATCGCGGCGCCTACTATATCACTACTAATTTTTCTTTGCCGGTTTTGGGTTAAATGGCATATTCATTAAGGCTATGACACTTGAGGGATGGGTTTCTCGAGAAATAGTTTCCGGATATTCCTCCTCTGATCTAAATTTAGCTACCCGTTCAAATGGTGGATCCAACTTGATTATTCCAAAATTTTCATTTTCTGCTCGTTTAATAGCCCTTAATGCCCCATCTCTAATAAGTTTACATGCTCTCTCAGGTGGAATATGGATAGCTCCATAATTACGGCGACTATATGCCTTTCTTGTCAATTCATCACCTTTACATGGAGTTAAACCTCTTTTAACACTAATAGTTTCAATTCTCGGAACTAAATTTTGTGCTTCCTTAGTGAATGCTTCATCTCCTGCACCAAAGATAGCCCTTACCCCCAGTTCGCTTGCACACATAGTAAATTGACCAAACTCTCCGATAGAGATTCCATTTATGGAAAGGTCAATATATTTAAAACTCTGTGTATGAGCTAAATGAGCATATTGACTTCCAGCTTTTGCATGTTGGCCTACCCAGGCTACCGCACCATAAGATTTATCAAGATTTAAAGGCCAACCACAAGGCCATCCTCTAAGTAGTTCCACTCTAGAATCAATAAGTTTGGGGTTAATTGCTCCGGGACCATGTCCATCTGCAACTACAATTTCTTTAGCACCGCCCTCAAAAAATCCATCAACAGCTGCATTTACTTCTAAGGTTAAAAATTCTTTAGCAAGCTCATAATATCTTGCTCCCGGAGAACACCAATTCTCAAAGTCAAGAACCCCGGCTACTCCTTCTAAATCTGTCATTAAATAAATTTTCTTTATTTTTTCCATTTTTACTCCCTTTAATTAGACTTGGCACTGTCAAAAATATTTTTTTCTTATAGATGCTGGTAGCCGCAGGCTTTAGCCTGCGTTTAGAAGCTTTAGTCTACAGGAAAAATTTTTCTCCATTTCTTAAATAAAGTATTTTCTTCTTTTTCAGAAAGTTTTCTTTGAAAAGGAGGCCTACAATAACCTGCATCTATTCCTCTTAATTTTAAAACAGCTTTCCAGGCAGGTTGCCCTCCACTTGCTTTTAAAAGGGAAACTACACGGGTGATTTTACTTTGAAGCTCCATTGCCTCTTTAATTTTGCCTTGATGGAAATAATTATAAATTTTAACAAAAACATCTGGTAAAACATTTTGAGTAGAACCAATACTGCCTACTACTCCCATACTTAGAGCTGGCAGGGATAACTCATCGCATCCAGAAAAAGCAATCCATTTTCCTTCTAATCTTTGAAGCAGGTCCTGAAGCAGGTAAAAATCAGAATAAGTGTATTTAAGGCCAATGATATTTTCAATTTCTCCAAGTTTAGCAAATTTATCATTGGAAAGCAATATTCCCGTTGTAACAGGAATATAATATATAAAAAGAGGTAGGGAGGTGGCCATTGCTAAACTCCGGTAATAATCATAAATTTCCTGAAAACCATATTTATAATATAAAGGAGGCAGGGAAGAAATAGCATCTAATCCTATTTTTTCTGCATGTTTAGCCATTTCTATAGCATTATGAGTATTATAAGTTCCTACCTGAGCAATAATCTTAATTTTTTCTTTTGCTTCATCTTTAACAATTTCAGCTACTAATTTTCTTTCAGCAACATCCATAATTAAGCCTTCTCCTGTTCCTCCACAAACATACAATCCATTAATTCCCTTAGATATGAGAAAACTTACAAGTTTCCGCAATTTCTCTTCATCAACCCTGTCTTCTTTGTTAAAAGGTGTAATCAGCGCTGCATAAACTCCGTAAAATTTATTTTCCATTTTTTCTCCTTTTTATTTTAAAA
>Ga0209121_10003743_pt1 | contig 14542 bp, 19 predicted proteins | sample Cruoilmetagenom3_FD_187292 | JGI IMG/M metagenome (GOLD analysis project Ga0209121, IMG submission 187292) | Oil polluted marine microbial communities from Coal Oil Point, Santa Barbara, California, USA - Sample 3 (SPAdes) (version 2) | ecosystem: Environmental > Aquatic > Marine > Oil seeps ...
CAGCATCGTCTCCATCTGCATTACCGATTCTTGCAGTATAAACCCGCCTATATCCTCTATCAGCTCTTTCAGTTCGTCAAACTTGTACACACCACCTTCAAACATCATTATTTTATACATACACACTCACCAGTTCTTCCGCTTTCTTCTTCCATTCCTCAGTTATAGAATTCTCAGAAGCAATGAGGGTTAATCTATCGGGTAAAGAAATGGGGCACCGCACTCTTGCACCTTCGGGTAATATCCTATCCATCCCATCCAATATCCGCGTGACCAAATCTTCACGAGGATCGTAAACGATCAAAGTCTTCAAAGCCTCTATCTCTTTCTCGTCTAATTTGAGATTAATCTCCAATCTGCTTAATTGTTGGGCTCGCTCTCCGTACTTATCCCAGAGCAGAGCAAGCAATTTCGGAGCATATTTCTCATTCATTATCCGGTACCGCTCCTGTGTCTCTTGCCGTATTATGTCATCCACCTTTACAGGACTTGTCACCCGTCCTATCTTAACCGAGATAATAAAAACGTGCTCCTTCGGGTTGCAATACATGTAAACGAGGTCCAAACTACTTTGCACTCCCAAATCCCTAAACGTACTCATACATATCTTCTCGTAAGAGGCATTTGCAAATTCATCCTCCCCTTCAACTTTTACCTCCATCTCAATACACTCCCCTAACGTTTATGTATTATTATTACTATGTCCACTAATTATGAAAACATCAGGCAAATTTATATATAAATTGTTATTTTTTCTGCACTTTCACCCGCTGGCCATACAAACATCCACGACCTTGAACACCGCCTAGTGGGTTCCCTACGGTTCCAAACTGGTGCATGCACCTCCCAAGGACTGCTGCACCACGTGCCAGCGCATCGTCTGCAAATATCACCTCTTTATCCATATTTCTTCCAAATAATGTGCTTAGCCTCTCCAACAAAAGTTCGGGCTTCTTCCCCGTTATTCCCGCTCTTCCGGTTATCCCTATCTTTGTGTTATGCAGGAGTAACCCTTCCTCTTTCGCTATTCCTACCAAACCTTCCACTACACACGCCGATAACTCATCTATTACCGGGATGATATACTGCTCCCCATTCTCTCTCATGAGTTCGACACCGATATCCGCTATTTCAGGTAAATTTGAAAGGTTATCCCCCGCATCTATTCCAATTAACACCACGCCATTTCTCTCTGCTGCGTCTACGTCCACCGGAATTCCCCCCATTCTCGTGCTGCCATTTTTTACTTTTTCTATGCGTACCAGCTCTAAGATATCCTCTACGTACCCTTTTACTACCTCCTTCCTTATTCTCTTCCTCCAGATACCCGTTTTCGCTAAATCAAGTACCGAAGGGAAATTAATATTCACTATCTTTGATACCACCGCATCAGGTATTGCGCCGGCTAAGCCGCAGAAGCTTCCTATAACACGTGCGTATGGCAGTTCATCATCGGTTATTCTACCCGCGAGGGTAGTGCCGAAATCTAAAGATAGAACCGGGTTTCGATAATCAACACTCAACCATTTAGCCGCTTCCTTAAGTCCAGCAGTTCCAAGCTCACCCTCCATCTCATTCCCCACTATTGACTCGCCTCCCGGTGGGATGTTCCCGGTCACAGCGCCGTCGAAATAAGTCTTTTCCATCCGTGAAAACGACTTTAAATCAGGGGGGATGTTCTCTATCGCCATGGGAGAAATCATCTTCCGGGGCGGCACACCAGCGAGCAAGCATCCTTTTGCCAAGGCTTTTATTACTCCTGCAACCTCCTCAATCTTAGAAAAACACGCTGTCACACCAGTGGAGCGCACTACGAAATGTAAATCTGTGATGGTTATTCCTGCTGACCGTGTACAATCCTGTAGCGTTGTTTTCACCAGTTCCGCAATAGAGGTCTCGGAAAGGTCAACCATACTTATCGTATGGCAGAAGGCCTCGCGAGGAGAAATAGCATCACGGGTCATTTTTACTGCTTTGTCAAGGATATACGTCCTTCCACTTTTCAGGTCCGTAGCAGTCAAGATAGCTTTGGTGGTGCTGTTTCCAAGTTCAACACTGGCCACGATAAAAATTGGCTTTAGTGAGAGGTCCCCTCTCGATAGTCGCAGTTGGAAATATAAGTCTGAGTAACTGATCCTTTTCGTTTCCAATAATTTTGGGTGGTGCTTCTTTGTAAATAATCCCATTATTTGTCGTTCTCCCTTGTGCTCGCAGTGCGCATGCTTAAGATATAAAAACAACGCCGTTTAATAAACATTTCGTTTTTGGTAAACATGCTCATAACTATACACTCTCTTATATCTAAACTATACGGCGGCTATAAAAATCAGCACGATCTCCGCGGTCAGCACGCGGCATATGTTAGCCATTTCGGTTATATCACTAACCCAAAACGAAAGCTATTTAAGCGTAAACTTAAACCATCTAAAACATTTTCGTAGTGAAAAAATAGAAAGCTTTATATGCTGACCCCGTCTAATCTTCGATCATGCCAATAGAAATAGCAACGCTGTTTGCATGGATGTTGTTGATAGTGTTCTTAGCGTTGATTGCGTGTATGTTCGAGGACTTGGAGTCAGATACAGGATCGCAGAGCAATCCGAATTCGCAAGTGCAACTGGCAGCGCAAGTGGGACAGATAAACAGGTTTTTCAACAAAGCGATTTCAGGTGAGGCGCCCGCATACGCCATGTACTGCACCATCGCGGGAGTAATAGCGTTTGTGCTATTAAGCAAGGGGGCACACCCGCTACTGGCGCTGCCCATTGGTGCGGTGGCAGGCGAAGTAGTTCACGTGATTTTTTCAGTCACGGCGCATCTGGGCAGAACATCGGCGATGAAGCGGTTCGAGCAGCCTATTTATCTCGACGTGTTATACGGGCATCTGATACCGATAGCAACGCATGGATTTATGGCGGTTTTGTGCATTATCTGCATAGCGTATATACAGAGCAATATCGGGACTCTGTCAGGGAATCCTGGATTGGACCATCCGTTCGCTCTACCAATGCTCGCTTTCATCTGGGGCATTACAGTGGGTGCAATAGGGTCTTCTACCGGTGATATCCATTATGGAACGGAGAGAGAGTTTCAGGACAGACCTTTCGGTGAGGGCAAGCGGGTAGTTTACCACGGCAAGATAACACGATATGCAGACTGCGGTATAAGGACACAAAAGGACATAGTAAGTTTCTGTGCGAAATACGGCGGACCCTGTACGGGAATGACCTTCGGAATGATCATCCTGTTCGAGAACTGGAGGACTCTTGTGGGGATGAAGGTCAGCGGTTATTTGCCTGAGTTACAAGCCACGGCCGGTGATATGACAGCGATAATAGGTATCGTAGTAGGATTGGTGATAGGAATAGTGTTGATAGCGGGGAATGTAGTGATAGTGAACTGGGCGAGAAAGAGATATGGACCCTTTGTAGGTGAGTAAAAAAATGGAACCAATATTATTGATTATAGTGGTATGTGTGGTATTGGGAGGAGTGTTAGCAAGTCTCGGCGTTCATCTGTTACCAGTGGGCGGAGCACCAGCGGCGATGGGAACTGCAACGGGAGTCGCAACAGGAACAGTCATGCTCATGCTCGGAGCGGCGATGTGCGGGTTATTTACCGCATCATCGGTGGCAGCGTTTAGCGATAATATACTGCTTGTGTCGCTTTCCGGTGCCATAGGGGCATGGCTGATGATGGGCGTCACCATGCTTGTGGCGAACGTCGTATATGTCTTTGGAGCCGGAGTAGTTCCTGTAGCAGGTAGAGTAGAAGTGGACCCGATAACGAGGCAACTACAGACACCTTACAAGACACCACAGTGTGACGGTCATGGCGTGCCAAATGTATGTTATATCTCTGGTATGGCTGGAGCGTTGTTAGGCGGATTCGGAGGTGCATTCATGTACTTCGCGCTGCTCAACTACGCTCATTTCGAAGCAACAGCGGCAGGGGTGATAGCAATGGGAATATTCGTAGCCAATGCGATTATTGCAGCGTACAACATCGGAGGCACCATAGAAGGATTCCACGATCCGAAGTTCAAGCGATTACCAAAAGCGTTAATCACTTGTTTCGTTATCTCGCTGTTCTGTGGTGTCTTTGTCGTGATGGCAGCTACTTTAGGAGGGTTAATCTAAAATGACAGTAACACCAGCAGTAGTGGAAGAAGAGGAAGTAGAACCGACAAAGGGGTTTCAAATCCCACCAGATATAACGCAGTTGGGGATAATCTCAGCAGTAATAGCAGTGATAACATTGATAATCCCGGGGTTGCCAGCGGTGGTAAGAGGAATAGGTTTAATATTCGCATTACTCTGGGGTATGGATTCCGTCAGGAAGACCTCTAAATACGGGTTGGGGACCGGCGTTCCATCCATCGGCGTGCTGGCAATGGGTTACGGCATAGTAGGAGCTTTGCTGGGAATAGCGTTTGTGAAATTCGCAGAACCAATGTTAGGCAGTTTCAGTACAGTGGCGTCATTAGCGGGCGTTCTGCTCATGGGGATTGCCGGATGGGTATCAGGCGTGCTATCAAACCACGAGAAGGTAATAGGGATGAAGATACCGGGACTGGAACGAGGAATGATGGAGCTGGGATTAGCGGGCTCGCTCGCGATGTTACTCCAATTCTCTATCGTAGCAGGTTCGCTGAATTTCGACATAGTGATGGAGAAAGCAATAAGTAACGGGCTCATAGCAGTGATGTTCGTTCTCTCCATGATGGCGATGTTCCACCCGTACAACGCGTGTTTGGGACCTGACGAGCGAAGACCAAGAACGATGCTGTGCTGTGTGGAGATTTCAGGGTTGCTGTGTCTCGTACTGGGAATAGCCTTAGCTGCTGCTGCTACTTCAGCGTGGGGTATAGCAGACGGTGTTTCGATGACAATATTCGGTGCAATAGTGTGGTTAGTGTTCTTCGTAAAGTTCGTGCGGATGACTATGCAAGAGGCATATTCGACCGTTGGAACGGGGATGATCAAGACGATAGAATAAAGGGGGGAAAAAGAAAACATGATCGTAATCAATGAGAAGTATGGGGTAGTGTTGGACCCGGACACGCTTACCGTGGGAGTCAGCAGACCAGGATTCTATAAAGTAAATCTTGCACCGATAGAAGCGCAAATAAACGTTATGGAGACGTCAGTGGAGGACCTGCTCAATTGTCTTGATCCAACAAGTGGTTTCGCCATGTCGCAGCCGCACAGAGAAGGAGCGTTGAGTAAAGCAGGATTCATAACGATGCTCGTGGTCGGGGTGTTATTTGGTGTGTTAGCAGTAACACTTGCATTGTTTAAGATAGGAGGTGCATGAGTATGGCGGAGAAGAAAGAAGTTCCGGATGGCTGGCCGCTTGTAACCGGCGACTATGAAGTAGGAGATCCGCAGAGTTGCGTGGCAGTATCCTCTTGTGGGTCGTATTTACACATCGAGCACTTGAAGGGTATCGCAATACAGGGACCGGATAAGACAGAGAACATCGGGTTAGAGAAGATCATGACGAACGTCATCTCAAATCCAAACATACGATTCCTCATTCTTGCCGGTGCGGAAGTTCCGGGGCATGTAAGTGGCGGTTCAATGAAAGCACTGGTGGAGAATGGCATTGACGCGGACTCACATAAGATAATAGACACAAAAGGAGCAATACCATTCATCGAGAATCTGCCACATGATGCAGTTGAGCGATTCAGAGACCAAATAGAAGTCGTTGACATGATCGGAACAGAGGACTATGGGCAGATCAATGCAAAGGTCCAGGAGCTTACAGCTCGAGATCCGGGCGCGTATCCGGAAGACCCGATGGTTGTGAAGATGGGCGAAGAGGAAGCAGGTGGAGCACTGTTAGAAATGCCGTTAGCGATGCCCGCTTCACCTTATATGGGAGTAATAGACCGTGCAGCGCAAGAGATAGCCTACAAGACACAGTTAATTGCAAGGGATCAGAAGTTATCTTCGGGGATCTCCAAGAATTCTACTCTGGGGTTCGTGGCTGGACTGATAGCAGCAATAGTGTTTCTTCTGCCTCTTATATACTGGGGGGTGACGATATAAATGCCACCACAGAAAGTAATACAACAGACACCGGAAACGGCGGTGCTAACCGCGAGAATAGAGGACATAAGAAAATCAATAACGCTGATAGGCAAGGAGTCGAGGTTTTCAGCAGGGCTCTGGGTCGGATTCGTAAAAGGACTGGCAATCGGTATCTTAGTGAGCCTGCTTCTTGCAGGACTGGCAATCGTGTGATCTAAGGGGGGAAATAAAGATAAAGGAGAAGAAAAGAATGGGAGAAGAGTTAAAAGAAGAAGAAGAGAAGCTAGAGAAGGAAGTAGAAGCAGAGGTACTGGAGAAACTGGAAGCGGAACTGAAAGAGTTAGCAGTCCCTGTAGCAATCGCACCACCAGAGCATGTAAAACTACTGGGCAGATTAGCGGTGATGGACGAGAAGGTAGAGTTTGTCACGGGCGAGCTTGCGCAGAGGCAGGGAGAGAAGATGGGTTTTGCAATTGGTCTTTTATACGGGCTGATAGTAGGAATACTCGTGTATGTGATATTCCTGATAGCATAAATAGGAGGAGACGGAAAAAAATGTTTTTGTTTGATAGAGAACAGGATGTATATGATATTGCGGGATTGAAAGTAGGAGGCCAGCCTGGAGAGCACGCAACAGTCCTTTGTGGCACGATATTCTATGCAAAGCATTATCTGGTCGAAGACGCGGATAAAGGGATATTTGACAAGAAAGCGGCGGAAGACGTGATAAAGAAGCAAGAGGAGTTTTCTGATTTAACCGGAAATCCATGCATCATGCAGATATTCTCGGAATCGCCCGAGGCGATGGAAAAAGAAATCGCGTTCTGCACCGAGGTAAGTGACGTGCCTTTCTTGATTGATTCTACGGTGGCGGATGCGAAAGTTGCAGGGCTCAAGTATGCTGATGAGGTGGGATTGATAGAGAAGGCGGTGTATAACTCAATAAACGTTTCGTGTGCAGAGGAGGAGCTTGAAGCGATTAAGAATTCCAGAATAGATGCAGCGATTATCTTAGCGTTCAATCCGAAAGATTCCACGGTAGCAGGGAAGATTGATCTGTTAGAGACAGGAGCAGGCACCTTTGATAAAGGATTGGTCTATCTGGCGCGGGACCTGGGCGTAACGAAACAGATGTGCGATCCAGCCACACTGCCCATCGGCGCAGGTTGCGGATCGTCCGTTGCTTCAGGCTTTACAGTCAAGTCGAAATTCGGTATCGCAGTGGGATTGGGTATCCACAATGCACCTTCCGCGTGGACCTGGCTGAAGACGTTCCGGAAGGAGCATGCGACGAAAGGACCAGGTGGCTGGGAAGGACTCGGTGCAGACGTGTTCCATATGTGTGACATAGGCTCTAACGTTATACCGGTAATAGCGGGGATGGATTTCGTGCTTTACGGACCAATAGAGAATGCACAGACGGTGTTCCCGCTGGTCGGTATGGCAGACATGATTGTCGCAGAGGCTAACCAGGCAGAACACGAGATTGAACCAGCAGAAACGCATCCAATTCTAAAGATGGGCGCATAAGTTTTTAGGGGAGTTTTTTTATTTATCCCCTCTTTTCTTTTTTTATAGTACGAATCTTTATAGGATTGTAACAAGTCCAGATGTAGCGGTAAAACTATGAATGAAACTATGAAGATGGAGCAACAAGAGACTGAAAGGGGGTATGTGACCGCAAGATGGCTGGAATGGGGGGTGATTTGATGTTAGCAGAACTCTTTATACTTTTTGCGTTAATTGTAATGGTAATCGTGGTGTACTACGTGTTCAAGGCGGTTAAGCATCTCATCGTAAATTCGATTCTCGGGTTGCTCGTTCTTTTAGCTGCAAACCTCGTCCTTGGATTGAAGATCGCATACACCTGGGTGGTCATCCTGATATGTGCGATCGGAGGCGTCATCGGTGCTGTCATTGTCATTCTTTTACATCTATTGATGGGAATGTTCTGATAGATAGGTTTGTTTTAAGCGTTTCTACACTGTGTCTTCTCTCTCGCATTGACTTTTCACACCTTCTGGCTTTATTACGCAGATGTCGTGGCACGGCATCCTAACACCAAAAGTAGAAAAGATTTAAATATTTGCGTGCTCTTGTAGTTACTATCAGGTGAGTATAATTGTTAGAGCGATTGGACTCCGGATTATATGAGGATGGTAGCTTTGAAATAAAGGAGGAGCCGTTTTATTTACCGCAAGGAAGCGAGGTTGCGCTATTTGAAGCCGCCTATAAAAACAAACTTCCAGTTATGCTGAAGGGTCCTACAGGAAGTGGTAAAACACGATTAGTTGAGTACATGGCCTGGAAGTTAGGTCAGGCACTCTTTACTGTTGCCTGTCATGATGATTTAAGCGGGACTGACCTGACGGGGCGGTATATAATTAAAGGCGATGATGTTGAGTGGATTGATGGTCCTCTTCTTATGGCGGTTAAAACTGGTGGAATCATTTATCTGGATGAAGTCGTGGAAGCACGAAAAGACACCACGGTCGTCATTCACCCATTAACAGATTATAGAAGATCTTTGTTGGTAGAGAAACTCGGAATGATATTCCACGCTCCAGATGAATTTATGCTGGTAATTAGTTACAATCCCGGTTACCAGAGCGTCTTGAAAGAATTGAAACAGAGCACAAGACAGAGGTTTGTAAGTATAAATCTCGGCTGGCCAGGCGAAGACTTAGAAACTCAAATTGTTCATCAGGAGACGGGTGTCGAAGAGGATATTGCAAGAAGGTTGGTAAAAGCCGCGAATAAAATACGTAATCTTATTCATCAAGGACTCGAAGAAGGCGTTTCTACCAGAGAGCTCGTATATGCTGCCACATTGCTAAAGAGTGGCGTGCCAATGAGAGACGCGCTCTACTCGACTATGACAGAGCCGTTAACACACGATAGTGACCTCAAAAGAAGCATAGAAGAGATACTTAAGAATTATTTTGACGTGTAACCTGTCATTATCAGATTAACTTTTTTTCCCCCTCTCACATATATTTAAAACTTCCTATTCTTGTATCTTTTATTTATTATGAAAATCCTACTTTTTGTCTCATCACAGTGTTCGCATTGTCCAGCAGCCGAACAGATAGTGAAAAACGTGGTGCCAGATTATTCTGACTATGGATTATCATTTAGAAAGATACGACTAAAAACAAAAGAAGGAAAGAGACGTTCTTTAGAGTATAACGTTAGGGCAATACCCACCACATTGATACTTGATGATAATGGGGAAGTACTGAAGAGAATGGTTGGTGTCATGAGCGAAAATCATTTAAGAGCATCCATTGAAAAACTGCTTGGTTTGAGACAATCAGTTTTAAGCCGAATCTTTGGCGGAAAAAACAAATTTAAAATTAAAAGATGAAAAAGCGAAAATGTGATTTCTGCGGTAAAACTATTGATGTAGAAAGTGTATATAAATGGAGGGGTAGAATATTTTGCTCTGCAAATTGTAAGCGTGAATACAGATTGAAAGAACATGGAAAGAACGGTAAACAGACAACCGGTTTACCTCTATCAAGCTAATTTGAACAGATATATTGGAGGAAATAAAGGTGAACAGACAAATATTCATTAAGTGGCTGAAAATTAACGTTTTGTGTTTCATGGGTGCTTTCATCGTAGCTTTGCTCTTAGCGTTATTGTTCCCGGATACAATGCTGGGATTTGTAAGAAGTTGGGAGCATATGGCAACAGTGTTAGCCCAACAGTTCTTGAACCAACATCAAAAACTGGTCTTTTTGTCAACATTTTAACCAGAAACAGTTTCATGACACTTCTTTACTTCATAGCCTCTTTGTTTTTCTTAGCACCTTTAATAGCGATAATAAGTGGCACTTTTTATTCTCTTGGTCTTATGAGTGCAATTGACCACTTTGTAAAAGGTGAGATTTAGTATCCTTTATGGTCTTCGCCGGTCTTAATCTCTATTGAAGTTTCTTTTATTCTGCTAACAATAACCTTTGCATCAGCGTTAGGCACAGAAATTTTCGGTGTAAATCCTGAAAGAAAGGAAATTATGGATTTCTGGAAGAAGAATTGGAAGAAATTGTTTCCTGAGCAGAAAAGAAATTGGAGTGTTGTATTTAAAGAAAACAAGAAAGAACTTATTTGGATTTCCGCAGTAATTTTAGCATTGCTCTTGTCTGGAGCGTGGTTTGAGGTTTGGGGGTATTGAGGTGAAAAGAATATGGAAAACCCAATCAAAAAGAAAAACGATGCGCCATAGCAATAATATGCAAGTTATTTATCTTGACAATGTCAGATTAACCGCAGAGTTCACGGAGAACGCAGAGGATGTAGGTTGTTTAGAGGTTTAACGGTGTAGGTTTTAGGGCGGCTACTAATACCTGACAACTAACCCGGCATCTAATTTCCTCTGTGAACTCAGCGTTCTCTGCGGTAAATTTTAAATGTGACAAAGTAAAGGTAACTATTGTGCTCTGCCAGAAAATGGTAAGAAATTCTATCAAACGTGCTCTTGGAGAGAGAAAAATAAAGAAACTGCTTGAGGAGCACTACGAAGGTGAAGTACGTGAGAAACTGGTTAGCGAATTGTATCCTTTGCTCGATAGAGTTGGTTATGACGGTTTAGAGCAGGTTGCAGGTCTTAGTGCTCAGGTCGCCAGGTATAGTGGAGGAACCGCGGTCAGGTTGCTTGAGAAGAGCCCTGAATTCATTGAGCGATTGCTGAAGTACGGAGATAAGGAATTAGTGCTGAAGGTGTATGGCTTTTGTCGTCAGGTTGCCCGGGATACTATTTTTGTTGCTGCCCGGGTGCTTGATGAGAGTCTTGATCTCGTTGAGCGATTGCTGAAGTACGGCGATAAAGAATTGGTTAAGAATGTTTATGGTCTTAGTAGTCGAGTTGCCAAGTATAATTGGAGAACTGCTGTTAGTTTGTTGGGGATGAGTCTGGAGCTTATTGATCGAGTGGGTTATGAAGGGTTAGAGAAGGTTGCAGGCCTTAGTAGTCAAGTTGCTAAGGATCATAGTGATGTTGCGGTTAGGTTGCTGGAGATGAGTCCGGAACTCGTTGATAAAATAGGTTATGAAGGGTTAAAGAAGGTTGCGGGTCTTAGTACTCAGGTCGCCAGGGGCCATAGAGAGATCGCGATTAGGTTGCTGGAGATGAGTCCGGAACTCGTTGATAAAATAGGTTATGAAGGGTTAAAGAAGGTTGCAGGTCTTAGTACTCAGGTCGCCAGGTATAGTTGGAGAACTGCTGTTAGTTTGTTGGGGAGCAGTCCGGAACTCGTTGATCGAGTAGGTTATGAAGGGTTAGAGGAAGTTGCTGCTTTCTGTAGTCAGATTGCCAAAGAGGATAGTTTTGTTGCTGCTCGGTTGCTGGAGATGAGTCCGGAACTCGTTGATCGAGTTGATAATGCTTGTTTGGAGAAGATTGCTGATCTTTGTCGTCAGGTCAACAAGGATGATGGTTTTGTTGCTGCGAAATTACTTGATGAGAGTCCTGAATTCATTGCGAAATTGCTCAAATATGGTGATAAAGAGTTCGTTACGAGTGTTTATGGTTTTGGTTGTCAGATAGCGGAGGATTATAATTGGAGAACTGCTGTTCGATTGCTTAATGAATGTCCGGATCTCTTTAAGCAATTGCACAAATATGGTGATAAAGAATTAGTGAAGAAGGTGTATGAGCTTTGTACTCAGGTCTTCGAGTATAGTGGGAGTACCGCCGTTAGTTTGCTGGAGGCGAGTCCTGATCTCATTGATATGGTTGGTTATGACGGGTTAGAGAAAGTTGCTGCCCAAGCTTCTGAGTTAGCAGAGATAGGAGAAGGAAGGGCAACATCGTTTGTGAGGGGCGAGTCTTCTGAATATGCTGCTTTTATTGACGCGCTCACACAAGGTCTTGCGCTGAAGAAAGTAAAACCCGTTCTGTCAAAGTATCTGAGTGCATTATTGGGTTATAGGATCGAGATTGTGGAAGCACGGGGAGCCTCAACCGACGGTGCGAGGATCTATCTTCCAGAGCGAGTTCAGGAGTTTCGAGAAGAAGCTAAGAATTTCACGATGTACAAAGTCATAGCGACCCATGAAGAAGCTCATTTAGAATACGGTAGCTTCGATTTTGAGCTACTAAGAGTTCACGATGTCACGGATAAAATAACGGCGAAATATGGTGGTGAGGGAACATGAATGGAACCAGCGACATAGGGAATTTTTATGAACTCTTTCCTGAGCCGGTGTTAGCGAAGGATCTCACAACCATACTTGAAGATTATAGAATCAATTCACGGCTGCAAGTAGAATATCCCGTTCTTGGTGAACAAATATCAGAAATGAGCGTTCACATGGTATCTAAAAGGCCTTCGCTTGAGGAATTAGCCACTGATAAACAAAGAGCAGTGGAGCTTATAGCGCAGAAGTTAATGGCTGGGAGAACAAAAGAGCAAGTTCCAGAAGATATAGGGCAAACACTTGACAAAGCGTTATCACTAAGCCAAACGTTATCCTCTCCTCATGCGGACGTCCACGAAACTGCACGAGTGGCGGCCGAATTATATTTTTTGATAGATGACCATTTTCACGAACCTTATAAACCAGTGCCGCCCTTTTCAGCACCGTTAGATCAATCTCAAGTTGATCAAACGATTGGCAATTTTGGGAGGACGGCACGAAAAATAACCGAGAAGATTGAGAGCGAACAAACCGAAAACACTCCGAGCGGTGATAAAAATGATAATTATGCTTCAGAGGATACAGTAAGAGAGCTGTTACGAGCTTTGTACAAAAAGAAGGGTGTCAAACCCAGGGATGTTGAGTCACGAATTGATGCGCTTGAGCCGAACACGGTGAAGGATTATTTAAGCGACCTTGAAACCTCAGTGCGAGATGAAAATGAACTTCAGCGCGAGCAAGGTACGTATTTATATCCCGAGTGGGGTAGTGATATCGGCGATTATCGCGTAAATTGGACGCGGGTTAGAGAACGAGTCTTAGAGGGCGGGTCAAACAACTTCTATTTTGAGACTATTCAGAAGTATGCGGGACTGGTAAAGACCATTCGGCGGGAATTCCAGATGCTCAGACCGGAGGGGTTAGTAAAATTTAAGAGGCAATTTGATGGCGATGATATTGACTTTGATGCAGCAGTGCAATATTTTATTGATAAGAGACTGAGGCTCTCGCCTTCTGAAAGAAACTATGTACGAACTGAAAAGAGATTACGAGATATAGCAGTAGCGTTTCTCGTTGACATGAGTGGTAGTACGGGTGGAGCAACGATAGCGTGTGAGAAAGAGGCATTGATAGTAATGTCAGAAGCATTGCAGGAATTAGGCGATGCGTTTGCTATTTACGGATTCTCCGGGTATGGAAGGGATAATGTGGTGTTTTATAACATTAAAGACTTTGGGGTTCCGTACGATCAACGAGTACAGAGCAGAATTTCTATGCTGACGAATGAGCAATCGACGCGAATTGCGCCTGCGATAAGACATACGACAACGAAATTACGAATAAGAGAGGAGAAGACAAAATTGCTTATTCTCCTGAGTGATGGTAAGCCATTAGACCAAGAGTATCATGGCAATTACGCGATTGAAGATACGAGGATGGCATTAAGGGAATCTCAAAGATACGGTATCAAGTCGTTTTGCATAACGGTTGATCGTGAAGCTGCGGAGTATCTGCCACGAATGTATGCCAGTAGCAGATGGGTCGTGATAGATGATGTGATGAAACTGCCGGATAAAATAACGAGAATCTACAGGTTGTTTACAACGTGAAAACCAGGTGCTCAAGCCATTGCATGAGAAACGGAAAACCTTTTCATGCTTCTTTCGGAGCCGCTTCGGGTTTGGAATCAAGTAGTGCTCATTACGATGCTATCATTACCCTGTTTAAGCGCTACTATCATGTCATTGTGTAATTCTCTGCTTTTTCATAGCCGCCTTTTTCTAATAGCTGATTTATGTCTACGTTCCCGACGACCAGTTCTAAAGTCCCTTTGTGGAATTTTGTGTTATAGTGGATTTTTTCGCGGGCACCAGGGAGTTCGTTATAAATCTTTCTTAAGTCGCTTATATCATTTACTCCCTCTACCCTCAAGTGATGTATTATTCCAGAACTGGTTTTTTGACTACTCAATATTAGTTTATTCATGTTCACTATCTCAATACATTTTTGCACTCATAAATTTAAATTTCGGTAGTCTCCTAACCAATAGTTGGTAGTATCTTAAACATCAACAAATCCTTCCATGTCCAAATGTGATCTGTAATGCCCTCAGCCATGCACGGTGTTCTCACGATGTTCTTCTCACCCTTCTTCGCTATGTATATCCAGCAGTCGCCATGTCTATCTGCGTCACCATCTCCCTTGTCAACTTTCTTTTGTTTTTTTTAACGAACGACCACATCTCATCTACCTGGACTTCGGTAAGCCCAACATCTCTTATCAAAAAGTCCGTCACTTCCCTTGCATGTCTTGCTAAGTCTTCTACGACATCTGATACCGTGTCCCTGTGAATCTCCATT
>Ga0209121_10003744_pt1 | contig 14532 bp, 19 predicted proteins | sample Cruoilmetagenom3_FD_187292 | JGI IMG/M metagenome (GOLD analysis project Ga0209121, IMG submission 187292) | Oil polluted marine microbial communities from Coal Oil Point, Santa Barbara, California, USA - Sample 3 (SPAdes) (version 2) | ecosystem: Environmental > Aquatic > Marine > Oil seeps ...
CAGGAATCCATTGCTCATGGTTTTAGGGTAAGGGCTAATCTTGGGCGGCGTCCAGAGGAGTTTGGCCCAGCCAGGTGGTCCAATCGGTTTTGGCGCGGTCGGTATAGGCTTTATAGCGGTCCTTGCGGCCCCGACGACCCGCTTTCAGGCCCTCAACCGGGGGGAACAGGCCGAAATTGACGTTCATTGGCTGAAAGGTTTTTGCCTCGGCCCCGCCGCTGATATGGGTGATCAGCGCGCCGGTGGCGGTGGTGTTGGGCGGCACATTCAGCATCGTGCCCGACAGTTCGGCGGCGGCCATACGGCCCGCCAACAGGCCCATGGCGGCGCTTTCCACATACCCTTCGACGCCGGTAATTTGCCCGGCAAAGCGAATGTTTGGCCGCGATTTCAGCCGCATTTGCCCGTCCAGCAGGGTGGGTGAGTTCAGGAAGGTGTTGCGGTGGATGCCGCCAAGGCGGGCAAAGCGGGCCTCTTCCAGGCCGGGGATCATCCGCAGCACGTCCGTTTGCGCGCCGTATTTCATTTTTGTCTGGAATCCCACGATGTTATACAGCGTTCCTAACGCATTGTCGCGTCGCAGCTGCACCACGGCATAGGCCTTGATGTCAGGCTGGTGTGGGTTGGTCAGGCCAACCGGTTTCATCGGCCCATAGCGCAGGGTTTCACGGCCACGTTCGGCCATCACCTCGATTGGAAGGCAGCCGTCGAAGTAATTGGCGGTTTCGCCTGCGTGGAATTCGGTTTTGTCGGCGGCCAGCAGGGCGTCGATAAAGGCCTCGTACTGGTCGTGGTCCATCGGGCAGTTCAGATAGGCGGTACGCTCGGCCTCGGTCTCGCCCTTGTCATAGCGTGATTGCATCCAGGCGCGCGACATGTCGATGCTGTCAAAATAAATGATCGGTGCGATGGCGTCGAAAAACGCCAGGGCCTCGGCACCAGTTTCCTGCGCGATGGCCGCGCCCAATGTGCCCGAGGTCAGCGGGCCGGTGGCAATGATCCAGTGGCCGCTTTCGGGAAGCTCTGTAATCTCTTCATAAGACACGGAAACATTGGGGTGTGCCATCAGACGGGCGGTAATGGTTTCGGCAAACGGGTCGCGATCAACGGCTAATGCGCCCCCCGCGGGCAGGCGGTGGGTATCTGCGGTGGACATGATCAGACCATTGGCCGCGCGCATTTCCCAATGCAGCAGGCCGACGGCGTTCTGTTCGTCATCATCCGAGCGGAACGAGTTGGAACAGACCATTTCGCCCAGATTGCCGGTTTTATGGGCGAATGTTTCCACTTTGGGGCGCATTTCGTGGATTACCACGGATATGCCCATATGGGCCGCCTGCCAGGCCGCTTCGGATCCGGCCATTCCGCCGCCGACGATATGTAAGGTTTGTGTCATGCAGCGTCCCATAGGCCAGCCGCGCGCGGGGCGCAACGGGGACAGGAAAATAGGGGGATTTTGGGGTCGCCGCAACGGGAATGTCGAACCGGGGAGAGAGGCCCGGTCTGGAGGGACCTTCCGCCAGCGGCGACCCAAAAATAGTGTAGGGCGTTAGCCCTGCCTTACCTTTGCCACAGTGTTGCCTTTATTCCTATAGCCAATTTGGAAACAATGCGCGGACTGTGGCGAAACTGCAGGTTTACTGCTGCCAGTCGGGGGGGCGTTTTTCGATAAAGGCGGCGATGCCTTCGGCGGTGTCGCGGTACAGCATGTTCTGAACCATCACATCCCCGGCATAGGCATAGGCCTGATCTACCGGCAATTGCAGCTGTTGATAAAACGCCTGCTTGCCGATGCGCACCGCGGCACCCAGCTTGTCGGTCAGGGTATTGGCCAGGGCCGTGGTTTCGGCCTCTAGCTGGTCGGCGGGGACAGTGCGGTTGATCAGGCCAAGGGTTTCGGCGCGGCTGGCGGGGATGAATTGGCCGGTGGTCAGCATCTCGAACGCCTGTTTGCGCGCAATATTGCGCGACAGGGCGACCATCGGCGTGGAGCAGAACAGGCCGATATTCACCCCGTTCACCCCGAAACGCGTGCCCTCGGCGGCAATTGCCAGGTCGCAGGTGGCCACCAGCTGGCACCCGGCGGCGGTAGCGATGCCATGCACCTGGGCGATGACCGGCTGGGGCAGGGCCTGAATCGCCAACATCACCTTGGTGCAGCGGTCAAACAGATCCTTGAAATACGCTTTGCCACCGTCTTTGGCCTGCCGCCCGGCGGTCATCTGTTTCAGGTCGTGGCCGGCGCAAAACGCCTTGCCCGCGCCAGACAGGATGACCGCCCGGATTGATGCATCGTCCTTTAGCGCTGTCAGCTGGTCCGACAAGGCGGCCAGCATCTCGTCTGACAGGGCATTCAGGCGGTCCGGCGCGTTCAGCTGCAGATGCGCCACGGCGCCTGTGTCGTTACGTTGCAGAATTGCCATCTTGCTCTCCGTATCAATGTTGCGGCAACTCTAGTGGGCAAACAGCGGAAGGAAAAGCATGTCTCTGGCATTGAACAAGGACGAATTGGCGGAATTTCTGCACGAGGTGTTTCCGCAGGTCAGGGGTGATTTTGCGATTGATGCGCTGTCGATGGACGGTGTGACCATGCGCCTGCTAACGGCCGAGCGGCATTTGCGCCCCGGGGGGACGGTGTCTGGCCCGTCGATGTTCGCACTGGCGGATGTGGCGGTTTATGCGCTGGTTTTGTCACGTGTGGGGCGGCAGGCGCTGACGGTCACCACAAGTTGTTCGCTGGATTTCATGCGCAAACCCGAATCCGGGGTTGATCTGATCGCCAAGGCTACATTGTTGAAACTGGGCCGGTTGTTGGCGGTGGGCGATGTCTTGATCTTTTCCGAAGGGTCGGACGCCCCGGTGGCGCGGGCCACGATGACCTATGCGATCCCGCCATCGAAATAATCGGGAAAGCGGTGAAAAATAAACATCAATCTAAGGTGCAGGTTTGATTTGAATCAAGGCTGGCAGGCATCGCGCCGTGCTGGATTACGAAATCAGGACGTGATTCCGACTTGGGCAAGATAAAGGGCAAGATGATGACCGACGCCGCTGATACCGGAAACGGACCCCCGCAGGCACCCGCAGCAGAGCCACGGCTGATGCATTTTCCGATCACCTTTTTTGCCATTTCCATGGGGCTGGCCGGTCTGACACTGGCCTTGCACGCGGCGGCGGCCACGCTGCCCTGGGCGGCGATGCTGTCGGGTATTGCGCTGTGGTTCGGCATGGCGGTGTTTGCCCTGATTGCGCTGATCTATTTGTTGAAGGCAGTGCTTTATCCGGCGGCTGTCAGGGGGGAATGGGGCCACCCGGTCAAGCTGGCGTTTTTCCCGGCGGCGTCGATTTCCCTGCTATTGACCGCCACCGCGCTGTATACGGCCTATCCGGCGGCGGCGCATGTGATCTGGGTGCTGGGGGCCATCGGGCAGGGGGTGTTGACCATCGCGGTGGTGTCCGGCTGGATCAGCCACCGGCCATTTGAGGTCGGGCATCTGACCCCGGCCTGGTTCATTCCGGCGGTGGGCAATGTGGTTGTACCGGTTGCCGGGGTCCGACTGGGCTATGTCGAGCTGTCGTGGCTGTTCTTTTCCGGCGGGCTGGTGTTCTGGATTGTTCTGCTGACGCTGGTGATGAACCGGCTGGTGTTTCACAATCCGATCCCAGCGCGGCTGTTCCCGACACTGGTGATCCTGATCGCGCCCCCGGCTGTGGCCTTTGTCGCCTATCTGAACCTGATGGAGGGGCAGATTGACCCCTTTGCCCGCATTTTGCTGAACACGGCCTATGTGTTTACCGCGCTGGTGCTGGTGCAGGGCCCCAAACTGGCGCGGCTGCCGTTTGCCTTGTCGTGGTGGGCCTTGTCCTTTCCTGTGGCCTCATTGGCGATCGCATCCTTTGCCTATGCGCGCGTGGCGGCGTCAGGCGCGCATCTGGTGATCGGCTATCTGGCGCTGGCTGCATTGGCCGCCATCATTACCGGTTTGGTGGTTCGCACGCTGCTGGCGATTTCGCGCAATGAAATTTGTGTGCCGGAATAGGGCATGTGGTTGGGGTATTATGATACCTAATTCGCAACCATCTGAAAATACTCAATTTTTGCGGCATTGTTGCGCTTGACTGCATGTCGGGATGCCCTTACACCCCATCCATCGAATTCGGGCAGGGGCGTTTTGCACCTGCCTTTCACGTCAAACAGGAACATCCTGCCATGAAAACCTTTTCTGCAACCCCTGCAGAGATCGACAAGAAATGGATTCTGATCGACGCCGAAGGCGTTGTTCTGGGTCGTCTTGCCTCGATCATTGCCATGCGTCTGCGTGGCAAGCACAAACCGTCGTTCACCCCGCATATGGATATGGGCGACAATGTGATCATCATCAACGCTGACAAGATCCAGATGACCGGCAAAAAGCGCGAAGAGCCTTTTTACTGGCATACCGGCCACCCCGGTGGGATCAAATCGCGCACCAAGCAGCAGATCCTTGAAGGCAAGCACCCCGAGCGTGTGGTGACTCAGGCCGTCAAGCGGATGCTGCCCGGCAACCGTCTGGCACGCGTGCAAATGACCAACCTGCGCGTCTATGCGGGCACCGATCACCCTCACGAGGCGCAAAGCCCCGAAGTTCTGGATGTCAAATCCATGAACAAGAAAAACACGCGGAGCTGATGACCGATGGTTGATGAAATCCAAACACTCGAAGACCTGAACGAGGTTGCCGGCATCATTGCGGTGCCCGAGGTCGAGCTGACGCCGCGTGAACCTGTGCGCGACGATTTGGGCCGGGCCTATGCCACTGGCAAGCGGAAGGACGCGGTTGCCCGCGTCTGGATCAAGCCGGGTTCCGGCAAGGTCATTGTGAACGGCAAAGCGCTGAACACCTATTTCGCCCGTCCGGTTCTGCAGATGATCCTGCGCCAGCCGTTCACCATCTCCGGTACCGAAGACCAGTTCGATGTGATGGCCACCGTCAAGGGCGGGGGCTTGTCCGGTCAGGCCGGTGCGGTCAAGCACGGTATTTCCAAGGCGCTGCAGCTTTATGACCCATCCCTGCGTGGGGCGTTGAAGGCCGCTGGCTTCCTGACCCGTGACAGCCGCGTGGTGGAACGCAAGAAATACGGGAAGGCCAAAGCGCGCAAGAGCTTTCAGTTCTCTAAGCGTTAAGTTCTTACAGCAAGTGTTTGAAAAGGCCGCGCATTTTGCGCGGCCTTTTTGTTTGCTGGCGGGTGCGGTTGCGCGAAATAAGAATTTTCGAAAATTCTTGTCCAGAAAATTCGAATTTTCTGATGTTGCGTGCGGGTGCCGACCGGGTGTTCCGCCGCTTGTGGCAAATCCCTGATCGGTGTAACCAAATCCAACGCGCATCCTGTCAACAAACTGGGGCCTCTTGTGAAAACAGTTATTCTTGCCGGGGGGCTGGGAACCCGCATTAGCGAAGAATCCCATCTGCGCCCAAAACCGATGATCGAAATCGGTGGCCGCCCGATCATCTGGCACATCATGAAGCTATACGGCGCCCATGGGATCAACGATTTTGTCGTTTGCTGTGGCTACAAGGGCTATATGATCAAGGAATATTTCGCCAATTACTTTCTGCACATGTCCGATGTGACAATTGATTTGTCCAACAATTCCATGCAGGTACACAACCAAAGCGCCGAGCCATGGAAAATAACCCTGGTGGATACTGGCGAACACACCCAGACCGGTGGGCGCATTCGGCGGGTGCGTGAGTTTCTGGATGATACATTCTGCCTGACTTATGGCGATGGTGTCAGCAACGTAGATATTTCCGCGCAGGTGGCGTTTCATAAATCGCAGGGCTGCGAGGCGACAGTGACCGCGATCCAGCCCGCCGGGCGGTTTGGCGCTTTGGCGCTGGAAGACGACCGGGTGGTCAGCTTTCAGGAAAAGCCGCAGGGAGATAACCGCTGGATCAATGGCGGGTTCTTTGTGTGCGAGCCCTCGGTGATGGATCGGTTGGAAGACGATCATACGGTGTTCGAAAACGCCCCGCTGGAAGGGTTGGCGCGGGACCGCCAGCTGGCCTTGTGGAAGCATCACGGATTCTGGATGGCGATGGACACGCTGCGCGATAAAAACCAGCTGGAAGAGATGTGGGCGACCGGCAATGCACCGTGGAAAACATGGGACCCGATACGCGGATGAGCGGGTTTTGGCAGGGCAAACGGGTTCTGGTGACTGGGCATACCGGGTTCAAGGGCAGTTGGCTGTCGCTGTGGCTGACAGAGCTGGGGGCACAGGTTTACGGGGTGGCGCTGGCACCGGACACCGACCCGGCCTTGTTTGATCAGCTTGGGTTAGCGCAGCGGTTGGATCACCGGATCGGCGATATCCGGCAGACCGAAAACCTGCGGCACCGGGTGGCAGAGGTGCGCCCCGATGTGGTGTTTCATCTGGCGGCACAACCGTTGGTGTTGGCCTCGTATGACGATCCATTGCTGACCTGGGACACCAACGTGATGGGCACGGCGCATATGCTGGACGCCTTGCGCGGGTTGGACCAGCCCTGCGCGGCGGTGATGATCACCACCGACAAAGTCTATGAAAACCGCGAATGGTGCCATCCATATCGTGAAAGCGACGCTTTGGGCGGGCATGATCCCTATTCGGCGTCCAAAGCGGCATGCGAACTGGTGATTTCCAGCTATGCCAAGTCATTTTTTGCCGGGTCCGGTGTGCGCGTGGCCTCGGCAAGGGCAGGAAACGTGATAGGTGGTGGCGACTGGGCAGAGAACCGAATCGTACCGGATATCGTGCGCGCGCTGTCGAGGGGGCAGGCGGTTCCGGTGCGCAATGGCCGCGCGCGCCGCCCGTGGCAGCATGTGCTGGAACCGCTATCGGGGTATTTGCGTTTGGCTGAGGCGCTGTCTGGATCACAGGATGTGGCCAGCAGCTACAATTTCGGCCCAGAGGCGGCGGATGTGCGTCCGGTCAGCGATTTGGTCGCGGTGGCGTTGCAGCATTGGCCGGGGGAGTGGCAGGATAGGTCCAACCCGGATGCACCGCATGAGGCTGGACTGCTGAGTTTGGGGATCGAGCTGGCGCGGTCTGATTTGGGTTATAGTCCGCGCTGGGATTTCGCACAGGCGATGGAACAAACCATGGGGTGGTATCGAGCGGTATTGGATGGGGCATCGGCACTGGATGTTACCCGCGCCCAGATCCGGGCATTTGGCGCGCCATGAGGTTCACGCCGTTATCGCTGCTGGGCGCGTATGAGGTTTCGCTGGACCGGCGCGAGGATGCGCGCGGCTTCTTTGCCCGGATATTTTGCGAGCAAGAGTTTGAACAGGCCGGGCTGAACACACGCTGGGTGCAGATGAACATGTCGCACAGCAACGCCAAGGGCACAGTGCGGGGGATGCATTTTCAACACGAGCCCGCGAGCGAGGTCAAACTGGTGCGCTGTTTGCACGGCGAGGTTTGGGATGCGATCGTGGATTTGCGCCTGGGATCAGACAGTTACGGGCAGTATTGTGCAGTGAACCTGAAGGCGGTGACTGGCAACGCGATCTACATCCCCAAAGGCTTTGCACATGGGTTTCAGACCCTGACGGCGGATGCTGAATTGCAGTATTTTCATTCGGCGGCCTATGCGCCGGATCATGAAGGTGGGATCAATCCGTTTGATTCTGATCTGGGGATCGACTGGCCAATGCCTGCCAAAAGCGTTTCGGATCGGGATCGGGGTCTGCCCGGTTTGGCTGATGTTTCTGCGCTGTGATGACCGGGTATTTGATCTTTTAATCCACCCGATACCGAGATTGTACAGGCCAAGCACCTGATCAAACTCTCCGAACACCAGCTGAGCGTGATCCGAACTGATCTTCGAGACTCTAAAAGCCCAGCCTCATGCGGCGCATTGCCGTCTGGACCCTGCAGAAGGGGATGGTACTGTGCCCGCACAGGAGACTTATCATGCCCAAATTAGTCAAGCTTTATATTCGCAATGTCGCTATCGGCTTTGCGATTGCGGCCGCTTTTGTCGCCATGCTGCTGTGGTTCAATGTGATGAACCTGTGGCAGCTGGTCAGCACGTCTCAGGCAGGTTTGCTGGCGGTGTTCTTGTTGTGGTTTATGAATGGAATCGTTTTTGCCGGTGTCCAGTTCGCCTGGGCCGTGATGGCAATGTCCGACCGCGACGAAAATGGTCGCGGGGGCACGCCCGCTGTGCAGGATTTGACCCCGCTGCCTGTTCATGCCGAAGCTACGCCTCGACCGGCGGCCCACCCACGGGACTGAGCCCGCAGAGCCCTTGGGCCTGCCAGGGGCGATGGGGGGATGTGTGACGGGACCACGCTACCGTGTGGTGTTTGATTCCCGAGGACCTGTATGTACAGGTGGGTGCCAGATAATCAGGCCAGGACCAGAACAGAGCCAGCTCCCTCGGATTTGCTTAAGGCCACTGGAATGCTACCGTTCACAAATAGAACAGAACCCGCCACACACCTGACATAAGGTGCAATGGCGGGTCCGACAAGGGGGGTGTTAGTCAGGGTTGGCGTGAATGGCGTCGCGCATCCGGGAGATATGATCATCCCAGCCTTTGTCCAGCGCCAGAACCATGCCGAACCCATCCGCAGTCTGGGGCAGGCCGCTATGTTCAAGCGACAGCCGGGTGCCGCCGGGAACGGGCTCCAACGTCCATTTTACTGTGCTAGCAGTGTTCCCCATGGGCTTGATCGTAAAGGAATATTCCAGATACTCCGGGGGCCGTGCCGCAATCACTTTCCCCCAGATCATCTTATCGCCACTTTCAGTGCCAAACATCTCTAACACCTGTCCCTCGACCAGCGGGGCGGTAGGCTTGTGAAACCACAGGGCCAGTTTGTCGGGGTCAGTTAGATAGGCCCAAACACTGTCTGGCGTGGCTTTTAGGTAGATTGATTTGCGCAAGGTTGTGGCGGTCATTTGGTTTCCTTTTCGATGGTGGATTTCAAGTCTGCCAGACGGTCATCCCAGAATTGGTCAAAGAAGGTCAGCCAGTCAGAAACCGGCTTGATCCCGTCAGCATGCAGCATGTTGATGCGTTCGCGCCCCCGGGCGCGGATCCGGATCAGATCGCCCTGGTGCAAGACATTCAGGTGTTTTTTAACGGCCGCCCGGGTCATGTCAAAGTGATCCGAGACCTGGGCAATCGTCATGTCCTGCTGTCCAAGCAGGTGTAAAATTTCGCGCCGGGTAGGATCGGCCAGGGCGCGAAAGGTTGGTTGCAGGGTGTCTGTCATGAAATCTCCTTTGTGATACTATATGGTTTCATTTCCATACGATACCAAAAGGTATTACATCAAGTCTTTTATTATCACCCGGTCAACCTCTGCCGCCTGATCAAAGGCGGGATGATCTGCCCCTTGCCAGTCGGCGCTTTGCCCTATGCCAGAAGGGGAGTATCTGGTGCTGCGACACGGGCATTGCTCGACAGCATCACCAATCCGCCGAAACCCAAGAAATCCACACCGGTTTCAAAGTCGGAAACGGTGTGCGGTCCGCCGCAAAAAAATCCCGCTGGACGGACTTGGAATTCGCCGGAATTACGATGCAAAAAGGGCGGTGCCAACGAATATCGGCTTGATCTTTGTTCATGTATTGTTCACGCTCGCCGTGTGGTATTAAATTTGCAACCCGGACAAAGGCTCGCCCGTGGTGTGGCGCGCCATTTGCGCAGCCATGGGTTTGTGTCTGTCGAGGAATTTACCCCGGCACGCGGCCTGCGGGTTGATGTGATGGGACTGGGCCCAAAGGGCGAGATCTGGGTGGTCGAATGCAAATCCAGCCGGGCTGATTTTCAGTCTGATGGCAAGTGGCAGGGCTATCTTGAATGGTGTGATCGGTATTTTTGGGCTGTGGATACGGAATTTCCCACCGATCTGTTGCCCGAAGGGACAGGGTTGATCATTGCCGACGCTTACGATGCCGAGATTATCCGCATGGCACCCGAGGATAAACTGGCGCCTGCGCGGCGTAAGGTCATGATTCAGAAATTTGCCACTCAGGCTGCACGGCGGCTACAAGCATATCGTGATCCGGGCGTTGCGGCCCTGGCGCGTGAAAGCCTTGAAACAGGAGATTCTGACGATGATTAAGTATTATTACCCCGACGGGGATTGGTGTTACCGCGCCTTGCATACCGCCCATGCCGTTTTTCACGACAAGGATGGTAAATTGATTGCCCGGGCCGAAAAACCGGATGGCAGCGCCTTGTACGAGTTTGAAATCACCGGCTTTGAACTGATCGGGCCGGGAGAAATTCACAGGTGAACAAGCGGAGTTACCGCTTTTTCTGACCCTTTTGCACCACCTGACGCGCCTGGTTTGCTGCGGCGCGAATCTCTTCGGCGATTTCGTCGGCTTCGTCGGGGTCAAAATCCATCGGAACTTCGATGCCTTGCGATTCGATGAACAGGCGCACCATGCCAGTATCGGTTGGGCCGATCTGCATGTTGGCTTCAATGTCGCGTTCGGTGTTGATGCTCATGTTGGTCCCCCATGAAGTGGATGTCTGCTAGCGGTCTGGGGCTTGAAAATCAAGCGCCGTTCGGCAAATGTTGCGCCATGTCTGGGTTCACTCTTCGTTCCTTTGCCGGCGCTGACGCCGATTGGCTGGCGGAACAGCATGGGCAGCTTTATGCGCGTGACGAAGGGTTTGACGACACGTTTGCGCCGCTGGTTGCCGGGATCTTAGCGGATTTTCTGGCGGGTCACGACCCAAGGCGCGAACACGGCTGGATCGTTGAGCAAGACGGGCAGCGGCTGGGCAGCATTTTCTGCGTATCCGCAGGGGGGCAGTCGGCCAAACTGCGGCTGTTTCTGCTAACCCCCGAGGCCCGCGGCAAGGGGCTGGGTAAACGGTTGCTGAGAATCTGCATGGGGTTTGCCCGCGACGCAGGCTATTGCGATATGCAACTGTGGACCCATGCCAGCCACAAGGCCGCCTGTGCGCTTTATGCGGCTTCTGGCTGGCAATTGGTGGACAGCAAGCCGGTACATTCCTTTGGGGTGGATCTGATCGAGCAAACCTGGACAATCATATTGTGAGCCGCTCGCTGGGCCTGGTGCAATTTTGTCCGCTGATTATCTGAATACCGGGCAGTATGGCGGGGCAGGGGTGGTCCTGTTGGCAGCGGTCTGTGGCGCGGTCTGCGCAATTTGCTACCGGCCTTACGTGCAACGCAATCCGACGCTGCGCCAGCGAGGCGACGATTTTACTGGGGTCTTCGCCATCGTCGCAGCCCTGACCGGCTGACATTGGGTGCCCGACCCCTTGACCCCGGGATTTGCAGTTGGTCTGGCAATGGCACTGGCCGCGATTAGCCTAACCATTCTGATACGTCGATAACCCCCTTGCATTCGCGCGACGGGTTGTCTAAATCGCTTCTCAACGCCGCCTTAGCTCAGTTGGTTAGAGCGCCTGATTGTGGATCAGGAGGTCCCTGGTTCGAGACCAGGAGGTGGTACCATACTTTTCAATAGCTTAGCCGATTTTCCCGGAACGCCATTTTCTCTGGCGCACACCAGAACGGATTTCGCGGCACTGGGCGCGGCATGGGGTGGAATAGAATCAAACACACCGCGCGCCCTTGGGGCGCAGACGGGGTGCCCGTCGCGTAGATTTTCGATGTTTCACCATTTCCATGAAAACAGAGGTTGGTAATCAAGCCCGATCTGGCGCGGCCAGGTGGGGGAGATGCGGAAAACAAAAAACAAAGTCACTCAAAAAACGTGTAACTTTTGTACTGCCAGATGGCTTTGTTGCATAAATCGACCGAAGGGATTCATCTCGTGAATCCAGGGTGGTAGCAGGTCGGCATGAGCAGACCGATACCTCCGATCTACAAAACCAAGACCTGGCCGGATGACAACGCAGCTTTGAAGAAGCGCGGTGCGCTTACGATCTGCTGCCGACAGGTGATGTTTACATCACCGTAAGGTGGTTCGATTCTGAGATGAACTGGGTGGCTAATCCCACCGGTAAACGCGCACGGCAGCAGAGCTACAGTGACGCGGCAACCCAGACCTGCCTGACGATGAAACTGCTGTTCGGCATGGCCCCGCGCCAGACGACCGGGTTCGTCGAAAGCCTGCTGCAGCTTATCGGTCTGGATTGGGTGGTGCCGGATTTCAGCACTCTGTGTCGCCGTCAGAAACCGCTTAACGTGAACGTCCCTTATCGCGGCTCACAAGGTCCGTTACAGCTGTTTATCCCTGCTGCGCAATACCCTGCCGGTAATAGTATGCTGCACGAAACCTGTTGGCTATTCTCTACCCAGAACGGTGCAACAAGTGATCCGTTTCAACCGCATGGGCTGACGTCATACACAGAGTTTCGGATACTCCCGAACAAAACGCCTGCACATTTTGCCAGGGTATTTGCGCGGCCCCTATAGATCAGGTCTGTCCGCACCGGTATCGAATGAAAATCTTAGCGAAAAATCCCGGCAAGACGGTGCTGTTTCACCGCCTTCTCGCAGCAGTTCGGCGCGCGGTTTTCGATCATGGCTGACCGGTTCAATACAAAACAGGTTCATATCGGCCTCGGCGCGCCGGTAGGTTTGCAACCAGGGCAGATCCTGCCCCTTAAAGCGGACCGTCAGGGCAGTGGCGCCATTTTGCACCCTGGCGGTATTCGTACCGGCACCAGCTGGGCCAATTTGCACCGCAGGCACAGGCGACAGACGGTCGGTCAGGTCATCTGCATTCAAACTGACACGGGTATCAGCCCCAATCAGGGCATCCCCCAGATTGATGTGATACAGCGCAAATATTGGACTGCCTGGTGCGGTAGTGATTTGATCCTGCAATGAAATTTCATTGCCCGAATAGGGCAGGCTGATACGCCGGGTCAGGGTGTATTCAGCCCCATCAGGCGCGCGTGCATGCGACACTGCCTCGACCACGAAATCCCCAACTGGAGGTCGCGCGGGATGCAGCCTTAGAATCTGGCAAGGGGTCAGCGCCATGTTGCCATGCAGCGGATAGGCGTGGCCTGCGTGGCGCACAGGCTGGTGAATATGGTCAAAACCACAGGTTGCCATCAAGCCGCCCAAGGCCGTGTCCATGCTGACGCCAGCGCCCTTGCTGGGCAGGCCCCACGGCCCCATCCAGGCAAAGGGCACCCCGTGCAGCCAAACCTGCCCGATATCAAGGCAACGGTCCGGCAGCAGTTCAACGCACAACCCCGTGGCATTGCGGATCTGCACCAGGCGCCCGCCTTTTTGCGGCCCATCCTTGCGCGGGGTTTGCCAGATGCCAATGTTGTCCGCGGCCGCATTCATCGCCTAGTCGCGGGTCAGGCTTAACCCGGTTTCGCCGTCAAACAAGTGCCACTCATCCGACCGAGGGACCAGATGCAGGTCTTTGCCTGCCTCCAGATCCGCCCCTAAAGTGACTTGCATTTTCGGGTCAATCCGCAACACGATCGGCGCGCCATCACGCTGGCCAGTGACAAAAGCATCATGGCCGGTGAACTCAACCACGCCGATATTCATCGTGAAATCCGAGGTCTTGCCGGGCTTGGCAAGGTCCAGATGTTCGGCCCGCACACCCAGCTCGACCAGTTTGCCAATAGCCCCGGCAGCCTGCAACGCTGCCAGCCGTTTGGCTGTGGCGGTCAGGGTAATATTGTTCAGTTTCAACATCTTACCATCCAGACGCAGGGTGCCTTTCAGCATGTTGATCTCAGGCGAGCCGATGAAACCCGCAACAAAGCGGTTGGCCGGAGTATTGTAGATTTCACGCGGGGTGCCAACTTGTTGCACGATGCCATCGTCCAGCAACACAATGCGGTCGGCCATGGTCATCGCCTCGATCTGGTCATGGGTGACAAAAACCGAAGTGGCGCCAAGGCGTTCATGCAGCTCGCGCAGCTCGACGCGGGTTTTGGCGCGCAGCTTGGCGTCCAGATTGGACAGAGGTTCGTCAAACAGGAACACACCTGGTTCACGCACAATGGCGCGCCCCATGGCAACGCGCTGGCGCTGCCCGCCCGACAGCTGGCCGGGCTTGCGGTTTTCATAGCCCTTAAGATGCAGGATCTCGATCGCAGCCTTCAGACGCTTTTGCACTTCTGCCTCAGGCGCTTTGCGCATGCGCAGCGCGAAGGTCATATTTTCCGCCACCGACATGTGCGGATACAGAGCGTAGGATTGAAAAACCATCGCCATATCCCGATCACTTGGGGCGGCGCGGGTCACATCGCGCCCGCCCAGGATAACAGCGCCGCTGTCAATTTCCTCAAGCCCGGCAATGATGCGCAACAAGGTCGATTTGCCGCTGCCCGAAGGGCCGACAAGGGCGACGAATTCGCCATGTTTGATCTCTAGGTCCAGCCCGTTGATCACGTTAACAGAGCCAAAGGATTTTTGGATGGATTTTAGGGTAAGGTCAGCCATGATATCCTGCTATTTCACCGCGCCAGCCAACAGGCCGCGCACTACAAATCTTTGCCCCAGCAGGATCAACATCAGCGCAGGTAGCATCGACATCGCCGCCCCCGCTGCCATTTCTCCGTA
>Ga0209121_10003745_pt1 | contig 14530 bp, 13 predicted proteins | sample Cruoilmetagenom3_FD_187292 | JGI IMG/M metagenome (GOLD analysis project Ga0209121, IMG submission 187292) | Oil polluted marine microbial communities from Coal Oil Point, Santa Barbara, California, USA - Sample 3 (SPAdes) (version 2) | ecosystem: Environmental > Aquatic > Marine > Oil seeps ...
GTGTAATGAAACTGTTCATTTAGGAGTTTTGGAAGAAGGAGAAGTTCTTTACTTAGCTAAAGAGGAGTCTTCTCAAACTATAAGGATGATCTCTTACGTAGGAAAAAGAGCTCCTCTTCACTGTACGGCGTTGGGGAAAGTACTATTAGCCTATATGTCAGAAAAAGAAAGAAAAAAAATCTTACAAGATAAGGGGCTTCCGCGTCTTACGGAAAAGACCATCACTGATAAAAGGAAATTAGAAAAAGAACTTGGTGAAGTAAAAGAGCAAAATTTTGCTTTAGATAGAGAAGAAAACGAAAAAGATGTTTGTTGTATAGCTGCACCCATTAGGAATTATCAAGGGGAAGTAATAGCTGCCCTTAGTATTTCAAGCCCTATTTTCAGGATAGATAAAAATGCACAAAATAATCTAAAAAAAGCTCTTATCGAGACAAGCGAAAAAATATCTAAAAGATTGGGATATAATGGTAAATTATAAAAAGGAATAATTAAAAAGCAGGGGAAAGAGTTTAGTTGTGAATAGAAGAAAAGTCAGTCTCTATCCGGTATAAAGCTTAAGTTCATATACCCAATCTTAATAGTCAAGATTATAGTAGCGTATAGTATATTTTTAAAAAGGAGATTATTCATGTGAATAAAATTCTTGAGAAAATCGGTGAGATTGGGATTATTCCTGTGGTTAAAATCGAGAAAGCCAAAGACGCACTTCCTCTAGGAAGAGCACTTATTGATGGTGATCTCCCTATTGCTGAGATTACCTTCAGAACTTCTGCTGCAGAAGAGTCAATTAAAACCTTGACCAGCGAACTTCCGAAACTTTTAGTTGGAGCAGGGACTGTAATAACAGTTGAACAGACAAAAAAGGCAGTTTCTGCAGGTGCTAAATTTATTGTTTCACCAGGTTTTAACCCAAGAGTAGTGGATTATTGTATAGAAAATAGCATTCCGGTAACTCCTGGTATAAATAGCCCCACCCAAATTGAGATGGCTCTGGAGAGAGGAATTGAGGTAGTAAAGTTTTTTCCTGCTGAAGCATCAGGAGGATTACCACTTCTCAAATCTATGTCAGCACCTTATACCGGGATAAAATTTATTCCCACAGGAGGGATTAACCAAAATAATTTATGTTCTTATTTATCTAATAATAAGGTTCTTGCCTGTGGTGGTAGTTGGATGGTAAAGGCTAACCTTATTTCTTCGGGTAATTTTGATGAGATTACCAGACTTACAAAGGAAGCGGTTTCTACAATGTTGGGTTTTGAGTTTGCCCACCTTGGAATAAATGAGGAAAATAAAGATAAGGCTTTTAATTCCGCAAACCAACTTTCACATTTTTTTTATTTTCCTATAAAAGTGGGAACAAGTTCTATTTTTGCTGGTTCAGGATTTGAGGTTATCAAAAACAGATTTTTGGGAAAGCATGGTCATATTGCTATAGCTACTAACGATATTCATAGGGCAATAACCTACTTAAAAATGAAAGACATTTCAATTCTTCCCGAGACTGCTAAAGAAAAGGACGGTAAACTTAAAGCAATCTATATAGATCAAGAAATATCAGGATTTGCCATTCATCTTTTGCAAAAATAATTTTTGAAATGGAGAAAACAATGAAAAAGTATATTACTTTTGGTGAAATAATGTTGAGGCTTAATCCACCCAATTGGGAGAGATTTTTTCAGAGCCCTCTTTTAGAAGCTACCTTTGGAGGAGGGGAGGCAAATGTAGCCGTTGGACTGGCCAGATTTGGTTTGAATGTAGCCTATGTTTCTGTAATTCCTAATGATGCAATTGGTGATGCTTGTGTCAGAGAACTAAGAAGACAGGGTATAGATACTTCACTTATTGTGAGAAAAGGAAACAGGTTGGGTATCTACTTTTTAGAAGCTGGGGCTAATCAGAGACCCTCTAAGGTTATCTACGACCGTTCTCATTCAGCTATTGCTGAGGCGAAATCTGGCGATATTAACTGGGACAAGGTATTTGACGGAGCGAGTTGGTTTCATATTACTGGAATTACTCCAGCTATTTCTCTTTCGGCTTCAGAATTTGCCTTAAAAGCAGTTAAGAAAGCGAGAGAAAAAGGTGTTACTATTTCATGTGATCTTAACTTTAGAAAAAAGTTATGGAAATATGGGAAATCTGCTCCTGAGGTAATGGGTGAATTGGTTAAATATGTAGATATTGCCTTAGGAAATGAAGAAGACTGTCAGAAATCTATTGGGGTTAAAGTGGATGTAGATGTAGAGTCAGGAAGACTTCAAACAGAAAAGTATAGAGAATTGACTGATAAAGTTCTTAGCTTATATTCTAATATCAAAAAAATTGCCATAACCTTGAGGGAAAGCTATTCTGCAAACTACAATGGATGGTCAGCGGTGCTTAATAATCGGAGAGAATTTCTTATTTCAAAAAAGTATGAAATTCATAATATTGTAGATAGGGTAGGAGGAGGAGATACTTTTGCTGCAGGTTTAATCTATGGTTTTAATAATTTGCATAGTGATAGGGAAACCCTTGAGTTTGCAGTAGCAGCATCTTGTCTCATGCATTCCATTCCCGGTGATTTACCTTTGATTTCAGTGGAGGAGGTAAAAAACTTAGTTGGAGGAGCAGAATCAGGTAGAGTTCAAAGATAATATTGTTACTAAAACAAAAAATAGGTTAAGTTTTAGAATTTTTTAATAATAAGTTCAGGAGGATATATACCTAACAAAAAGATAAAAATATAACAACAGAATATGGATAATTCTACTTATCTAACCAAATATTAAGCCTTAATCATCATAAGCAGAGTAGATCTATTCAAAAACTAGAGAATATCCATAATTTAAAAATTGTATAGTATGTCCTGGACAATGCACATAAATATTATTACAGAATAACCAGGGAAGGGAAAATAGATGAAAATAAAAGTATTCAAAACAAAGTATAATATGGGGAAAGCGGCTGCTGAGAAAGCAGCTAGAATATTAATAGATACAATAAAGAAAAAAGGTGAGGCTACTTTTATAGCAGCAACTGGTGCTTCCCAATTTGAATTTTTAGAAAATCTTACAAGCATTCCTTCTATTGATTGGTCAAAGACTACCATGTTCCACTTAGACGAATATGTAGGTCTTCCAGAAACTCATCCAGCAAGTTTTAGAAAATATTTAAAGGAAAGGTTAATAAATAAAGTACATCTGGGAAATGTTCATTTAATTAAAGGAGATGCTAAAAGCCCAGAATTAGAATGTGAATGTTTAGGTAAAATTATAAAACAAAAGGAAATTGATGTTGCATTTGTTGGTATTGGAGAAAATGGACATTTAGCCTTTAACGATCCTCCAGCTGACTTTAATACCGAAAAAGCATATCTTGTAGTTGAGCTTGATGATGTCTGTAGAAAACAACAATTTGGTGAGGGATGGTTTAAAAGTATCGATGAGGTTCCTAAAAGAGCAATTTCGATGTCCATTAAGCAAATTATGAAGTCAAAAAATATAATTTGTACTGTTCCTGATATGCGTAAAGCACAAGCAGTAAAAGATTGCTTTGAAGGTCAAGATATTTCCGCCAAACATCCTTCTTCGATTTTAAAGAATCATGAAAATTGTTTTGTTTTTTTAGATGAGAAATCGTCAATTTATCTAAAATAAGTGTGATTTTAACTCCTAATAAGAAGGGGAAATAACTTTGATATACAAGGTCAGGTTATTTTTATGAAATTAGCATAAATAAACATATATTTGGTAAAATAAATAACTGATAATTGAATTTTTATTTTTTCGATTATGAGAAATATCTTATAGGAGTGATTTATTTTAATCTATTTAGGATAGGAGAAGCTTAAAATGAGAAATTGTATTGCATTAATTAACGGTAAAGTAATTACCCCTTTTAGGGAAATAGATAAAGGTTCTGTTTTAATTGAAGGGGAATTTATTAAAGAGGTTGGCAAAGCAAATGAAATAAAAATTCCTAATGATGCACAGGTAATTGACGTTAGTGGAAAATATATTAGTCCTGGTTTCATAGATTCGCATCTTCATGGAGCCTTTGGAGGTGCAGTTATGGGGTCTACAGAGAAAGATTTAAAATTAATGGCACAAGGATTAGTTAAATGTGGTATTACCTCTTTTATACCAACAACATTGTCAGGACCATGGGACGAGATCGTTCAATCCGTAAATTGTATTAATAAAACTATGCAAAAGGATCTAAAAGGGGCAAAAATATTGGGTGTACATTTAGAAGGTCCATATTTTAGTCTAGAACAAAAGGGTGCACAAAACCCGAAGTATATCATCTCAGCAAAACCAGAACAATATTTACCTTTATTAGATAAATACCTATGTATTATTAAGGTGACGGCAGCCCCGGAAATACCTGGTTGTCTTGAATTAGGTCAAGAGCTAAGGAAGAGAAAAATTATCGCGGCCATTGGCCATTCAAATGCTATTTATCAGCAAGTATTAGAAGCAGTTGAAAATGGTTATACCCATGTTACTCATATGTTTTCTGGAATGTCCGGGTTACATCGTATTAAGGCATACCGTGTGTCCGGGGTTATTGAATCAACTTTATTAATTGATGAACTAACGACTGAAATAATTGCAGATGGACATCATTTGCCACCAAGTTTAATGAAATTAGTATTACATTCAAAAGGGATGGACAAGGTATGTTTAGTAACTGATTCAATGAGTGCTGCAGGTTTGGGACCTGGAAATTATAGTTTAGGAGGACTTGATGTTGTCGTTGAATCAGATATACCTGATGAATTTGAAATTCCGACTCAAGAGAAAAATTATGTGGCCAAATTAGAAGATCGATCGTCTTTTGCTTCAAGTGTGTCTACAATGGATCAACTTGTAAGGAATATGATAAAATTTGTTGATTTAAATGTACGTCAGGCTGTAAAATTGGTGACTTATAATCCTGCGAAAATGCAAGGGCTAGATGATAAAATTGGGATATTAACAAAAGATAAAAAAGCCGATATTACTGTATTTGATAATAATATAAATATAAAATTAACTTTAGTTGATGGTAAAATTTTATATAAATCTTTATAAAATTTGTAATTTATGAATTTACTAAAATAAAAAAGAGAATTAGTTAAAGTAAAATCATATAACTGGAGGCATAAGAATGAATAAGAACTATTATCAATTCTATGAAGTTTTAAATGGAGCCTTTAAAAAAATCTTGAAAAATGAAGAAGTTTCAATCGATCGTGCTACAGACCTTATAGTTCAGAGTATAAAAAAAGATCAGTTAATACACATTTTTGGTACTGGTGGACATTCCACCATGGGAGCTACCGAGATGTTTTGGAGAGCAGGTTGTCTGGCAGCTGTTAACCCCCTTCTTGATCCTTGCCTTTTGCCTGGTATGGGCGCAAAGCATTCCAATTGGATGGAAAGGACAGAAGGATTAGCACCAACCATCTTAAGCGCTTACGATGTCAAAAAGGGTGAAACTATTATTATTGTAAATGCGTATGGTATTAATCCTGTAACGATTGATGCTGCTTTAGAGTCCAAAAAGCGAGGTCTGAATACCATTGGTATTACCTCAACTTCGTTTGCTAAATCTGTTCCTAAGGGAGTGGCTTCCCGTCATTCATCGGGTAAAAATCTACATGAGATCGTTGATGTTTTTGTGAACTGCTACATGCCTTTGGGTGACGCCTCAGTTGAGATCGAGGGCTGTAAACAGAAAGTGGCTCCGGTTTCAACTTTTTTGAATAGCTTTTGCTTGCATTTATTAGTAATCGGTAGCGTTGAGAAATTAGTAAAAGAAGGGATAGAGCCTCCCTTATGGATGAGTGCTAATTTGCCGGAAGGGGATAAGGAAAATCAAAAATGGCATGAAAAGTACAATTCCCGCGTAAAACACTTAAGATAATAAGTAAGGTATATATTTTAAAAGAATTGGATAAAAGAGTAGTTTATTTCAATCGAAGTTTTATGGAGCAAAAAAGTGCTAAAAAAGCTAAGAATTAAATATGGGGGAGATGATTTATATTTTACCGTAAATGAAGAAAATTTACTTTACTATTTGGAAACTCCCAAACTTGAAAATATTAATATTAAAAAGGAGGAAGAGTATATTTCTTGTGCTCTAAGATCGCCTTTTGGGACGAAACCACTAAATGAGTTAATAAATCCTCGTATGAAGATAACTATTATTGTTGATGATATAACTAGACCAACTCCTCAAAGAAAAATTTTACCGATAGTGATAAAGGAATTAAATAATATAGGTATTGACGATAAAGATATTAAAATTATAATTGCTTTAGGAACACATCGGTATATGAATCAAGAAGAAATTGAAGAGAAATATGGCTCGAAGATTGTTAAGCGAATAAGTATAAAAAATAATGAGTGGAAAGATTCAAGTATTTTTATGGACTTAGGGCGAACAAAGAAAGGAACTCCTATAAAAATTAATCAAGAGGTTTATAACTCTGATTTTGTTATTGGAATTGGCAGTATTTCACCACATATCCATGCTGGTTGGTCAGGGGGAGCAAAAATTATCCAACCTGGAGTATGTGGATGGGAAACTACTGGCGCTACCCACTTGTTGGCTCCAAGATCTCCTGGGCTTTTTGAAATAGCTGGAAACGTTGATAATCCTTTTAGAAAAGAAATAGAAGAAATTGCGAAAAAAGTAGGGTTAAATTTTATTCTAAATACTGTGGTAAACCCGAATGGAAAAATTTATGCTGTAGTTGCAGGTGATCCTATTGTTGCACATCGGGAGGGGGTAAAAAAGGCAAAAGAATTTTTTCTAAGACCCATTAAAGAACTTGCTGATATTGTTATAGTAAGTGCATATCCAGGAGAAATAGATTATTGGGCGGGTGGTAAAGCAGTTTTTCTTTCACAACGAGGATTAAAGAAAGATGGAATTACCATTCTTGCTGGAGAATTTTCTGAAGGAATTGCACCTACCCATGAAGAGCGTGAGATATTTGCATTGAAAAATTTTGATAAAATAGAAATATTGATGGAGAATGGAACTTTGAAAGATCTAGTTTGCGGTGGAGATTTACTTATGCATGCGAGGCTTTTAAAAAGGACGAAAGTGATTTGTTTTTCAAGTCTAACTCAAAAACAAAAGGCTAATCTTGGTTTTCAAAGCGCAGAATCTATTGAGAATGCTTTAGAGATGGCAATTAACCTTAAGGGGGAAAATGCTAAGATAGGTATTATAAATTATGGATGGGAGGTTTTACCAGAATTAGTAGATGAGTAAGGTAAAACTAAAAAATAAGGTCATAAGGAGGTGAAAAAGATGTGAAAAAATAGACAAATTAATTATCGAAAAGTATAATTAAATATTTTCAAAGAGAAGTTTGTTAAAAAATTGATTTTTTGTAGATGGTAAATTAAATTAAAGGAGAAAAAAAATGAAAAAGAGTATTTTAATATTTATAGTTGTAATGATAGTGTTTTTAAGCATAGCGTTTAATGGATTTAGCGAGGAACCAACATGGGAAAAAATTAATTGGGATGCTCCTGTACCTTTATACCAAAGAGTAATGGGTGATAAGTATATTTTACCGGAAGGTTGGAAAGAAGCTGTTAAGGGGATTGATTTTATCGAATTTATTAATTCGGGTAGCATGGAATACGATCCCGCAATGGCCGAGTCTATTAGACAGTTCGAGGAGTTAACAGGGATAGAGTGTAAGTATCAAGAGCTTGGAGAAAATGATATTAATCCAAAACAAACAAGTATTCTTAGAGCGAAAACAAGCGATCTTGATCTTATTTTTACAACAACTTTTTCTGAACCTTATGGAGATTATGAAGCAGCTGGTTGGTTAATGCCCGTAGATATGCTATGGAATGATAAAATTGCTTCTGTTTATTCCAAATCAATGCGCGATATTTTAGAGATTGATGGACATGTCTATGGATTTCCCTATATAGGATGGACACCTCTATTCCAATATCGTGAAGATTTACTCAAAGAAGCTGGCTTTGACCATCCTCCCAAATCTTGGGATGAACTTATTAGGTATGCCCAAAAATTGACGATAGATACAAATGGAGATGGCGTGGTTGATCGTTATGGATTTTGCTATCACGCCGGTGACCGATATTCAACTATGATGACATTAGGTCAACTTTTAGTGAACTCAGGGGGAAGTATTTTACAAAATGGGAAAGTAGTTATTAACACACCCGAGGTCGAAAGAGCTGTACAATTTCTGTTTGATTTAAGGAATAAGTATAAAGTGGTACCTCCTGGAGTAAATACTTATTCTTATACTGAACCTCCTAATCTTTTTGCTGCAGACAAGGTGGCTATGATGGCATCTCCGAATTGGGCACACTTAGTTGTCTCATCAAACAAGGAGATTTTTAAACAGTATCGGATGACTCAATTTCCCACTCTCGATTCTAGTATACCATCGAAAAGTTTTTTCGACTTCAGTTTCTATTCAGTTAGTGCTTACAGTAATAAGAAAGCAGCAGCTTTGCTTTTTCTTGATTTCTTAAGAAGTTATCAAACAAGACACAATGAAGTATATATTGAAAAGAATGTTGTCCCAAATAAGAAGGTTTGGTTAGCTACGGAGGTTGTAGAAGAAGTACCTTATGCAAGTGTTCTTAGTGAAAGCATAGGAGATGCAGTACAGTGGGTTTATCCCCAAGCAACTAAAGTCTGTGATATAGTCCATGCAACTGTAGGGCGTATTCTCCTTGGTGAAACAACTGTGAAAGAAGGTTTGGTAGATGGCCAAAAGGAAATTGACAATATATATAGATAAGTGATTACAGAAAAGAGATGATAAAAATGACAAGGCAAAAGCGGGGAAGCGAACAGGCTTGAACTTGAAAATATTCTTCTCCCGCTTTTGCCTTGTGTAAACAAGGGAAAGAGGATAATAAAACTATGACTTTTAGAAGCAAAATTTCTGGGTTTATTGATACTTATTTTGAGGTTTTTAGTATTTCTCTAACTTTAGCAGTTCTTTTTTCAGTTGTTTTTATTCCAGCTGTTTATGTAATATACTCTAGTTTTTTTAAAAAAATCCTTTCTTATGGGCAAACAGAAGAATTTTTTATCGGCCTTAGTAATTATTTTCGTTTATTTAGCGATCCTTATTTTTGGAAATTTTTATCCCAAAACCTTATTTATACAATGGGTTCTTTAGTAGTTTCTTTTTTCCTTGCTTTTGCTTGTGCTTTAGCACTAAATAAAATTACCAGTTTTAAGGGATTTTTTAGAGGGATTATAATTTTACCATGGGTTTTCCCGCCTGTCGTCGCTGCCTTACTTTGGCGATGGTTGTTTAATGATAGTTATGGACTTATTAACGCTCTATTGAGACCTGTTACTTCCCCTGTTTTGTGGTTGGGAAATGTTAAAATAGCTATGTTTTCGGTTATTATTACAGATGCTTGGACGCGAATTCCTTTTATGATGATTTTTCTATTAGCAGGATTGCAAACCATTCCTAATGATTTATACGAAGCCGCCGAAATGGATGGAGCGAATATTTTTACTTGTTTTCGCTACATTACACTTCCTTTATTAAAATCTACCATTGTTCTTCTTTTGTTAATAACATCAATCTTTATCTTTAGAACTTATGTAATTATTGGCGGGTTAACCAAAGGAGGACCTGCTCAGGCAACCGAGACTTTAACAACTTATATTTTTCGCCTTACTATGGAATATTGGGATATCGGCTATGGGTCAGCACTATCAACATTTGTTTTAATTTTTATTTTGGCTTTGGGTTTTTTATATTTGCGAATTTTTTATAAAGGAGAGGGATTCTAAAAATGTTCTATATTTCTAAAAAATCCATCTTTAGAATAATTCCCTATTTGATTGTGCTTTTTTTTGCTACCATTACCATTGTTCCTATTTTTTGGGTTTTCTCGACGTCAATCAAGCCTATGAGTGAAATAAGGACTTGGCCTCCTTATTGGATTCCCAAGCATCCTCAATTCATAAGCTATGTAAGGATATTTACAACGCGTCCTTTTTTACAATATACTGCAAATAGCGTCATAGTTGCATCAGTCTCCACGGCTATCTGTGTATTGCTAGGCCTATTTACCGGATATAGTTTAAGCCGAAAAAAATTCAAAGGAAAAACTGCCATTGCTCTTTTAATTCTTGCTACGCGTCTTTTTCCTCCGATTGCTTTAATTTCACCTTGGTACGGGTTAGCTTCAAAATTTAACTTAATTAATACTCATTTAGTACTTATTATAGCTTATATATATATGAATTTACCTTTTGTAGTGTGGATTATGTTGGGATTTTTTGATAGAATTCCCAGAGAGATTGATGATGCTGGTAAAATAGATGGATGTAATAAACTTTCTTTGTTAAGATATATACTCATTCCTTTAGCTGGTCCAGGGATTGCGACAGCATCAATCTTTACTTTTCTACTTTCCTGGAATGAATATTTGTTAGCAGCTGTGCTAACAGTTTCACCATCAGCAAAGACGATACCAGTAGGGGTAATGGAGTTTATTAGTGATGAGTTTATTGTGTGGAATCAATTGTGTTCAGCATCAATTATGGCTTCTATCCCAGCTGTTGTTTTTGTTTTGCTATTCCAGCAATATATTGTCAAAGGTCTTACAGCTGGGGCTGTTAAGGGATAGAAAGAGTTTATCATATTTATAAAATAGAAAAGGAGGAACTAAATGCAAATTAAGATTGGAACAATAGGCGCAGGAATTTACGGAAGGAGTGTTCTGCAGGCATTTAAACAAGCTGAGTACGAAGGACTGGCTCATTTGATTGCTGTAGCAGATATAAACAAAGATAGAGTTAAACAGCAGGAAAGAGATTTTGGAATAAAAGGGTATACAGACTATAAAAAAATGTTAGAGAAGGAAGATCTTGATGCTATTGCCATTGCAACACCTGATCATCTTCATCGTAAAATTGCCTTAGATGTAGCTAAGCAAGGTAAGCATATTTTTATAGAAAAGCCTTTAGATGTAACCATTAAAGGTTGTGATGAGATAATTAAAATAGCTTCTGAAAATAATTTATTATTGCAATTGGATTTTCACAAGAGGTTTGATGCACCTCATAAGATGTTAAAAAATGAAATTCAAATGGGAAAATTAGGAAAAATTCAATATGGATATATGTGGATGGAAGATACAATTGAAGTCCCATCTGAATGGTGGCCCAATTGGGCGTCAAATAGTTCACCAGCATGGTTTTTAGGAGTACATTGTTATGATTTATTTAGATTTCTTTTTCAATGTAATGCAACAAAAGTCTATGCCACAGGCCATAAGGGAAAATTAACTTCTTTAGGTGTGGATACCTTCGACTCTATTCAAGCGAAAGTCGAATTTGAAAATGGAGCTACTGTGGGTTTCGATACTTCCTGGATTCTTCCTAAAGGTTTTGAAAATATTGTAAATCAAGGTTTAAGAGTTGTTGGGACAGAGGGAATTTGGGAAATTGATGGTCAAAATCGAGGTATTGAAAAATGTACCAAAGAAAAAATGGTTGTTCAAACCCCTAATTATTATTTAAAAATGAAGGAAAAAGATTTATGTGGACATACTATTTACACTGGATATGAAATAGATTCGATTAAGGATTTCGTTAAAAATATTCGTTTTATAAAAAATGATGGAAAACTTCGGGATTTAAAAGGTAAATATGCAAGTGGAGAAGATGGGAGAGAGGCAACTAAAATAGCCTTCGCTATTCACGAAAGTATTAAACGTAATGAGATTGTGAGTCTTTAGATGATGTAGCGAAAAAATATTGAAATTCCAAGAAAAAAGGGAAATTATGTAGATAGGCTTTTAATCCATGATTTTCTTGTAGATAGTGTAACAATAATGGATGAATTATTAGTAAAAATATAGTGAATCTAGTAGTACTTTTTATCCAGGATACAGCCAAAACAGCGGTTTTTAACCCAGCTAGGATTTAGAAATAGATACCGAGAAAGGAATTTTATTTTCTGGATTAAAGGAAGACGTTATGTTTACTAATGAAGCCCTCAAAATAAGAATGAGGCTAGTTAAAGAAGAAATTATTTATAAAAAAAAGGAGAAATTTAAATGAAATTAATGGATGATTATTATACGAAAATTACAGGTATTCTTACAAAGATTAAAAATGAGGAAGAAAAAAATATTCAAAAGGCTGCTCAATTATTGGCTAATGTCGTTGAGGAAAAAAAGTTAATATATGTCTTTGGTACAGGTGGACATTCTATTATGGGAGCAATGGAGATATTTTGGAGAGCTGGTGGACTTGTTCCAATTAATGCTATTTTTCCTCCGGGGGTTTCTGTAGCAAGTAGCCATCCAAATACGGAGCGAGTAGAAGGTTATGCAAAGTTTATTCTACGCTATTATGGACTTAAAAGGGATGATGTCATAATTATTAGTAATGTTAATGGTATTAACCCTCTTACAATTGATACGGCACTGGAAGCAAAGAGAATAGGTGCAAAAATTATTGCTACAACCTCACGGGATTTTGCAAATTCTGTACCGAAAAATTTGCCTGCAAGACATTCTAGTAATAAGAATTTGCACGAACTCGGAGATATTGTGATAGATCTCCATGTTCCCTATGGAGATGCAATAGTGGAAATAGAAAATTTTGAGCAAAAAGTCGGTGCTAGCTCTACTTTTGCTGTATGTTTTGCGCTTAATTCTGTTTCAGGACTTGTGGTTGAAGAATTATTAAGACGAGGCGTAACTCCACCAGTATGGAAAAGTGCTAATGTAAAAGGTGGAGATGAATCAAATAAAAAGTATGTTGAAGAGTATATAAATAAAATTCCCCATCTCTATCGTGTGTAATTTAATCTAGAGGGAAATCCCCGCCTGTAAAGGCGGGGATGAGAGCTATTTCCTGTTTCTTCCGTTCGTACTTTGCTATAATGGATACATGAAATTATATAAAGCGGCTTATACCGTATATAAAACTCAATATCATATTGTTTGGGTCACGCGCTATCGGAGGAAGATTCTGGTCACTGGCGTAAAAAGTTATCTGAAAATAAAGCTTCAGGAAATCAGGAGATATTATCCGGATTGGGAATATATAGAGATAGGAATAAAACAAGATCATATTCATTTGTACATGGTCATTCCCCCAAAGTATGCGGTAAGCAAAGTAGTGGAAGCCATCAAAAAGAATACCAGTAGATCTCTAAGCAGAAAGTTTGTTTTCTTGAAAAAGGTGTATTGGGATAGAAAGGGCGTTTGGAGTAAAGGATACTTTGTCTCTACGGTAGGAATAAACGAAGAAGTAATCCGAAGATACGTCCAATCACAAGAAGAGGAAGAAACAGGACAAGCAAAGCTTGAGTTTTGAACGTACCACGCCTGTAAAGGCGTGGGAATCGATAGAAAGAGTAAAGGAAAAGATAAGATTCATTACCTCAAGGAGTAATGCCTGGAGTATGGAATTTCGCTATCTGAAATTAAGACAGTTAATAACAGGATGGGTCAGTTATTTCAGGTTAGCGGATATAAAGACGATATGCCAGGAACTCGATGTATGGACCAGACGCAGGATCAGGATGTGTTATTTAAAAACAATGGAAGAAGATCAAGACCAGACACGATAATCTGGTTAAACTTGGTATTAATAACTTCAATGCATGGGAATATGCCAACATCAGAAAAGGCTACTGGAGAATCTCCAACAGCCATATACTTGCTTTAACCTTTACTAACGAAAGGCTTAAGAGTCTTGGATACCTTAGTTTTACAGAAAGATATACACAAGTAGCTAATTTCTAACGAACCGCCGTATACCGAACGGTACGTACGGTGGTGTGAGGGACGGTTGATAAATTAATTATCTACCTTCTACTTGATCGTATCAGATAGCACGATAAAATAACACTTCACGGAAATCACTAATAAAGTACAGAAGAAGATGGCTATGATTAATCTCAAATCAATTTTATTGTCTAGAGGTTTTTTTATATAAATATGCCTAAAAATAGTGGAGAACTAAAGAAAAGTAATATTCATTACTGTGTATAATATTTAAATAGGAGGATAAATTAATGGAGACTTTGAATATGTTTAGTCTTAATGGAAAAAAGGCTGTAATTACTGGAGGAGCAGGTATTTTAGGTTCTGCCATTGCCAGAGGATTAGGGAAGGCGGGAGCTGAAGTTGTCATATGCGATATCATTAACACAAATAAAATAGTTAATGAATTTAAAGAAGAAGGAATAAAAGTAAAAGGTTGTTATATAGATGTTATGGATATTAAAAAAATAAAAACTTGCTATAATGAGATAATGAATGACTTTGAAAGGATAGATATCCTTATTAATGCGGCCGGAGGAAATGTTAAGGAAGCAACTACCTCTGAAGAACTTAGTTTTTTTGACTTACCTCTCTCAGCGTTTGAAAAAGTTGTAGGGCTTAATCTCTTTGGAGGGTCTATGCTTCCTTGTCAGGTATTTGGAAGGTATATGGTAAAAAACAAGGAGGGAGGCTCTATTATAAACATATCCTCTATGAGTGCTTTTCGTCCT
>Ga0209121_10003746_pt1 | contig 14528 bp, 15 predicted proteins | sample Cruoilmetagenom3_FD_187292 | JGI IMG/M metagenome (GOLD analysis project Ga0209121, IMG submission 187292) | Oil polluted marine microbial communities from Coal Oil Point, Santa Barbara, California, USA - Sample 3 (SPAdes) (version 2) | ecosystem: Environmental > Aquatic > Marine > Oil seeps ...
TACCGTCCGGGCTCTCGCCCGGCCGTCCAGGTCCGGGGGCGGCGCCCCCCGCCCCGCCCGCCGCAGGCGCAAGTTCCGGCCATTCGGCGAACACCGCCTCCACGACGCCCTGCCCGGCGCGTTCCATCAGCTCCAGCCCGGTGACCTCTCCGGAGGCAATCGCCGCCTGTTCGATCGCGCGCATTTGGGCAGATGTGAGCAGTTCAGCCATGTATTTCGCCTCGGATGTTCGCAATATGCCCGCCTACCGGGCATTTTGCACAAATATTTCGCAGTCCGACTGGAATCCTCCCGGCCCCTGCGCTACCAGAACTCTATCCAATTGAGGCCGCCGGGCGAAAGTGGTCAGTGGGCGGCGACACGTTTTCCATGGGGGACACCACATGAAGAAGATCGAAGCCATCATCAAGCCGTTCAAGCTCGACGAAGTGAAAGAAGCGCTCCAGGACGTCGGCGTCCAGGGCCTTTCCGTCATCGAGGTGAAGGGTTTCGGCCGCCAGAAGGGCCATACCGAGCTCTACCGGGGGGCCGAATACGTGGTCGATTTCCTGCCCAAGGTGAAGATCGAGGTGATCCTGCCGGACGACCAGGTCGACGCCGCCATCGAGGCCATTGTCGCCGCCGCCAAGACCGACAAGATCGGTGACGGCAAGATCTTCGTCTCGCCGGTCGAACAGGCGATCCGGATCCGCACCGGTGAAACCGGGCTCGACGCCGTCTGAGCGGCCGACGCCCCGGGGACCTGATCGTTCCCGAACCCCTCAATCCGAATACCGAAATCCAAAACTCAGGGAACCATGCCAAATGAGCAAAGCTGACGTTCTGAAGATGCTCGAGGACGATGTCGCCTATGTCGATATTCGCTTCACCGACCCGCGCGGCAAGCTGCAACACGTGACCGTCGATGTCGACATCGTCGACGAAGACTTCCTCGACGAAGGCTTCATGTTCGACGGCTCTTCGATTGCCGGCTGGAAGTCGATCGAAGCCTCCGACATGAAGCTGATGCCCGATCTCTCATCGGGCTATATCGATCCGTTCTACGCCGAGAAGACGCTCTGCCTGCATTGCTCGATCGTCGAGCCCGACACCGGCGAACCCTACGATCGTGACCCGCGCGGTACCGCCGAGAAGGCGGAAGCCTACCTCAAGTCTTCCGGGATCGGCGACATTTCCTACTACGGTCCGGAAGCCGAGTTCTTCATCTTCGACGACGTGCGCTACGCGGTCACGGCGAACAAAGTGTCCTACCAGATCGACGCCGTCGACGCCGCCTGGAACACCGACACCGAATACGAGATGGGCAACACCGGCCACCGGTCGCAACACAAGGGCGGCTACTTCCCGGTCAATCCGATCGACGACAGCCAGGACATCCGCTCCGAGATGCTGTCGACGATGAAGCAGATCGGCATGAAGGTGGACAAGCACCACCACGAGGTGGCGACCGCCCAGCACGAGCTTGGCCTGATCTTCGGCTCGCTCACCAAGCAGGCCGACGAGCTGCAGAAGTACAAGTACATCATTCACAACGTGGCCCAGGCCTACGGCAAAACGGCAACCTTCATGCCGAAGCCGATCAAGGGCGACAACGGCACCGGCATGCATGTGAACATGTCGATCTGGAAAGACGGCAAGCCGCTGTTCGCGGGCGACAAATACGCCGATCTCAGCCAGGAAGCGCTGTGGTTCATCGGCGGGTTGCTGAAGCACGCCAAGACGCTGAACGCCTTCACCAACCCGGCGACCAACTCCTACAAGCGCCTGATCCCCGGTTTCGAGGCCCCGGTTCTGCGTGCCTACTCGGCGCGCAACCGCTCGGGCTGCGTGCGGATCCCGTGGACCGAGAGCCCGAAGGCCAAGCGCGTCGAGGCCCGCTTCCCCGACCCGGCCGCCAACCCCTACCTCGCCTTCTCGGCGCTGTTGATGGCTGGTCTTGACGGCATCAAGAACAAGATCGACCCGGGCCCCGCGTCGGACAAGAACCTCTACGACCTGCCGCCGGAAGAGCTCGAGGGCATCCCGACGGTCTGCGGCTCGCTTCGTGAGGCGCTGGAATCGCTGGAAGCCGACCACGACTTCCTGCTGGCCGGCGACGTCTTCACCAAGAGCCAGATCGAGGGCTATCTCGAGCTGAAGTGGGAAGAGGTGTTCAACTACGAGCACACCCCGCACCCGGTCGAATACGAGATGTACTACAGCTGCTGATCGCTGGTGGACACGCGTAACGAGGGCGCCCCGCGGGGCGCCCTTTTCTGTGCAGGCGGACAAAGCTTCGAACCCGGCAGGGCGGGCCCCGGGGTCAGGCCGGCGCCGGCACCGGCCGCGCGGGTGTCCGAGGAATCGATCTGGCCGAACGGCGCGAAGATCCTGTCACGCGCCCCGCTCGGAATGCCGACCCCATGATCGGTGACCGACACCCGGACCCCGGCCGGTGTCGCATCGACCTGCACAAGCACCTCTCCGCCCGGGTGCAAAACTTGATCGCATTGGTCGGGATATTGGTGATCACCTGTTCGAGGCGGGATTGATCCGCGTTCACGTACAGGTCCTTGCCAGCGTCCGAAGCCGTGATCCTCACCTCGAAGTTGCCCGCGGTCGACTTGGTCAAACGGATCGCCCGTTCAACGGCTTGCCAGACCTCGATCGGTGCAAAATGGAAGTCCAGCTTCCCGGATTCCATCTTCTGGATATCGAGAAGATCTTCGATCAGGGCGGTAAGCCGATCCGTGTTTGTTTTTGGCGGTTCCCGCGATCTTGGCGAATTTTTCAGGCGGGGCTCCGAGCGCGCCGGAGGTGATCAGCCCCAACGATCCCTTGTTCGACGTGACGGGTGTGCGCAGTTCGTGGCTGACGGTGGCCAGGAACCGGGATTTGGCCCTGTTGGCCGCCTGGGACCGGACCAGGGCGTCCTCCAACCGGCGCGTCGAACCGACGATCTGCGACGCCACAATGCTAAGCAGGATGACGGTCAATCCTGTGACGGTGGCGAGCGGCGGCTCGATCTGGGCATGTACGCTCTTGGCCGGACGCGGCGGCGACCAGGCAAGGCAGCCCAACACCTTGCCGGATGCGTCACGCAGTCCGAAACTGGCCATGTCGCCAAGGCCCTGCGACCTCAGATGCAGATCGTTGATGAGAAACGGCGCCCCGAGCGCCGCCAGCATGTCGGGCGTCAGGATCTTTCCCATGACCAACCGTGGAATCACGCTGTCGGGTGTGTTCGGCGCGATCCCTTCCCAGGGCCCGACCCGCGATGGACAGAAACCAGATGTCGCCGTCGTGGCGTGCGAAGGTGGTGCAGGCGTTGCGGTCGGTGACCGGAACGGCGTCGAGTTGATCGTTCAACAGCGCAAGCGTGTCGGTCGGGATGAGCCCGCTGATCGGCGTCGGATCCGCGATATCGGACCGCCAGCCGAAATCGGACCGGCCATCGGGGGCAATGATCACCGAAGTGTCGGACTCCGTTCCCTCAACGGAGGCGACGTTTTCGTAGGTCCAGTCGCCGTCGCTTGCCAGGACGGCGTCGTGGAACTCGGTCCAGAACGCGTAGTCCCTGGTCAGGGAGACGAGCCGGTCTTAAAGCCCGCCAAGTCCGCCGGCGACCATCTGATGCGAATTCTTCAGCGCCAACCGGTCGTGCACTTCCGAGATCCACAGCGACAGGCCGACAATCGTCGCGACCAAAGCGAAGGTGACGGCAACAGGCGCATTCCGGATGTGCTGGGAAAGCGGGGCATCAAGCCCGCGAAACCAAACCCGGCGGGTCGCCAAAAACTCGGTCATCTGCATTCCTGTCCCCGGTCTTGAGATACGAACCTTGATTGTCTGACGCCCACCCGGCGTTCACGCGGGTGTCGTTTGTGGTCATGACGTCGCCGGACTGTTCCGATCCCGTCACGGCACGCCGCCTGGCCACACGCCTTACCCAATTATTTGGCGCCGAGAAGGTCCAATTCTTGGCTTGTTTCGCGTGGATTTGAGCCAAGCCGCCCCGGTTTGCGGCAAAAACGCGCAAATTCCGCACGGCGAAGCCTCCAACGAGCGCGCCCAAGGGCAAGCACGCGGCTGCGTCAACGAGACGACGGCGAGGTCGCGCGGCGGGGCTGAGCCGCCTTGCTCGCGGCGTGGGCCACGGGCCGCGGCAACCGGGCACTGGGCACGCGGCCGGCCGCGACCGTGCCACATTGTCACCGCCCCGTGCACAATGCCGGTGCCAACCGCCCCGGATCCGGGCCTGCCGGACGCCGCGCGCCCCTATTTGGCCCGGGCACAGGCACGCCCGGCGCCGCCGATTTCCACAACCAGCGGTGACAATCCCGTCCGCCACCGCCATTTTGTGCCGTTCCGGACGCAATTGAGCCGCGATTGTTTCGCCGATTTCCATATTTCGATCAAAATGACACCACTCTTTCTTTGTTTCCTGATCGCAACCTGGAGGCGAAGAAACGTGATGGATGTCTTTCCTGGCAGCACAATTGCCGCGCTGTGTTACGCGCGCGACATCGAGTTCGATTTCCACGCGCTGGCGACCGAGATGTCGAAGGCACTGTGGGATACGGAAGGCGCGGGCCGGCTCGACATGCCGGACCGCGATTTCGCCCTCTGCGACACGCCGGACATGCGGATCGGGCTGGCGCGGGTCGCGCTCAGTCATGTCTTCCCGGGCTCGCTGACGGGCAGGCACTATCCCTCCTGCATGGTGCTTTCGGTCGGCCCCGGCGAAACGGTTCCCGAAGTTCCGGAGGAAGCGCGCTATGCGCGCGTACGCGCCGACCTCGTGTCGCGGGTGCAGGACATCGCCTCAGCCGACCGGGTGTTGATGTTCGAACGGGCCGGCGTTTATGACACCGATCTCCACGACGCCGTGGTCGACGATATCCGCGGTCACCTCGACAAGGTGCTCTGCGCCCGCCGCGAGCCGCTATCCGACGTTATCCAGACCGCGCCCGCCGCGCGTCCTGCCGAGGATAAGCCGGTGGCGGAGGCCGCTCCCTTCGCCGCCCTCTCGGCCGGCACTGCCTCGGGACGTGCGGCCGACCTGCGTGCCGTTGACGTGACCCAGCCCGACGACATCATCCAAGGGCTCGCGCGCCGCCTGGAAGAGGAGCTCGATCGCCTCGGCGAGGCGCGCCGCGCCCTCGAGCAGGTCGGGGCCACCCCCGACCGGCGCCGGCCCGAGCCGCGCCCCATGCGCCTGGTCGTGCCGCGCCTGTTTCCGACCCTTCCATCGTCGGCCCTCGGGCTGTTCCGGATGCCGACAAAAGACACCTCCAAAGACGCCGCCAAAGAGGAGGCCAAAGAGGAGGCCTATCCCGACTACGAACACATGCCCGCAAATGTCGACGAGCGCCCGCTCCTGCACCGGGCTGCCGTGAATGCGCTGAACGTGACGGTGATGACCATAGCCCTCCCCGTGGGCGCGGCGCTGCTCACGATGTCTGTTCTCGGACGCGAAGACATGCTGATTTCCTCCCGGGTCACCGCCGTAACCGGTGTCGGCGTCGGGCTTTACAACACTGGAATGGCCGAAAGGCTGTTCGCCCTTTTCTCCTGAAGGGGGCGTACGCAACCTTGGGCGGAGTTCCGCCCACCCTGGCAATCGTGGCACGAACGGCAATATCCGCCCCCAATGCCGCCGCAATTGCCGCAAAAACTGAAACAATCGGGGGCAAGAACAGAAAGTGATTAGAGGCCGATCATGTTGAACTCCGACCTTACCATCACCGATTACGCGCAACGCCGGCGGGTTCTGGGACGCCGGGCCGACATGCGGCTGGCCCAGGCTCTGCGCCGTACCATCCCGCTGCACCGAAAGCTGCGCCAGCAAATCCTGCGCGGGCTGCGCGCCCGTCCACGGTTGATCCGCCCGCAATTGATCCGCCAGTGGCACAACGGCAGTTTCGTCGAGAAGATCGTCACCCTGCCCAGCGCCGCCTGATCCGGCTGTCTGATCCGGCGGCCCGATCCGGCGGCCTGACCCGGGCGCCGAACCCGGGCGTCGAACCCGTGAACCGGTGCCCCTCACGCCACCGGCTCGGCTCCGGAAAACGCCACGCGGTCCTCGGGATCCAGGCTTTCGAACGGAACCACGTAAGTGTGGATCGTGAAGGCCACCGCCCCGGTTTCGGGCAGGCGCGCGAGGCACTGGCGCTCGACCCTGAGCCACCGCGCGCCCTCGGGCGGCACTGGCCGCCGGTCCGCTTCGGTCCGTGGCTGGAACAAGGCGGGGTCGGCATAGACCAGCGCGTTCGCCCGCCAGATCGGCCGTCCGGGCCGGATCCCGTCAAACAGCCGTTGCACCCGCCGCGCCAGGTCTGCGTCATAAGCTTCCACCGGCCCGTGGATACCCGTCAGCGGACGGAGAAACTTCTCGGCCAGCGACCAGCTCGCCGGGAAACAGAGCGCCGCCGCGGTCAGCACGTGTTCGTCCATGCCAGGCGGCTTCTGCATCAGCACCAGGTCTTCCTGCACCAGCCGGGCCGCGGTTTCGAGCGGCGCCGCGAAATCGAGCGCGACCCGGCGCCCGTCGGGGCACACCACCGCGGTCTCCGCGATCCGGTAGTCCGGGGACCCTGCCAGCTCGGCCAGGATCTGGCTGAGCAGGTCCCGCGCCGCCGGTGCCGCCCCCGGGGAGACCCGCAAGACCTCGTCCGGCCGGTCCACCAGCAACCGCTCGCGCAGCGCCATCTGCGGCGCATAGGCGTCGTCGACCAGAAGCCATTGCCCCGGTGCAACCGGGTTCAACCCCGGCAAACGGCTTGTGCGAGGCTCGGCCCAGGGCCGGATCGGCAGATGCGACTGGCATATCGCGGTCACGAACGCCCCGCCTCCCAGGTCAAAAATCCAGCGTGAACCGGGCGAGCAGACCATAGTGATCCGAGCCGATCAGCGGCAATTGTTCGACCCGCCCCTTGCCACCCGTCACCAGCACGTGGTCGATGGTGAGCGCGAAAAGCCCGCCGAGCCGCTTGGTGACAACCTTGGGTCCGAGCGGCGCAACGCCCGCGGCACGGGCCAGAACGCTCACGGATTCGGAGCCCGGAAAGGCGTTGAAATCGCCGCCGACGATCTTCGGGCCGCGAAAGCCCGGAAGCTCCGCCCCAAGCGAGCGCACCATCTGCCCGTGCAGGGGCCGCTCCGGGGTTTCGAGATGGACCGACATCACCCAGACCTTGCCTTCCGGCATTTCCACCTGGAGCGCGGCGATGCCCCTGCCCTTCAGGCAGCGCTTCGACCCCGCCACCAACGGCCAGCGCGACAACACCGCAACGCCGCCGATGTCCTTGAACCGGCAAAGTTTCTGCGCCGGATAGGCCGGCTTCAGAAACTCGAGGATCTGCCGGTTCTCACGGTTCACCTCCTGGAGGGTGATGGTATCGGGCGCGCGCGCAAGGATGTCGCCCGCGAGCCGGCGCTCGTCTTCTCCGCTGAGGGAGTATTGCATGTTCTTTTGGTAATGGACGAGCGCGCGCGCCTGCGCGCCGGCCGGGGCCGCGTTGAGGCCGACATACAGGCCGGGCGCCAGCGCCAGCAGCAGAACGGCGAAACGGAGCAGGAGGAGATTGCGAAACGAATACAGGGTCATGGCCGCAGTCTACCGAGCGGCCCCGCCGGGGCAAGCAGGCAAACGCCCCGCAGGCGGAAATGGCGGTGCCAGGCCGTCACGAAGGCGTCAACATGTCCCGCTTGCATCCCCCGGCCCGCTGAACCACTTAGGCCAGGGCAAACGCCGGGCCGGGCCAGCTCCCGGGCCATTCATGAGGAGCATGACGATGGCGACTGAAGATTTCACCTTTCCCGGCGCAACCGGCACCGAATTGGCCGGTCGGCTCGACCTGCCCCGGGGCACGCCCGTCGCCACCGCGCTCTTCGCCCATTGCTTCACCTGCACCAAGGACAGTCATGCCGCGCGGCGCATCTCGGAGCGCCTGACCGAGGCCGGGATCGCGGTTCTGCGGTTCGACTTCACCGGGCTCGGCCAGAGCGCGGGCGATTTCGGCACGACGACTTTCGGCAGCAACGTCGCCGACATCGTCGCAGCGGCCGAGGCGCTGGCCGCGCGCGACATGGCGCCCCGGCTGCTCATCGGCCACTCGCTGGGCGGCGCGGCGGTTCTGAAGGCGAAGGCGAAGATCGACAGCGCCAAGGCCGTGGTGACCCTGGGCGCGCCGTTCGCGCCCAACCACGTCACCCGCAATTTCACCTGCCGCCTCGAAGAGATCGAGGACGGCGGGCGCTGCAAGGTGGACCTCGGCGGGCGGCCCTTCGAGATCGGCCGCGACTTCCTGACCGAGATTCGCGAGGAGGAACTCACCGCCGCGATCCACGGGCTGCACGCAGCACTCTTGGTGATGCACGCCCCCTTCGACAATATCGTCGGTATCCGCAACGCCACCGAGATCTTCGTCGCCGCCCAGCACCCCAAGAGCTTCGTCACCCTCGACGATGCCAATCACCTGATTACCGGCAAGCGCGATGCGGCCTATGTCGCCGACGTGATCGCCACCTGGGCGGCGCGCTACCTCGACCTCGATTTCGACATCGACCCTGCCGGACGGACCGACGCCATGCCCGTGCCTGCGGATCCGGCCCCCGAGGGCGTTGTCCGGGTGCGCGAGCTCGACCCCGCCCAGCCCTACACCAACACCATCGCCAACGGTCCCCACCACGCCTGGCTCGCCGACGAGCCGCAGGCGGTCAAGGGCGCGAACCTCGGACCCAACCCTTACGCACTGCTGAAGGCCGCGCTTGGCGCCTGCACGTCGATGACGATGCGGATGTACGCGGGCGTCAAGAAGTGGCCCGTGACCGGCCTCACCGTCGATGTCACCCACGAAAAGGTGGTGGCGGAGGACGGGCGCAAGGATGACCGCGGCCGGCCTCTGAAGATCGACGTCTTCACCCGGGTGATCGGCATCGAGGGCGATCTCACCGACGAGCAGCGGGCCAAACTCACCCAAATCGCCGACCGCTGCCCGGTCCACCGCACTCTGCATCAGGGCGCCCGGATCGAGACAAGGGTGGCCGGTTAAGCCAGCCCCACGCCACAGGCCGCGCCCGATTTTCTGGGGAAACCACGCCCGAAGTGTCGGGCCGGGGTGTCGGGCCGGAGTGTCGGGCCGGGGTGTCGGGCCGGGGTGTCGGGCCGGGGTGTCGGGCCGGGGCCCTCACCGGCCCCGGACCCCGCGCGCGCTTGAGCCATCGCGGGTCAATCCGCCGATCTCTCCAGGATTGTTTCTCGGCAGGAAACTGTTGTAACGGCGCTCGGGTTCGCCGTCCAACCACGCACACCCCCTTGACGCGCCCCGCGCGCCTGCCCAAACCGGCGCCCATGAGTACCGGACGACTGACGATTGATCTCGACGCGATCGCCGCCAACTGGCGCGCGCTCGACGCGATGAGTGCCGTGCACGTGCAGACCGCGGCGGTGGTGAAGGCCGATGCCTACGGGCTCGGCGTGGGCAAGGTGGCACGCGCCCTGGCCGCGGCGGGGACCCGGCGGTTCTGCGTGGCGACAGCGGAAGAAGGCTGGGCGGTGCGCGACGCGCTCGGACCCGGCCCCGAAATCACCATTTTCGGCGGCCACATGTCAGGCGACACCGACATGATCGCCGATCTGGGCCTGGTGCCGATGCTGAACTCCATCGACCAGGTCACCCGCCATTTCGAAGCCTTGCCCCGACACCCGTTCGGCATCCAGATCGACACCGGCATGAACCGGCTCGGCATGGAGCCCGGCGAATGGGCGGCCATTGCCGAGGTGGTGTTGGCGCAGACGCCGCGGCTCATCATGAGCCACCTCGCCTGCGCCGACGACCCCGATCATCCGATGAACGCGCGCCAACTCGCCACTTTCATCGAGATGACGGATGGCATCGGGGTACCGCGCTCGCTCGCGGCCACGGGTGGCATCCTGCTCGGCCCCGACTACCATTTCGAGCTTACCCGACCCGGCATCGGTCTCTACGGCGGGTTGCCCTTCGAGGACGCCTGGCCGGTGGTCGAACTGGAACTGCCGGTGATCCAGATCCGCGACATCACCGCGGGAGAAAGCGTCGGCTACGGCAACAGCTTCATCGCCGAGCACCGGATGCGCGTCGCCACCGTCTCGGGCGGCTACGCCGACGGGATCACACGGGCCTTGTCGGGCAAGGGCGCGCTCTACTGCGGCGACGATGCCTGCCCGATCCTCGGCCGGGTCTCGATGGACCTGATCGGGGTCGATGTGACCGGGCTTGGCGAGGTGCCGAAGGCGCTGCATCTGCTTGGCACCAAACAGCGCGTCGATGACGTGGCCGATACCGCCGGCACCATCGGCTACGAAGTACTGACCCAACTCGGCGCGCGCTACGCAAGGCATTATGCGCGCGGGCGGAGTTGAGGATGGAAGCCGCCGTGGGGGCCAGCCCCCGGTCCCTCCGAAGCATCTTAGCCAAGAAAAACCGGGAGCGGGGAGCGGGTGTGACCCGTGCAGTGAAAGCTTCCCCCTCGTAACGCACCTCTCGATCGACTATCTCGGCCCCATGACCTTTGCCAAAACCCTCAACCTCGCCCTGCTCGTGCTCTTTCCCGTCGCCTGGGTCGCGCCGCTGCTGCACGCCGGCATCAACCTGCCGCTGTTCGGCACCAAGGCGGTGAGTGTCGTCTCCGGCCTGCAGGCGCTGTGGGAGACCGACATCTTCCTTGCCCTGCTGGTGACGTTCTTTGCGATCTTCGCGCCGATGATGAAGGTGATCGGGGTGGCGCTGATCCAGTTCGGGATGATGCGGCGCAAGGTGCTCCCCGTCCTGAGCTTTCTCGGCAAACTGGCGATGGCCGACATCTTTCTCATCGCGCTCTACATCGTGGTGGTGAAGGGCGTGCATCTCGCCAAGGTCGAGACCGGCTGGGGGCTCTATCTCTTCACCTTCTGCGTGCTGGCCTCGATCTTCGCGAGCCAGGCGACCGCGAAGAAGGTGGTGGCATGAGGGCGCATCGGGACCTCTGGCCCCTCTGCGCCCTTGCCCAGGCGCCGATAACGGAACGCGGGCAGCGCTCGGCGAACAGCAACAACGAGAGCGTTTGAAATGGCCAAAGCACAAGCCTTCACCTGCACCGAATGCGGCGCCTCCCATTCCAAGTGGTCCGGCCGCTGCGACGCCTGCGGGGCGTGGAATTCCATCGTCGAGGATGTGCCGCTTTCGGCCGGCCCGGCGTCGAAGTCGCTCGGCGCGATGAAGGGCCGCGCCGTGCCGCTCAGCGATCTCGCAACCGAGGAAGCGCCGCCGCCGCGCGCGCGCTGCGGGCTCGACGAGTTCGACCGGGTGCTGGGCGGCGGCCTGGTGCCGGCCTCGGCCATCCTCGTCGGCGGCGACCCCGGCATCGGCAAATCGACGCTGCTATTGCAGGCGATCGCCCATTTCGCCCGTCGCGGCCTCAAGACCATCTATGTCTCCGGCGAAGAGGCCCGCGCCCAGGTCCGGATGCGCGCCCAGCGGCTCGGCCTCGCCGACGCCCCCGTCATGCTCGCGGCCGAGACCAACCTGCGCGACATCCTGACCACGCTCGAGGCCGAGAAGCCGGACCTGGTGGTGATCGATTCGATCCAGACGATGTGGGCCGACAATGTCGACAGCGCGCCCGGTTCGGTCAGCCAGGTCCGCGCCGCCGCGCACGAGCTCACCACCTTCGCCAAGCGCCGCGGCGTCTCGGTCGTGCTCGTCGGCCACGTCACCAAGGAAGGCCAGATCGCCGGCCCCCGCGTGGTCGAACACATGGTCGACACGGTGCTGTATTTCGAGGGCGAACGCGGCCACCAGTTCCGGATCCTGCGCGCGGTCAAGAACCGCTTCGGCCCGGCCGACGAGATCGGCGTATTCGAGATGACCGGCGGCGGGCTGGCCGAGGTCGCCAACCCCTCCGCGCTGTTCCTGTCCGACCGCGATGAACCCGCGCCAGGCTCGGCGGTCTTTGCCGGTATCGAGGGCACGCGGCCGGTGCTGGTCGAGTTCCAGGCGCTGGTCGCGCCCTCGTCGCTCGCCCAGCCCCGGCGCTCGGTGCTGGGGTGGGACGCAGGCCGGCTTGCGATGATTCTCGCCGTGCTCGAAGCGCGCGCCGGCATCCCGTTTGCGGGGCTCGACGTCTATCTCAACGTCGCCGGCGGCATGCGGGTCAGCGAACCCGCCGCCGATCTCGCCGTCGCCGCAGCGCTTCTCTCGGCCCGCGAAGACGCGCCTGTGCCCAAGGAAACGGTGATTTTCGGCGAGATTTCCCTCTCAGGCGCGCTGCGCCCGGTATCGCAGGCGGAAAACAGGTTGAAAGAAGCGGCAAAACTTGGTTTCACGTCTGCCATCGCGCCGAGTAAAACCAAGGCCGGGACCACGGCCGGTATGAAACTCGACGTGATGACCGACCTGGCGGCTTTCGTCGGCGAAGTATTCGGGGCCGGCTGAACAGCGCGGATCCGGCGTGTCATCGACGGAACGGAGCGCCGAAACAGGGGCGACGGAAGGGAAACGGAATGGACGGATTTACGATTGTCGACGCTGTTGTCGCGGTAATCATCCTGATCTCGGCGATCCTCGCCTATTCGCGCGGCTTCGTGCGCGAGGGCATGTCGATTGCCGGCTGGATCGCCGCCGCCATCGTCGCCTATCTCTTCGCGCCGCGCGCCGTGCCGATCATCAAGGAAATCCCGATCCTGAAGGATTTCATCGCCGACAGCTGTGAGCTCAGCATGATCGCTGCCTTCGCCGGCGTGCTGGCGCTTACCCTTGTCGTGGTCTCGATCTTCACGCCGCTGTTCTCCTCCGCCGTGCAGCGCTCCGCCCTCGGCGGGCTCGACCAGGCGCTCGGCTTCGTCTTCGGCGTTCTGCGCGGGATCCTGCTCGTCGCCATCGCGCTGGTGATCTACGACCGGGTGGTGATCTCGGAAGCGGTGCCGATGGTCGACGAATCCCGCACCGTCAAGATCTTTGCCCGCAGCTCTGAAAAGATCGACGAGATCCTGCCGAACAACGCCCCGGAATGGATCGTCGAGCGCTACGAGAACCTGGTGTCGTCCTGCGGCACACCCGCGGCGACGACGACCCAGTAAACTCTCAAGGCTCCGCGAGAAATGCGTCCACCGCCGTCATCATGCGCCCCCAGGCCGGGTCCTGTGGCAGCGGGATATGATTGGCGCTTTCGAGCGCCAGAAACCGGGCGTTCGGGATCGCCCGGGCCAGGGCCTGCCCCTGCGAGAATGGCTGCACCGTGTCGCCCCGCGCGTGAATGACCAATGTCGGCGCCACGACCCGGGGCGCATGTTCGGTCGCATCGAGCAGGGATATTGCGCGGCGGTGCTCGACCGCCTGCTCGGGCGAAATCGATGCCCTGAGCATCGCGACGAAGGCACCCACCTGCTCGTCCGTCGCATCGGGCATGAAGAAGGCCGAGAGTGACCGCATGAACACGTCTCCATTCGCCCCCCAGCCGTTGCGCACCAGCGCCACGAACGCATCCGACATTTCCTTGTCGTCGACGCCCCGGATCGCCGCGCCCTGAAGAAAACCGCCGAGCAACACGAGCCGGCGGACGCGCTCCGGGTAGCGCGCGGCAAAAGCGATCGCCACCGGCACGTTCTGCGACGGGGCGAAGATGTCCATGCACGCGGCCCCGGCGGCATCCGCGACGGTCGCCATGTCGTCCACCAAAGCGCAGAGCGTCCGCGCGCCGCAGTCGCGCTGCGACACGCCGGTGCCGCGGACATCGTAATGGATCAACCGCCGCCCCGCCCTGAGGCGCGCCAGAAGCGGCTGCCAGACCGGATTGTCCCAATCGAGCTCCAGATGGGTCAGCCAGTGCCCTCCGCGCATCAATGCAGGCCCGCGGCCCGACGCGGCCCAGGCCAGGCCGGTTCCATCCGGCGCGGTTGCGAAGCGCACGCCGGGCCGATCCGCGGCCGCCATCGGCACCCTGCCGTCGTCGGAGCCCATCACTTCGACGGGCACCACCAGCTGAACACCACGCGAGACGATGGTATGGATCACCGCCTGTTCCCGGCCGCTGTCGCCAACGGCCGCCCGTGCCGCGCTGATCCGGGCGCTGACGGTCGAATCGGAGACGATGCGCCCGTCCCAGACTCGCTCGATCAGCTCGTCTCGGGTGACCAGATCGCCGCCCCTTTCCGCCAGCAGCTGCAACAGCGCGAACACCTGCGGCTCGACCTCCACAAGCGCGCCGGACCGGGTCAGCCGGTGCTTGGATATGTCGAGGACGCAATCGGCGAAGCGGAATTCCATTCCTCACCCTAACGGAAAACCCCTCGATCCCCTATTCACCTCCACCCGCGGCGCCACCGCACCGGCTGCCGGGCCTTCTCCGCGACCTGTCATCAAAGTATCACATCGCGCCCGTTGGCGCGTGACAGCGCGCGCCCGGTTCCGTAAGACGTGGGCCGAACGCGCCAACAGGAATCGGGAAACTGCCATGACCCCCTGCGCCACGATGCCCCCTGCCCATCCTTTCGACTTCGATGCGTTGCGCGCCTCCGGCGACGACGACAA
>Ga0209121_10003748_pt1 | contig 14521 bp, 15 predicted proteins | sample Cruoilmetagenom3_FD_187292 | JGI IMG/M metagenome (GOLD analysis project Ga0209121, IMG submission 187292) | Oil polluted marine microbial communities from Coal Oil Point, Santa Barbara, California, USA - Sample 3 (SPAdes) (version 2) | ecosystem: Environmental > Aquatic > Marine > Oil seeps ...
AAAAAGACCCGCCCCGAAGGGCGGGCTCAAGTTCAGGGAGAAACTGATTTTATTAAGCCGCGAGCCGATAGCCTCCGCTTTCGGTCAGTAAAATTCGCGCATTTGAAGGATCCGGCTCAATCTTTTGGCGCAGGCGGTAAATATGGGTTTCCAGCGTGTGGGTGGTTACGCCGGCATTGTAGCCCCACACCTCGTGCAGTAGCACATCGCGCGCCACCACGCCATCGGTGGCCCGATAGAGGAACTTCAGGATATTGGTTTCCTTTTCCGTAAGACGGATTTTTTTCTCGTCCTCGGTGAGCAACATTTTGGCGGCGGGTTTGAAAGTATATGGCCCAACGGTAAATACCGCATCCTCGGATTGTTCATGTTGACGAAGTTGCGAGCGAATACGGGCCAGCAGAACCGGAAATTTGAACGGCTTGGTGACGTAGTCATTTGCACCCGCATCGAGGCCCAAAATGGTATCGCTATCGGTATCGTGGCCGGTGAGCATCAGGATTGGCGCTTTTACACCCTGTTTGCGCATCAGGCGGCATAATTCGCGGCCATCCATATCGGGCAAGCCGACATCCAGAATGACGAGATCGTAAAGCGCTTCTTTGGCGCGGCTCAGGCCCTCGGCGCCCGTACCGGCTTCAAAAACATCGAAGTCATCGGTCAACACCAATTGGTCCGCCAACGCCTCGCGCAGGTCTTCATCATCATCGACCATCAAAATTTTTCTCAGCGTGCCCATGGCATTATCCTTCCGTTTGCTTGTGATATATTTTGGGCGTAAAGGGCGCAGGTGCAAGAGGAGCGCCGGAAAATCACCCTCTTGTGTGCGAATTCAACCAATTGTTTCAATTCCGATAGGCGGTAGCTATATATTGGAAAGAAATTGAAACAAGGAATCGCCATGCTGGCCCTCACTGCCTCGGAAAGGCTTAGCCGCGCAGCGCATGATCTGCGCCTCGGCCTGCCTGTGGCCGTTCAAAAAGACGAGGCCGTATGGCTGGTGATCGCGGTAGAAACGCTGTCACTCAGCCGATGGCAGGCGCTACAAGAGCTGGGCAATCCTGAACTGGCGCTCACGTCCTGGCGGAGCCAGACCCTTCATATTCCGGTTTATGACGGAGACCTGACCCGAATTCAGGTGCCGGCTGCCAGCTCGCTGAGCTGGTTAAAAGCGGTTGTTGATCCTTCGATAGATCTGTCAACGCCGATGAAGGGTCCGTTTCACGCGCTGCGGGGCGGGCAAGCAGAGCCCCATCGCCAAGCCATTAGCCTTTGCAAAAAGGCCCACCTGCTGCCTGCGGCGCTTGTGGTGCCTGTGGATCAGATTGAAACTGGCCTGTCGGTTTTGGATGCAGCTGATTTTTCCTCTGCCGAGCCGGTGCATCTGCGGGAGGTTTCTTCTGCCCGCGTGCCGCTCGAGGTTTCAAAACTTGGCCGCGTGCATGTCTTTCGCCCGGACGATGGCGGCGAGGAGCATTATGCGATCGAGATCGGCACAGCCAACCGGCAACAGCCCGTACTGGCGCGCCTGCATTCGGCTTGTTTCACCGGAGATTTGATGGGCTCGCTCAAATGCGATTGTGGCCCGCAGCTTCGGGCAGCATTGCACCAGATTGGTGAAGAGGGCAGCGGTGTGCTTCTCTATATGAATCAGGAAGGCAGGGGCATTGGCCTAGCCAATAAAATGCGTGCCTATAGTCTGCAAGACCAAGGCTTTGATACAGTGGAGGCCAACCACCGGCTCGGATTCGAGGATGACGAGCGTGATTTTGCGTTAGGGGCGCAAATGCTCAAAGCGCTGGGTTTTAAGGCTGTGCGGCTGATGACCAACAACCCCGCCAAACTCGCCAAAATGGAAAGCTCCGGTCTTTCGGTGGCAGAGCGTGTGCCGCTCAAGGTGGGTGAAAATCCGCACAACGTCGAATACCTTTCGACCAAGGCCAATAAAAGCGGCCACCTGCTTTAGGAGGTGCGTGGCGGCATAATAACATGCGCAAATGAGCCGGAAACCCGCCCGATGTTATGGCCGATCATTCCAAGCGGGGTGCCCATGGAATCCCTTGCTTCAAAAAGGTTTGGTGCGTCACAACCCTTTATACTTGCATAATGAAACTCGTGCGCCGGAAGCTGGTGCCCTTTGAGCGGGCCAGATAGCGCCGTGAGTGTTCGGTAACCCAAATGTAGTTTGCGGGCTTTAAAGCTGGTGGAAACCGGTAATAGCCCCAGCATTTGGTGCTGGTTGCCATCCGCATCTTCCAACCCTTCGCCAAGCACCATATAGCCACCGCACTCCCCATAGATTTCAGCTCCCGAGGCCAACATCGCAGTCTTGAAACGATCATTTCCCGCCAGTTTTCCGGCATAAAGCTCGGGGTAGCCTCCGGGCAAAAACACAGCGTCGGCGCCCGCTGCCGGTCCTTCATCCGCCAGCGGCGAAAAAAACGAAACCGATGCCCCCGCCGCGCGCCACCGCTCCAGTATATGCGGGTATATAAAAGCAAAAGCTTCATCATGCGCTACAGCAATGGATTGCCCAAGCGGTGTGAGCGCGGGCATTGGTCCGGCTTGCCCCAAAGGAGTTGCGATTGCCACCAGCGCGTTCAGGTCCACCCCTTCGGCCACAACCTCTGCAGCGCCTTCAATAAATCGATCCAACCCGGTATCTTCGAGCGCTTGAACCAACCCCAGGTGCCGCGATTCCCGTTCCATTCGGGTATCCCGCATCACCGCGCCCAGCACCGGCACTCCGATAGCTTCAATCGCTCGTGTTACCATTTCACTGTGGCGCTCTGAGCCAACCCGGTTCAGAATCACCCCCGCAATTTTTACGCCTTCGCGAAAGCCTGCTAATCCAGCCACCACGGCCGCTACAGTCTGCGCTTGTCGGGCAATGTCGACCACCAAAACTACCGGTAGCTCAAGTGCAATTGCCAGATCGGCGACCGAGCCACGGCCCAGCGGCAACCCCGCCACGGGCGCGCCGTCAAAAAGGCCCATCGCGCCTTCAATCAGCAGCAACCCGTTCGCTTGACGATGGGCCATAGAGCGCAACTCGTCAGGTTCCATCGCCCATGCGTCAAGGTTGATACAGTTTGTGCCGCTGGCGGCTGTGTGAAAAGCCGGATCAATATAATCCGGTCCCGATTTGGCGCTGCAAATCGCCATGTCGCGGTTTCGCAAGGCGCGTAACAAGCCAAGCGTGATCATAGTTTTCCCCGACCCGGAAGCCGGTGCAGCGATGATCAACCCGTTTAGCGCCACGCCATCTGCTCCCGGAGCAGATTCCCCCGCCCGATGCTCACAATCGCGGGGGCGCCGATTCCGCTCGCGGCGATATCCGCTGCTGCACGTTCCAGAGTGGTATCCAGCACCCGCATTTCCGGCGTTGATGCATTCATAACTACGGCCACCGGTGTATCAGCCGCCAAACCGCCCGCGATCAGGCTTTTGGATATCTCGTCCATATGCCGCATCGCCATATAAAGTACAATCATCCCGGCGGACTTGCCAACGGCTGCCCAGTCGATCCCTTCGGGGGAAAGCCCGCGCGCATCATGCCCCGTTAGAAAAATAACTGACGAGTTCACATCCCGCGCGGTTGCAGGAATGCCTGCATATGCCAGCCCGCCGATTCCCGCCGTAATCCCCGGAATGACCCGAAAGCCAATACCGGCATCCACCAGCGCCAGCACTTCTTCCGCCCCACGGCCAAACATGAAAGGGTCACCGCCCTTCAGGCGCACAACCCGCTTTCCGGCCTTTGCTTCCTCAATCAGGCGCGCGTTAATTTCCGGTTGCTTCGGGGACGGCTTGCCGCCACGTTTGCCAAGGAACACATGCTCGGCATCACCTGCATAAGCCAACACATCGTCACTGACTAACGCGTCATGCACTACAACATCGGCCTGCCGAAGCGCTTCAACGGCGTGCAGGGTCAGCAACCCCGCATCTCCGGGGCCTGCGCCAACCAGCCAGACTTCGCCTGCCGGAAAGTCACTCATTTCTTCACCTTTGGCCTGAGAACATGCGGAATTGCAGGATCATAGAGCGCAGAATCCTTGAAATCATCGACATTGGCAAGAGCGGGGCCAATAAACACCATCGCTGTGCGCGTGATCTTCTCGGCGCGCACCTGCGCATGAATGCTCTCCAGCGTGCCGCGAATAATCATCTCGTCTGGCCAGCCTACGCGGTAGGCCACCACCACGGCGCAGTCATCTCCATAATGGGGGGCGAGTTGCCGCCTGATCTCCCGCAGGTTCCGAATGGCTAGATGGATCACCAGTGTTGCGCCGGTGCGCCCGAAGTTTTCCAGCGTTTCGCCCGCTGGCATATCGGTGGATTTCATCGACATACGGGTGAGCACAATGCTTTGCGCAATTTCGGGAATGGTCAGCTCCTGCCCCATCGCTGCTGCGGCGGCGCTGTATGCCGAAACCCCCGGTGTAATATCATAGGGGATGCCCGCGGCTTTAAGCCGCCGGATTTGCTCGGCAATCGCGCCGTAAAGTGCGGGATCCCCCGAATGAACCCGCGCCACGTCTTCGCCGCGCTCGTGTGCGGCAACTATTTCAGCATGGGTATCATCCAGCGTCATCGGAGCGGTATCCAGCACCCGCGCACTTTCAGGCGCACAGGCGACCACCGCTTCCGGCACCAATGAGCCTGCATACAGGCAAACCGGACAAGCTTCGATCAAGCGCCGCCCCTTGATGGTGATCAGGTCCGGGTCACCGGGCCCGGCTCCTATAAAGTGAACCGTCATGCCAGATCTCCATCAATTTTGCGGGCATAGCCGCGCGGGGTATACATGCGCAGCCCTTCACCAAGTTCTGCCAGTTTCGAGTGGCTGGAACCAACCAGCACTACGGTCAGCATATCCACATCATCCACATCAAGATCGGCCAGCTTCACGTATCGCACGGTTTCCTCGGGTCGACCAAGCGAGCTGGCGAGCATCACCGGCGTATCTGCGGGGCGGTGCTCAAGCAGGATATCCCGTGCTTCGGCGAGCAATGTCCGCCGCCGTTTGGAGACCGGATTGTAAAACGCGATTACAAAATCCCCTTCAGCCGCGGCTATCAGACGTTTTACGATATCTTCGCGCGGGGTGAGAAGATCACTCAACGATATTGCGCAAAAATCGTGCCCGAGCGGCGCACCCGCGCGCGCGGCGGCCCCTTGCAGCGCAGAAACTCCGGGGGTGGATACCACCTCTACCCGCCGCGCTGCGTCGGATACCCCCATCGCCTCTGGCCCCCGGTCAAGCAGTTCGTAAACCAGTGCCCCCATCGCATAAATGCCGGCATCACCCGAGCAGATCAGAGCTACGTTATGGCCTTTACCCGCTTGCTCCAGCGCATAGCGGCAGCGGTCCTCCTCGCCACCGAGCGGGAAATCGGAGCGCCGTTTGCCCGCAGCCAATGGTCCGAGCAAATCGATGTAGAGCCCATAGCCAACCAGCTCTCCTGCTTCGGCGATCAGCGTGGAGGCCTCGGGCGTGCGCCAGCTATGTTGCCCCGGCCCGATGCCGACAATCGAGAGCTTGCCGCGCGCGCGCCCGCGCAGTTCGGTTATCGGCAGCGGGGAGCGGGCCAGCGCGCAGGTTGCATTTGAAGTTTTCTGTTTTTCCAGCACCAGTGTTGCTTCTGGCCCCGCTGCGGCCAGTGCCGCGCCCTCTGCCACGCCGTGGCAACCGACCTCGGCAAAAACGATGTCGGACGGGTTCGCCAATCTTCCGGCCTCCGCCTCCAATGTGTTGGCATCAAAAACCCGAAACGGTACGCTTAGTCGCTTGGCAGTTTCGATCATCGCGGGCTCATCCCCCTTGAGGTCAAGCGAGGTCACGCAGGCAATGGCTTCCGGGGCGATATTGGCCGATAGCAGGCTTTCTTGCACCAGGCCCCACATTTCGGATACATCACATCCGCGCGCACATCCCAAGCCCAGCGCAAAGCGCTGTGGATGGTAGGCGAGCAGCGCCGCACCGGTATCCACCGGAGCTTCGGATGTAACCAGCTTGACCGGGCCCTCACCAGCCTCCAGACCCCAGATATTTTCACCCTCGATTATCGGTTTTTGCCCGTTGAGCAATGCCATCATCACCGGTTTTGCGTCTTCGGGGTTTGCGAGCCGCCAGCCCTCGGGTGGCTCGTCAAGCGCGATGCCAAGCGAAACATCGCCAGCGGTGGTTACCGCCGCATGGCTTTCCAACACTTCGGCAATTTGCTTGGCCAACCTGTTGGCACCGTGGTGCCCACCTAAAAGCGGGATAACGGTGGAGCCATCGTCGGGAATGGCTATTACCGGCGGTTCCGAGCGCTTGTCAGCCAGCACAGGTGCAACAGCACGCACAAGTATCCCGGCTGCGCACACGCCGATAACCGGATGTCCGGCCTGAAACAGCATACGCGCGTGGTCAAGCGCGTTCGGGAAGAAGGTATCGGCCTTGTCGACCCGCCCCTCACGGCCGTGCAACGGGGCGTTTAAAGCGCTGGCCACGCGGTGGGCCGTCGGTTCGCCAGAGCGGGAGAGGCACATAACAATCGGGGTTAGCTCAACCATGGGTCTTCGCCTTTTGTGATCAGAATCATTGAGAAATAGGGGGCCGGATCGGGCGCGCGCTCTAACGGAAGAACTTGCTGGGAAGGCAGGCTGGCGCGCGCTACATAGGTTGCATTTTCGGACAGACCCATATCGGAGAGCAGGGCGCGGATGCGCCCAAGGTGACGCCCGACCTTCATGATCGCAACGGCGCCCGCGGCTTCAATCCGCGTGCGCATGTCATCTGAGCCCAAAGGGCCGGGGATGATCGCCAACACATCGTTTCGGGCCGTCAGCGGGCGCTTGGCCATGGCAGCACAGGTGGTGACCGAGGTCACACCCGGAACAATGTCGGTTTCATATTCATCAGCCAACCGGCTGAACAGATACATAAACGACCCATAGAAAAAGGGGTCACCCTCGCAGAGCACCACGACATTTTCACCCTTGTCGAGCTGCACAGCGATATCGGCAGCGCCTTTGTCATAGGCAGCTTGAGCAGGGCCGCGCTCTACGGTCATCGGAATGTTGATTATAATTTCATCGGCGTTTGGCGGAATGGATTGCGCAGCAATTGAACGGGCAAAGCTTTCGCCGTTTTCCAGTGCCGGATAGGCAACAACACGCGCGCCAGCAATCAGCCGGTGCGCTTTTAAGGTCATCAATTCAGGATCACCGGGGCCGAGACCCACGCCTATAAGCTTGCCTTTCATCGTTTGATCAAGCTCCATTGAATCACCGGGCGCAAAGGCTTCCATCCGGTTAAAGGCCCCAAGCCTTCGGCGCGGCTGATCGATATTTGCACCAAATCACCACCTTGATCTTTATGGAGTGCCGTTAGGGTCGCCTGACTTTCCAGCGTAACGGCATTGGCAACCAACCGCCCGAGCGGGCGCAGGGCCTGCCAACAGGCTTCAAAAACCTCAACAGAAAGGCCACCTCCGATGAATATTGCGTCTGGCGCGGGCAGGCCTTCCAATGCATCCGGAACGGTTCCGTCAATGAGTTCCAACGCAGGAACCCCTAGCGCCAGCGCATTGTCGGCCGCCATAGTGCGCCGGTCGGCGCGTGGTTCAATGCCGATGGCTTTTGCGTATCGTGCCGCGCGCATCCACTCTACCGCCACCGAGCCACACCCGGTGCCGACATCCCATAACAGCCCGCCGCGCATGGGGATCAGTTTGGCCAATGTGGCCGCGCGCACCTCACGCTTGGTCATGGTGCCATCATGGGTAAAAACTTCGTCCGGCAGGCCGGGCACACGGGGTAAAAGGGCTGCGTCGGGCGCAGCGATACATTCGACAGCCAGCGTGTTAAACGCGGGCACAGTGTGCGACCAGCTTTCGGCGAACCCGTCGAAACGGGCTTCATCATGGCCGCCCATGGCCGCCAGTACTGTCATTTTTGACTGGCCAAAGCCGCGCTCGGTCAGGAACCTGGCGATCTGCGCCGGGGTTTCTGCACCGGTTGTTAGAATCAGCAGTCGTACATCGGGCTGGATGAAAGCGATCATTTGCTCAACAGGGCGGCCATGCACAGTCAGGGTTTCAAGATCAGCCATGCTCCACCCCATGCGCGCCGAGGCAAGCTGGAAAGCAGAAAGCTGCGGGTGGAAGGTCACCTCACCAACCGCAAAATGCCGTCCGATTTTTGCGCCAACCGAAAACCAGAGCGGGTCTCCTGTGGCCAGCACGACCACGCGCTTTCCTTTGCGGGCATTCAATTCGTCAATCAGTGCGTTGAAGGGGGAAGGCCAGCTCAGGGTTTCCGCATCGGGGTTTGTTGCCAAAACGTGGTGCCGCGCCCCGCCGACGATGACTTCAGCGGCCTCAATCACGGTACGGGTGGCCGGTGTTAGCCCATCCATCCCGTCTTCGCCGATGCCGATGACATGCAACCAAGCGCTCATTTTAGTTCCTCCGGTAGCCCCGCCGCCATGGCATTGACCGCAGCCGAGGCCATAGCCGAGCCGCCCCGCCGGCCCGCGAGCGCCAGATATGGCACACCGCGCGGGTTGGCGGCAAGTTCGGCCTTGCTCTCGGCGGCTCCGACAAAACCTACCGGAAAGCCAAGGATTGCGGCAGGCTTCGGCCAGCCATCATCCAGTTTTTGCAGCAAATGAAACAGCGCGGTGGGCGCATTGCCAATGGCAACAATGGCGCCTTCGATGTGCTCTTCCCACAGCTCTACCGCTGCCGCCGAACGGGTCGTTCCGAGGCGCTTGGTCAGCGCGGGCGTTTGTTTATCATTCAGGGTCACAATCACTTTGTTCCCCTTTAAATACCGCTGGATAACGCCCGCTTTCACCATTTCCACATCACAAAAAACAGGCGCTCCCGCTAGGATCGCCCTGTGAGCGGATGCATAAACATCAGACGAAAACCGCAGGTCCTCTGGCAAGTCTACCATGCCGCAGGCATGAACCAGCCGGATAGCCGCCGGATGCAAATCCTCCGGAATCTTTGAAAGATCGGTCTCTGCCCGCACGGTGGCAAAAGACTGCGCGTAAATCGAAGAGGGGTCCTTTTCGTAATCCACTATTTTATCCGGTGCCGCACCGATTCCGGCCCGTGCGGATGGTCAGCCTGCGGATATTCGGGGTGGGCGTGATCGTGATCGTGGTGATGATGGTGCCCGTGCCCATGATCGTGACCATGGTGATGGTGGTCCATATCCAAACGGCAAGCACCGGTGCAAAAATCATCGCATAGATCACAGGTTTCTACAGTGGCGCCGGGAGCGTTTGCACCTTGGCCCTCCACATGATGGTGGTGGCTTTCTTGCACGGCGCCCTGCTCGGCCTCAAACCCCAGTACGGTTTCGCGGTATTTGCACATGCCACAGTTCATGTTGTTTTCACCGTCCAAGATCTCTCGGACCCGATCGGCGAAGGTTTCGATAACCTTTGGATGGTCGTTCAGGTAACCGGCTTTGACGAATTCGATCTCCGGGTATTTGGCGCTGGCTTCATCGGTGAAGCCGTATATCCGGTCAATAAGCACACCTGCAAACAAGAAGTAGGGGAACACAATGACCCGCTTGTAGCCAAGCTTGGCGACATGATCGAGGCAAGGCTCGACCAGCGGGAAGGTCACACCGGAATAGCCGACCTCGGCCCAGCCAAAACCCATGCCTTCTTGCAGCAGCCGCGCCACTTTCGAAACGTTGGCATTGGCATCCGGGTCAGAAGCCCCGCGCCCGATAACCACAAGGCAGGTTTCATGCAGGGCGACTTCGCCGTGCTCGGCGTTGCCTTTGGCCACAGCCTCGTTGATCCGGTCAGCGGCGGCATCGAGCATTTTCGGGTCCACCCCGAGCTCACGGCCGTAATCGACCTGCACGCCATGTTTGGCAGCATAGGTGTTGAGCACAGTCGGGATATCATTTTTGGCGTGCATCGCGGCAAACAGCATACCGGGGACGGCCAATATGCGCTCAGCGCCCTCGGCACGAAGCGCATCAAGCCCGTCGCGCATAACGGGGTTGGCGAATTCCAGGTAGCCGTAATCCACCGGCCAATCGGGGAAATGGGCTTTCAACCCTTCGGCAACCTGCGCAAATTCATCTACTGCTTTTTGGCTGCGGGACCCATGCCCGCAGACCATCACTCCGAATTTGGTCATTGCCTAGCCCTTAACCGCGTTGCGAACGGCGAGCGCGACGCCCAGCCCGATCACCACAGCAAGGTAAGCCACATGCGGCACGTGGCCGGCAGCGCTTTCAGCATGGGCAAAAGCAGGCGTGGCAAGGGTGGCTGCAAGAATTGTGAGGGTTTTCATCTGTATTTTCCTTCCGGTAAAATCGGTCCACCATGGAAGAAAACGCATTGTCACTGACAGTTCCGGCTTTGGCCCCCTATTTGGGTCGACCGCCACCAAACGCGTTTCCAGCCCCAAAAGGGGCACCGTCTGTAAGATGTTTATAGGCGCGCCTAAAAGCTGTCGCAAGCCTGAAAACGACGTTTTTTGAGCAGAAGGACACCCCTTAAAGCGCGGCCTCGAGGGCACTTCCCAAGTGGAGCAATCTGGCCTCCTCCATCGGTTGACCCATAGCCATAATCCCGCAGCCCGATGTTCCTGTCGGTAAAGTGAGCGCACATCCTCCCATCAGGTTCCCGATGCGTGTGTTATTGAGCGCCAACAGGTTTTCCGAGATGAAGTAGTCACTATCGTTCAACAACCGCTCGCGGTCGGGTGGCAATATCTGGCTGGAGGGGACCAGCACTGCGTCATAGCCGGTGGTCAGCGCCGCATATGCTTTGCGGATCGCCTCAAGCTCCAACCAGCTACGCGCGTATTCGACACCGGAAAAATTGCGACCGGCTTCAAAACGCTGGCGAACGGGACCATACATTTTTTCAGGGTCGGCTTCGATCACACTTCCCCACTGGGCATAGGCTTCTACAACATAGAGACACGCGGCGAGCTGCATCGCCCGCGCAACGCCTTGATAGCTAAAGCGTGTAATCGTCGCGCCCGCGGCTTCAAATTTGGCAAGCGCTGCCTCGAAATCAGCCATTGGCTCGGGGCGGCACTGGTCCAAAGCAACGGTTTCGAGCACGGCCAAGCGAGTGCCACCAAGTGATGCGCCGTGCAGATCGGGGGCTTTCTCGCCAGTCATGGCCGAGAGTAGGAGCGATGCATCTTCGACGCTGCGGCACAGCGGGCCAACGGTGTCAAACTTGGCGCAAAGTGGCACCACACCCTCAAGCGACAGCAAACCGCTTGTTGTTTTGAGGCCCACAAGGTTATTCCACGCAGCCGGAATACGGACCGAACCACCGGTATCAGAGCCGATACCTGCCGCTGCCAGCCCGAAGGCGACCGAAGTGGCGGCCCCGGAAGAGGAACCACCGGGCGCGAGCGCGGGGTCGTTCACATTGGGGGGAGTAGCCGTGACCGGGTTCAGGCCGAGGCCGGAAAACGCCAACTCTGTCATATGGGTTTTGCCAAGGCAAACCAGCCCGGCGCGGGTGGCGTTTTCCAATACCACGGCGTCTTTGGAAGGCACCCGGCCCTTAAGCAACGCCGAGCCAGCCTCGGTAACGGTGCCGGCGGTGTCAAAAAGATCTTTCCAACTGATCGGCACACCATCGAGCCATCCGCGACGGACGCCGTTTTTGGCGCGCGCGCGTGCGGTACCGGCCTCGGCAAGGGCGCGCTCCCGCGTGGTGCGCGCGTATATCTCGCCTCGATATTCGTGTTTGTCGATAGCGTCCAGAAAGCCTTCTGCCAGCTCGACAGGGTCGATTTTTCCGACCTCGATCTCGCGCCCCAGCGCTGCCGCGCTCATCTTTTGCCAGCCATCAATCATTGCGTATCCTCTTTCGGTTTCCCGCAGCCTAGCGCCAATTTCAGCAATGGACAATCGCCAGATTTAGGCGCTAGATAGCCCCATGAAAATGGATGCGGATATCATCATAGTTGGCGGCGGGCTCAACGGCCCCGCGCTGGCACTGGCTTTTGCTTCGGGCGGGCTTTCTTCGGTTATTATTGATACTGTGCCACTGGCAACCCGCCGTAAGCCGGCGTTTGACGGGCGGGCTTATGCGCTTTCGCTGACTTCGGTGCGGATGCTTAAAGTGTTGGGCATTTGGGATGCTGTGCAGTCTGAGGCCCAAGCGATGCTGGATATCAAGGTTACCGACGGAAGGCCGGGTGAAGGCGCAGCCGGGCAGTTTGTGCACTTTGATCACAACGAAATAAGCGAAGGTCCGATGGGCCATATGCTGGAAGACCGCTACCTGCGCCGCGCGTTGCTTGATGCGGTGAAGGCCTCGGACCTGATTACCCAAATCGCCCCGGCCACAGTCGAAGCCCAGGACATAACGGCAAGCCATGCTGAAGTGACACTAGATGACGGTCGAGTGCTGCGCGGCCGATTGCTGGTGGGGTGTGATGGCCGACGGTCCGGCGTGGCAATGCGCGCCGGAATTGCGCGCACCGGGCACGACTATCACCAATCGGGGCTGGTTTGCGCCGTATCCCATGAAAAACCCCATAACGGTGTGGCCTATCAGCAATTTATGCCCTCCGGTCCCTTGGCAATTCTGCCGCTCACCGGCAACCGCTCAGCCATTGTCTGGACAGAAACCACCGAGCGGGCGGGTTTGATCAATGCGATGTCTGACAAGGACTACATGGAAGAACTGCGCCCGCGGTTTGGGGATTTTCTTGGCAAGATCAAATTGGTAGGGAAGCGGTATTCCTACCCGTTGAACCTGACAGTTGCCAATCGTTTTGCGCAGCACCGGCTGGCGCTCGTAGGCGATGCAGCGCACGGGATCCATTATCTTGCAGGGCAAGGATTGAATTTGGGGTTGCGAGATGTCGCCGCATTGGCAGAAGTGGTGCTGGATGCGGCACGGCGCGGGGAAGACATCGGCAACGAACTGGTATTGGCGCGCTACGCCCAATGGCGCGGGTTTGATACCGCCGCGCTTACGGCATCAACTGACCTGATCAACAAGCTATTTTCGAACGATAACCCGATCTTGCGTACATCTAGAATCGCTGGCCTAGGGCTTGTGAATGCCATCCCCGCCCTTCGTAGAGATTTTATCCGTGAAGCTGCCGGATTATCGGGTGACCTACCGCGCTTGCTTAAGGGGCAGGCCATATAAAATGCCCCGCGCCAGTTGGCGAAGGGCATTATTTTTAAATTCTTCCGGTGGGTTCTAGTTGACAGTCCAGCGACCAACTTCGCAGACGTTTAGACCCATACGCGTTACTTCGTCTCCATCCGAAAACACAGCTTTCAGGTCCCAGATGCAATAGCCGGAGCCATCATCCAGATTGAAGCTTTGTTCATAGCCTGAAGGGAGCACGTCGGAACCGAACCAGTCTCTTCCCCAATTGCGTTGATCGCGGTTGGATGCATAAAATTCCATCATCGTGAATCCGGTTTGGTTTTCGATTGTAACCTAGCGATTCTGGGCTTGCGCACTGACTGTGCTTACGAACAGCACAAATATCGTAAATAGTATCCGCATGATTCTTCCTTTGAAATTGCTACTTCATTGTTCAAAAGTCGCTCAAGATTATGGCCTAATTGTGACGAAAGATATAATCCAACGGTGAATTCAACACTAGGTTGGGCAACACAAGGCTAATTGATTTTTTGCATTTCCAAGCCAAGCATACCGTAGTCAACGGCGAGGATACCAAACGGGCCAGTTACCACAGCTTCGGGCGTATGCATGAGGACATCTTGCGCCATTACACCCGAATAGACCTGAGGCAAGCCGATGTAACGGAACGTATAGAGTGGAAGGCCATTGGCGGCTGTGCCGATCGGCGTAATATCGGTTTTCAGGCGGCTGTCGCTAGGCGGAATTTCTTCTTCCTGAGTGAGCGCCAAGGCTAGAACCGCAACAATCACCAGTGGAATAATCCAGGCACCGGAGCCTCCCATAGGCGCGGCTTCTTCTATTTCGATTACCGCTGGCGGTTCATAGGTAACGTTTCCGGCGGTGGCCTGATATGCCATGGTCGAGATCATGGCGGCGGCTAACAGCTTTTTCATTCTATTCTCGTCGGTTGCTTTCTGACACTGTGGCGCAAAATGAGCCATGGAGCAACGATTTTTGAGTTAGCCGGCGCGCGCATAAGGGCGCAGAATCTCGTTCTCCCTAACCTTTTGAAAAAGAACAATGGCACCGCTGGAATGGCGCGGGTCATAGGTGAAACCGCGTTTTGAAAGATCGCCAAACAATGCCGCGATTCCCTTCAGGCCAGTGATGTGATCATGTAATTCGAGGTAAATCCGGTCTACTTTGTGCAGGTCGACTTTATGAAAGAGAAAGCTTTCCGCGCCCTCGATATCACACACGATCAAGGTAACACCTGTTTTTTTCAATAGCGGCTCAAACCCTGTTACGGGTACGTCTACAGTAGACATATAAGGGTTGGGACCCGCCGACAGAGACCCCATCCAAAAATCAGCCCGCTGGTAGAATGTGGCCGTGTCTCCCGTGGTT
>Ga0209121_10003749_pt1 | contig 14521 bp, 9 predicted proteins | sample Cruoilmetagenom3_FD_187292 | JGI IMG/M metagenome (GOLD analysis project Ga0209121, IMG submission 187292) | Oil polluted marine microbial communities from Coal Oil Point, Santa Barbara, California, USA - Sample 3 (SPAdes) (version 2) | ecosystem: Environmental > Aquatic > Marine > Oil seeps ...
CTCTATACTTAACTCCGTTGCTACAAATTTATATCCAAAGATTTCTTCAATATTTTCTTCTGTCAGATTTTGTATATCTTTTTCTAAATCAAATTTCTTCTCCTTAATCTTTGAAAGTTTCTTGTTTGATATTTTGAATAGGGACATAGATTTTTATATTAAATTAAACTACTTACTTCCTTCTTTTGCCTGATATATCATATCAAAAACATATTCCGAGTATTTATCTTGGAAGCTTTCATCGTTCATGAACTTTTGATATATCTCTGTTTGTGTCATCATTAAGTTCTTAATTTCGTTCATTAACTTTTTATTAGTAACTTCTTTAGCATTTTGTCTATCAGGAGCATTATTAACACTCTTATCTTTTCGTAAAACTTCTGGAATATCCTCTGTAAGTACTTTCTTAACTTTATCCGGCTCTTTCCATTTAACATCACCAAATCTCCTATTGAATTCATCTAAAATGTTTTCTAGTGTATCCTTTTCACTTGGCGCTTTACTTATTCCACCAATGGGGGTAGGAATAGGTTCTAACTCTGGTCCATCTTCTCCACCAAACACTATCTTTCTTCTTCCTATTCTTGAAGGCCTTACACTATCGATATCTACGGCCTCAATAATATTCTCATCTGGTTCTGGTTCTTCAATTTTAAGTTTCTTAACTAAAGCTCTTAGTAACCAATATAGTTTCTCCCAATATGCTTTCTCAAAATCTATTATTTTTGAAAGGTAGTTATAAGTTCTCACGAAGGTTTTAGTATTCGATTTGAATTCTATCTTTTGTTCTTCTGTCAAATTGTCAAATATTGCAACTAAAGAGTCCAATTGAGCCTCTAAGATATTTCTTTCTGCATCTGTAGTTAGAGAGGCAAAATAGCTATCAACATCTTCACGAGAGTACACCTGAGCCTCATCTAAATCCTCCTGCAGATTATTCAGTTTGTTAGGATCAGTAGCTTCACTCAAAACAGTTGTTGTATAGTAGGGTTTAAACGCGTCCTCTATCTCCTCTGTAGAATTAAAAAAATCAAGAACAAAAGTGTCATTCTTGTTTTTATGTGATCGGTTAAGTCGTGACAAAGTCTGTACTGCTTGTAACCCAGTTAGTTTCTTATCTACATACATAGTGTGTAACAAAGGCTCATCAAAACCAGTTTGGAATTTCTCTGCAACTATTAAAAACCTATATTTATTTTTTTTGAATTGTTTAGGAATATCATTAACCCCATCCTCGAAATTATTCATTTTTACCTCTGTAAGATCCTCTCCTGTTCTGTAGTGTTTTTTACTACCTGAGAAAGCCACAATTGCTTTATATGGGGACTTAATCTCTTTTAGATATTTATCAAAAGCATCTTTGTATTTTATTGCTGAATTAATAGATTTTGTTACCACCATTGTTCTTGCTTGACCGTCTATAAGGTGCTGAACCTCACTATGAAAGTGATTAATTATTATCTTCGCTTTTTTCGCTATTGTATCAGGATGCTCTTCAACAAAAGATCTTAGTTTCTTATTAGCTTCTCTTACATCAAACTCTGGATTTCCAGCTATTGTTTTAGTAAGTTTGTAATAGGAGGTATAGGTTGTATAGTTCTGTAAGATATCTATAATAAAACCCTCTTCAATCGCCTGCTTCATAGGGTAAAGATGGTATGGATAGAACTTCCCTTCACTATCTTTAACTCCGAAAGTTTCTAGCGTCTTATTTTTAGGTGTTGCCGTAAATGCGTAGTAAGAAGCATTTTTAAGCATTTTTCTTCTTTGAACAAGAACATTAACTAATTCGTCTGTAGGAATGTTTCCTTCCTCATCTCTCGGCAAGGATTCAATCTCTTCATTTGATAAGACTGCATTCATTTGGGCTGCAGTTGCACCATCCTGACTGCTATGTGCCTCATCAATTACAATAGCATAATTAGATTCTGGAATTGTTTGTATCTTATCCAACACAAAGGGGAAAGTTTGGACTGTAACGACTATTATTTTCTTTCCTTCTAACAGAGCTTCCTTAAGTTGTTCCGATTTACTTTCACCGGTTCTATCTCCAATGTACGCGACTAAGTCTTTTACCTTACCAAAGGCCTTTAGTTGTTCTTTAATATTTTCATCTAAGTTTCTTCTATCAGTTACAACAAAAACAGAATCAAAAAGGTTCTCACTCTCTTCACTAAACAGGTTTGCCAATTGATAAGTTAACCATGTAATTGAGAACGATTTCCCTGACCCGGTAGAGTGCTGGATTAAATATCTCTTTCCTATACCGTTCTCCTTCGTATCTTTCACAAGCTTTCTCACCGCTGTTAACTGATGATATCTTGGGAATATAAGTTTGTTTTTCCTCTTTCCTGTATCTTCATTAACTTCTTCAATAAATTGAACATACTTAGTTATTATGTTACTTAAACTCTCTTTTGAGAGAACATCTTTCCACATATAATCAGTTTTTATACCTTCTGGATTCTCTGGATTTCCTTTCCCATATGGAGGATTTGGCTTTCCTTCATTTAAACCTTTGTTAAATGGTAAGAAGTATGTCTTGTCTTTTTCCAATCTAGTAGTCATATGTACTTCATCGGTATCCATAGCGAAGTGTACTAAGCAACGACCAAAGCTTAACAGAGTGTCTGCTGGATCTCTATCTTCCCTATATTGCTTTATTGCATTAATAAATCTTTGTCCTGTTAAGGGATTCTTTAATTCAAATGTGATTACTGGGATACCGTTTATAAATATTACAAGATCAATTTCTTTGTTATGATCTTCACTGTATATTAATTCTTCAGTAACTGAGAATATATTTGCTGCATACCTAGCCTGAGCTTTAGGGTTTAGGTTTGATGCTGGTTGAGGATAGAATATATTTACAGTGTCTTCATAGAATTTAATACCGTTTCTTAAGGCATATATTAACCCTTTTCCTTTTGTCTTTTTATCGAGAGTTGATAAGAATTGTTCTTCTCCTCTTTTTTGTATTGATTTATATATTTCTGGTTGAGTGGCTTCTATGAAAGAGAATAGTTGTTCTTTATTAACAAGATATTTAAGATCAAAATCACTAGGTTTTGATTCTAAATATATTTGTTCTTCTACCAGTTTGTTTTTTATATGGCGTTGTAGACCTTTTTCGGATGTGTCTGTGAAATTTTGCATGGTTTTATTTATGAATAAATAAAGTTAATTATCTTCTCTACCTTTCCCACTAGCTCTGTGTCTTGAATTGTCCCCTCCTTTATCTCCCCATGTTTTTTGGAAGCAAAGTAGGCATTGATCTCTTCTAACAAAGATAACTCCTTATTTCTGAATGATTTTAAAGGTGGATCAAGTGATTCACTCTTTAAATAGTTTATCATTCCGCCTAGATTTTTTTTATCAACAAAATTATTGGGAAATTTTATTTTTAAAAACTTTTCTAAAACTGCAATCGCAGACCTAGCAACATCAACCTTTTCCTCAGACTCTTCATCTAAATATCTTTCTAAACGCCTAAAATCCTCAAAATATTCGTCTAACATCGTTTCGTCAATATCAAACTCAATAATTTCACTATACGTTTTACTAGCCCTTTTAATTTTAAGCGTTTTTATACTAATTTTTTCTACAGAGAAAGACTTTTGCATTTTAATTAAAAAGGTCAAATTGTGGGAAAATATTATTAATTGCTTACTATTCCTTGCTATATCCTTTAATCTACGGCACAAATCATCTTCCAGATGTTTATCATAACTAGTAGAGGGATCATCAAATACAATAATCTTATCACTACAACTAGAATCAACTTTTAACTTAGCTAGAAAGAAACATAACGCCAACGTACGTCTATCGCTAGTACTTAAGCTATTCATAATGCTAAATTCACTTTCCTGAATATCTAAAGATATTTCATTACCATCAAGAGATATCCCGTATTCACTAAAGGGTGTTGTGCCTGTCCCTTTATACATATTCTCTAAATTTTGAACTGAGACATTGCTATCAAAAAATTCTAACTCCTTATTTATTTGCTCTCCGTATTTTTCATGATCTTCTTCGACTTTTTTGTTTAATTTGTCTATTTTCTTCGATTTATATTTATCTAATTCTGATTTTTCTTCAATCAATTTAAAAAAGTTCTGTATATTCTTAATTCTACCCTCCTTCTTAACCAGTAATATAAAATCTAGAAATGCCCTTTCCTTTCTTAGCTGTACAAGATCTGTTCTTTCTTCAGTTTCTGTCTTAAATACTTTTATTTTAGTATTTATTCTATCAACTTTCTTGTTAAATCCTTGTATAGTTTCATTATATTTATAAAGTTTAGTAAAAAAATTTTTAATTTGCATTTCCGAATCTTCATCAATCCTGCCTATTGGCTCTTCCCTTTTGTTACTTATATAGTCTTTTAAAGATCTTAGGGATAACAAGATTCCTTGATAAGATATTTCCGGTTGATCATTATCTAAATCTATGAAATTTCCCCAGAATCTCTTATTATTCTTGTTTTGTTTAGCTACAAAATTATTCTGGCTTAGTTGTCTGTTTATATCAACTTCATTAAAATACTTTATCATGCGTGTTAATTCACTTATCTTCTTTTTATATTCATCATCTTCAAAATAATTTTTTAATTCCGAAATAAGTGGGGCAACTGGCTCCAAATTCTGAGTACAAAAAGGACAGATTTTCTTTCCAGTATTTCTTATTCCTTCTCTTAACCACCTCTCCTCTTCTCCGTTCATACAAAGTTCCTGAATGCGTTTTGAAACCCTGTCGATTGTTTCTGATTTTAGGTTAACAGTTCGATTTAAAACCCTTATAATTTCTTCCTCTGTATAATTAAACTGTAACTTTTTAGCTTTCTCCAATCCTTCTCTTTTAATAATTTCCTCCCTTTCTTTAACTTGTTTCAATTTTTTATCTATTTTCTCTAAATGCTCCAATAATTCCTTAGAATCCATTTTAGAAACCCTGTTAAACTTTTCCTTCTCAAACTGTTCCAAAAATTGTTCCAAACGATACAATGCCCCTTCCGAATTTTTTATTGAAAGATTCTTTACTTCCGACATCTGAATATTTTTGTTTTTAATTTTTTCTTTTATTTTCTCTATATCTCGAATAAGTTCTTTGCTCTTGTCACTTACTATAAGAGAATTTAACTTCTTCTTATGGTCAGAAGTTATAGAATAACCTGTGATAACATGTTCATTAATGAATTTTTCGTCAAATATTGCTAAATTACTTACATGTTCTCCTTGCCAATTGCCCTGTTTAAAGCGATAGTTATTTGAATTAATACGAATATTTATATAGGGGTCTTCCTCTGTACCTATTGTTGTACGGCCTCCAATAATGTCCGATCGTCCCGTTTTAACAGATCTTAAAATATCAACTAAAGTACTTTTTCCTCTCTTGTTTTCTCCATACACTAAAGTTACCTTTTCTAACGCCGTTGAGTCAGAAGGATTACAATCTTTATAAACGCCAACATTTTTAATATAAATAATTTTTTCAATCATGATTTTCATTCACTAAACTCACATCCATTTTCCCCGTTACAATATAAGTAATTAAAGAGTTTTTATATTCCTTGAAATAATTAATCAACTTTTCTTGTTTAACAATTTGCTTCTCGATAACCCCTATTTTCCCATTCAAATAACCAGTTATTCTTTGCTGTTTGGTCTTGTTCGGATAAGCTATCTTCAAGTTCCCTATAAAATCCCAGTTCGCTCTAGGCATTTTAGCCCCATAGGTAGAATTGTTTACAATCTCTATAAAATCCTTAGAGAGAAATTTGTATTTTAAAAACTCTCCCAACAACTCTATTGGCTCTGTTACTAGAAACTCTAGAACACATGAACCCTGTTCTTCTGCTAAATAAACTTTCGCCAAATACGGTCTTAGTTTCCCAAATAATACATCTCCCTTCCTGAAGTTATTCATCTTACTTTCATATCTAGACATCTCCTCTTTTTTTACTATCTTCCCTGTCCAACTTTCTACATTTTCCAGACCTAAATATAAAAATTTCTCAACGTCATTTTTGTTTTCCTCTTTACGCAACCTTATAAGGTGTTTTATCTTACTTATTTCCCAACCCTCAGGTATCAAACCTAACCACTCAACTCCACTATCCTTCCATCCCTCAGGAATAGGTTCTCCTTTTTCCCATCCAGGTCTTTCTCTTAACTTCCCATTTTCATCTATACCACATGTAACTGCTTGATTAATTATCTTTTGGCGATATTCTTTTAATAGCTTAATCTCTTTGTTCTGCTCTTCTATCAAACTTTCAATTAAAGCCCTCTTTACCTCGAGATACTCAATTATTCGTTCTTGCTCGTTAAGCGATGGTTTGGGTAATTGAATCTGTCCTTCCCTGGAAGTATTTAAGATCGGCACAACTACGGTTAGAGAAGCCTTCTTATGCTCATCTTTAGAAGTAGAAATTGCATATTGAAAATATCGATAATTTAAAGAAGAACCTCGCTTTAATATCAAGGAGTTAATTTGTTGGTTAGTAGAAAAAACTTCCTCTTCAGTAATACCAAATTCTCCAACATCTCCTATACAGTTTACCTGTACAGAAGGTTGACTTATAGCTCTGCCTACTTTTAATCCTCTCTTTGTTAGATATTTCTCGGTTTTCTGCACTGGGGCAAACTCTGAAAGGTCTTCTGGCTTAATCCATAGATACCCCTCATTGTCATCATAATATCTTTCATTAGAGGTCGATGGGGTAGTCCCTGTCTTTATTTCTGCTAAATATTTTATTTTCCTTGTTTTCCACCCCTCCGGTATTTCTCCCAACCACTCTACCGCACTATCTTTATATTTAGGATATGGTTTTAATTTACTCATATATCTAAAATCTTATCTAATAACCCCTCTGTCTCTTCCTCAATCTCTAATATATCTGCCTTTATTTCTTCCAAATCTCTTAAAGATTCATATTTATAAAAATACTTATTAAAATTGACCTCATAACCTGTCTTTGTTTTAGAATAATCCATCCAAGCATCAGGGACATAAGGTTTAACCTCTCTCTCAAAATACTCTTCTATATCTTCCTTAAGAGGAACATTCTCTGTATCCCTTAAGTCTGAATCTGGTTCATACTCTATATCCCCCTCCTTTGTTCTTTTCTTAATAACTGGTTCAGCCTCTTCATCTACCCAACTAACTACATCATATATATTCGTTCTTTCAGATTTAGTAGTTTTAATATCTAATTTGTCTAGTGCATCCTCAAAATCCTTACTAAATAAATTAAAATCATCATACTCTTTATCACCCAATTCCTTTTGAACTTTCTTAGCTAGTTCCAATAATTCTTTTTGTTGAATCCATGTTTTCTTTGTAAAAAGCTTCTTTGTGTACCGAGAAGAAATATCTATATTATTTGCCTCCATATATTTCTCTACTGGTTTCTTAAATTGCTTAGCATCTTCGTATACTTCTTCCCCAAACTTGTTATACATCCATTCCATAATCTCTTCTAAGTATCTCTCATCAAATCTGATTTTCTCAATTAGTTCATCAGACAGTTGAGCTTTCAATCTAAGTGGTCTTTCTACAGTAATCTGTTGATATCCAAAGTCCTCATTGTCAAAAATTTTAGAAGTTTCTGTTTCTTCAAACTTCTCATATATTTCAAAGATTTTCTTTATATGCTCTTTATCTAATTCTCTTGACTTTTTACCAAGGTTCTTACGCATATCAGAGTATATCTCTGTAGCATCAATTAACTGAATTTTACCCTTTCTATGTTCTGGTTTACGATTTGATAAAATAAATATGTATGTTGCAATACCTGTGTTGTAAAACATTTTCTCTGGGAGAGCTATAATAGCTTCCAGATAATTACTCTCTATTATCCATTTCCTTATTTCACTTTCTCCTTGTCCTGCATTACCTGTAAACAAAGCCGAACCATTATGAACAGAAGCAATTCTACTTCCTAAATCTGATTCATGTTTCATCTTAGAAACCATGTTAGAAAGAAAGAGTAACTGTCCATCACTGCTTCTAGGTACTCCACGAACAAATCTATGATCTAAAATTCTTTTACCACTTACTATATTTTTTTTATCATTCTTCCAACTTTTCCCGTATGGAGGATTTGTAAGCATAAAGTCAAATTTCTTTGTAGGAAAGCCGTCATCTGATATTGTATTTCCATAGTAGATATTCTCAGGATCTTCACCTTTTATTAACATATCAGCAGTACATATAGCATAAGTTTCGGGATTTACTTCTTGACCGTAAAGATATGTATCAATTTCGTCTTCAAAGAGTTTTTGAACCAGTTTTTCAGCTTCAGTTAACATCCCTCCTGTACCACAGGCTGGATCGTACACTAAATAGGTCCCTCCCGGTTTGAGTTTATCCTTTACAGGAAGAACCGCTAACTGGGTCATTAGTTGAATAATATCTCTAGGGGTAAAGTGTTCTCCCGCTTCTTCGTTATTTTCCTCGTTAAATTTCCTTACAAGCTCTTCAAAAACATAGCCCATTCCTAGGTTGGTTAGACCAGGGATAATTTGTTCATCCTTTTTTACAGGTTCAGGACTTAGATTAATTTTAGAAGAAGTAAATTTCTCAATTAAACTGTATGTTAACTTTGCCTCTGCTAATGTTTCTAACTGATTTCTAATCTTAAATTTTGAAATTATCTTTTGTACAAATGGGTCAAAACCATCTAAGTAGAGTTCGAGATTAGAGTCTATATTATCAGGGTCATCTAAAAGATCTCGCATTGTGTAGGGGGATATATTGTAGAAGGGATATCCCGTTTCAGCTGTTAATCCTGCATATTCATCAACTCCCTGATCCTTGAGGAATTCGTATGCTTTGAGTACCTTTTCCTTAGTAGGTTCAAGAAGAGCGTCTATTCTTCTAATAACTGTGAAGGGGAGAATTATATCTCTATACTTACCTCTTACAAAAACATCCCTTAAAACATCATCTGCAATACTCCAAATAAAATTTACGATTTCGTTATGTTTTTGTCCGTTCATTTAGACTCTCTCGTTAAATTTATCTCTGTTCCTCCTACAGCTTTCAGACTTGATTTTATCACTATTTAAAGAAATAGAGAAGCAAACAGAATTCAGTAGCAGCATCCCTACTCCCCCAATACCTCTAACATATCTCTAGGTATATACTCCTTAATATATTCTTTACTCTTTGATGAAAAAAGTAAAGCAGGTATACTAACTAATTGTATACCTAATGATAATCCTACAAATGGCCTATACGAAAAGAACAGATGGAAAGAAATACCTAACCATGATAAATGATATTTATATAATCTAGTATTATCTTTAAAATTAAGAATAGATGCTTTTTGTTTACAAGTTTCACTTCTGATGATAAATTATTATTAATATAATCTGTAAATATCTTTCTATGTCTAAAGAGAAAACCCCAATACAAAAGAATTCAAAAATCTCAGTTAAAAGAATTGCTATTGCTCTTTCCCTAGTTATTTTACTTTTTACTTCTTTAGCTTTCGGGTACCTCTATTTTGATGAAATAGAAAATAATTCGGTTAGTAATATAGGTTCAGAAAAGAAAGAAGAACCTAGTTTAACAGAAGAGAAAGAACTGGAAGTAATCTCGACAACAGAGTGTGAGAAAAAGAATATTGGTGTTTACGATTGGGTCTCATACCTATCTAAGGAAAATGGGATCCTCTATTACAATGAAGTAAACAAAGATGATGATTCTGTGTGTAAGTATAAAATTTATTCTACTCCTGATAAAAAACTTGTTCAATCTCCTCATTTACACATTAGAGAAAAGAAAGTTACATTCTTCCTCACAGATTATGATTATGAAACTGCTCAATACTACATTGTTGATCTTATAGATGATTCCGTACTAAAAACTGATATTACAATAGATTATGATGGAGCAAACTATAGAATAAAGTATTCAGGAACTGATTATTATGATAAATATATAGTCTCATATCCTGCTGGATCTGGACAAATAGTTGAGGAATACAAAACCCTCTGGGCTTCAGGAACTATTTATGTACTCAATACAGATGGGGAAAGTTATGAAATTCCATGTAATACACTTCCTTACGATACCTCTCTAATATTTACTAAATCCTCATCTCCCGATTTACTAGCGATAACATTATCTGGTGATGAAAGTAATATAGAAGCATATTATAACCTAAGGGAATTGCTAAAATAGCAAATACTCGCTGGGTATACAAAAGAATAAGCACATAATACATCTAAGGTACTATAATCGGGACCTTAATTACCTTCTTGCTGTTTTGCTAGTCATGTACTAACTACTCTATCTCAAAAGATTCTAAGATAGAATCTACTATTAATAGATCTTCTTCCGAAGGCATTTCCTCTGTGGTTGATACTCTTAGCATGTATTTAACTTCAGAATCATTCTTCTCTCCGTTATAATACACCTCATATTGTGGACCTTCCTGCCCGAAGTAGAACATTATTGGATCCAAAGGGTTAGTGAAATAGTATGTATCTTTTTCATTGACATTTGGCATGTAAACATTCCCTACTCTTCTAACCTCTAAGCCGAAGAGATTGAACAAGGAATACTCACCTTCATCCACTTCAACAACCGAAATAGAACTATCTTCCTCTTCACTCTTCTCTAACATTGATTCATAGATCTCTGGATCTGAATCAGGAAAATTATAGAAAATCCCTCCTGCACCACCTGTGTCAGTAACATATGACAAAAATGCTACAAGTTCATTTCCCTTAAATATCTGAAATGAAACATCCCCAATAATCATCTCACTCTCTGGAATTTCAGTAGCAAAATTGCTAATCTTTTCATAAATTTTGGTTTTAAGTTCCCACCCCTCCGACGCAGTTGCTTTTACTGTGGGTGTAGGAGAATACTCCCAAGCTGTTTTAGTGGCAATTGTTCCATCATCAAATCTTGTCACTTCGATGTTCTCTGATGTTTCAGCATCTTCAACCGGTACGTTTATGTTTACATCTGAGAGATTATCCTCTTCATTCAATTCCATTAAATACAGATAACCCAATACTAAGGATGTAAGAAGGAATATAACGATAAGTGAAATTAATATTATTTCCTTCTTTGAGACCCTTTTAACAGGCTCTTCATTCTGAATTACAGTGCCGGTATTTTGCTCCATGAAAAAAATATTTAAAATTAATTGTCCTAAGATAGCATTAAAAAGAACTCTATACAAATATTAAACCAATATTGACTCCTTCTTTTTCCCTACAGTGACAGTATTCCCCCTCTGAGGAACAAAGTTAATATCTTCCACCACCTCTCCATCTATTTTAACCTTTCCCTCTGTGATTAGTATAAAAGCTTGCTTACTACTAAAACCTCCTAGATTAGCAACTAAATTCTTTAATCTGAGTTCCTCAAACTGAATTTCTTTTACTCTCCTTAATGTAAAATCCGAACTCCCAAAAGTAATCTCCTCTATCAACCTAACAGCATTTACCCTACTCTCCATGCTATCAATTTGGACCTCTATACCCAAGACACCTAACAACCGAACTAAATCCTCATCATGTACTGTATTATTCAACCTAACAAGCCACTCTCTTTTACTCTCTATACTAAGATCCCCCATACCCAGTAGCTGTGCCATAAACTGTTGTTTGTTTTTAAATTCAATTACAGGTTCTCCTGCTGCATCCCATTTCCCCCCATTTGTAGCTGGAGATATTAGTGGAGTATTAGAGAGATTTCTGTTAATACTATCCCTGAGTTGTTGGTGATCTTTTGTTGCTAAATCTGACATCATATCTAACCATATGAGCAATCTCTTCTCATCTTCCTCAAGTAAAAAATTAGGCAACAATCTAGGATCTGCATCATACAAAGCGGTTGGTAAAGGTTCTGTACTATCTTCATTTGTAGTATGTGTAAGCTTTTCTCCCTTCCAATTAGGAAGCATACTCTTTACTACCCCCTCTACATCATCAGCCCCAATCATCTTTCCTAAAGCTTTGGAGTGAACAAATGATGATACACTCCCTCCTTTCTCATTAATCATTTTAACTAATAGAGACATGTTCTCATCCATCCTTTGAGTATTAATGAACTCCTTGTTCTGAGGATTATCTATTGTCTGAGCCAGCAACTCCATATCAGATAGTGAAAGAAATATGTGAGATGATATCCCAAATGATTCCATAGCTTGCTGAAATGAAGTAATCCCATCTGCCCATCTAGCAGGTCTTTTGTTTTTTCTACTATCCAATCTAGGTACTATACTAACAGTAGTTCCATCCATGCCTGCAACTTCAGACATTGGTTGACATCCCACAGTTATAATTGGAATCTTAGATTTGCTCTCTTTAGCAAAGATTAGTATATCATGAAGATTCTCTTTGTTTGTAGACTCTTTTGCCATCTTAGGTAGTAAATCATTTTCTACCCATAAACTTAGAAGCCTCTGTTGTACTACTTCAATACTATCTTCTTTTTCAGTTGTTTCTAACATTCTTTCTTTTTCCATAATTTAAGTAAATTAAGTAATTTAATGGTCCTGGGGACGGGATTCGAACCCGCTATGTCATATTGACCGCGGTTTTACAGACCGCTGCAGTACCTAACTGCATCCCCAGGTTATGCTTAACAAAAACGCCCTTGCAAATACCCAAATTAATGGATACTCACAAGGGCGTTAAAACGCGTTACCACCTTGTTTCAATATATATAAATAAAAAACACCCTTAAAAGGGTGCCATCTCAATAATTATATATATCCTCATTATGAATGCTCTGTTTGAGACGACACATTCTCTCGCTATTACGGTGCGAACCCGGCAAAGCTTACATTTTCGGCTTACTCCTCAAGAGGGTAATTCAGTTCAATATTTTACGGAAGTCTTGCTCCTACCGACTTCTCTCAGATGACCTTCTAATATTGACCTACTATTTCTCTGTCAAAGGATTTACTTTTAAATTGTAAGAAAGAACATCAGAATTATATACTTTTAGAACAATTTCTGTCAATACAGACCTTTCGTCACTTAGCCTATCTTTACTCAATAGGTGATATAATCTCGTATGAGATATATTACTACTCAACAGTATTTACAAATAAAAGATATCCCTAGAGGAAGGTTAACTGCTAGGGCATTAATATATACAGGAGGAATATTAGTAAAGGACAACAAGATACTGATGTGTAGAACGTTTAAAACAAAATACCCCGGATGGCAACTCCCAGGAGGTAAAGTTCTTTGGAGTGAAGAAATAGAGGAATGTTTAAAAAGAGAAATAATAGAAGAGACAGGATATGAAGTAATACCAGATGGAATACTAGGAATATATCAAAGAGATACAGGGCCAGAGGACGAAGAATTTATCCGAGTAATATATCATATTAAATCATTCAAAAGGAAAAGAGGTGTAGAATTAGATCCCCAAATAGAGACCTCTAAATGGTTTGATATAGATGAGGTGTTAGAGGATGATTTTCAGATACAATCTAAACAGATACAAAGAGAGATAAGAGAATACAAGGAAGGAAAGAAGTATCCGTTAGATGTATTACAGATGTATAAGTGGTAAAGAATACAATTAATCTATTTTTTCCTAGCAACATATAGAAGATGCTCTCCATACCCCAATTGATCCTCTCTTTCTGCTGTTTCTCTTAGATACTCTATCCACACCTTCAATTGCTCTTCTGGCAAACTATTCAATCTCTCAGCTATTAAACTACTAATACCATCTGTTGTTAGATGATGTAGTTTTTCTATTCCATACTTCCTGCCTAAATCCTCCATCTCATTGGGATACATGAAGGTAAATATCTTTTGACTATCCTCTATCCTAAATCCCTCCTTTATTTCCTCTCTATACTTGACTACATAGTCATCAAACTTCTTTACACATTTAACAAAAGTTAAATTATTGGATATGTATGCTAAAAATATTAAACCATTCGGTTTAGTCACTCGTATACTCTCCTCTATACTCTTTTCTCTATCCTTTCCTTCTAAATGGTATAGTGGGCCTAAACTAAGAGTCATATCAAATGTATTATCTTCATACATTGAAAGGTCCCTTGCATCACCCAATACTGGGGTAATATTCATACCCTCTTCTATATTAGATTTGAGTACATCTAGATTCTCCTTTACATACTCCAAAGCATGAATATTATAACCCTGTCTGGCATAATACAAAGAGTAAGCACCCGTACCTACTCCTAGCTCTAATATCTTCATAGCTTTCCTAAGATATTTATCAATGTAATCTACTGTAAGGATAAATTCCGTCTTATGCTTGTTATCCCTAAACAATCTACCATCCTCTTCACTTAGGTTTTTGTAATAATTGTTAATATAATCCATATGCATATTTTAAAATATAACTTTCTTACAATAAAAGTATATACAATAATATAAGCCTTGTCTTGTGCAAGAGCTCACTTCAGAAGATCAGGTTTCTTTAATTATGAAACAGGCTATAAATGATGAGGGAGGTCACTATCCCTATGGAATAATTGATACTGGTAATCCAACTCTTAAAC
>Ga0209121_10003750_pt1 | contig 14511 bp, 14 predicted proteins | sample Cruoilmetagenom3_FD_187292 | JGI IMG/M metagenome (GOLD analysis project Ga0209121, IMG submission 187292) | Oil polluted marine microbial communities from Coal Oil Point, Santa Barbara, California, USA - Sample 3 (SPAdes) (version 2) | ecosystem: Environmental > Aquatic > Marine > Oil seeps ...
GCTAAATTCATTTTAGAACGGTTTTCTGTTCTTCGGTTCATTCCGACTAAAACCTTAGAAATACCTTCAATAGTTGCATAGCTTAGCAACCAATTATCTGCTATCATATAAGGCATTAATTTTTGAATTCTTGTTGGTAAGATTTCAAAATGATCTTGTAAAGAATTATAAAAATTATTAGCGTAATCCTCTAAGGGAACATTAGAATACTGACTCCAGTTTTTAGCAAGAAAATGATCGTATAATATATCTACTATTACTCCAGAATAATGGCTGTAATTTTTATGCAAACGTTTGGTACTTTCTCTAACCGTTTTATGTGCATCTGTAAAGGTATCTATTTCTCTATGTAATAGAATACCTATTTGTATGTCTTTAGGAAACTCTTGATATCTTTTACCTCTAATACCATCAGCAATAAAGTTACCAATAGTGATTAATTCATTGTTTCCAGAAAGATAAATGTGTGCTAAAAAATTCATTCTGTGAATTTACAAATTCATAACATAAGATTCCCGTTTTGAAATATTATATTTGTTGCAAACATTAAAAAATTTATGACTTTAATAAAATCAATTTCTGGAATTAGAGGAACTATAGGAGGACAAGTAGGTGATAATTTAACACCTTTAGATGCAGTAAAATTTGCAGCAGCATATGGTACTTGGTTAAAAGAACAACGCCAAAAAGAAACGTATAAGGTTGTTGTTGGTAGAGACGCAAGAATCTCTGGTGAAATGATTCAGAATTTGGTAATGAATACTTTAGTAGGTCTTGGTATTGATGTGGTAGATTTAGGTTTATCTACAACACCAACGGTTGAAATTGCTGTACCAATGGAACATGCAGATGGTGGTATTATTTTAACAGCAAGCCATAACCCAAAACAATGGAATGCCTTAAAGCTTTTAAATGCTAAAGGCGAATTTTTAAATGGAGTAGAAGGAGAGAAAATTTTAAATATTGCAGAAGCAGATACTATGCAATTTGCCGAAGTTGGTGACTTAGGAGAAATAACAAAAAACCAAGCATATATAGATTTACATATTGATGAAGTTTTAAATTTAGACTTGGTAGATGTTAAAGCGATTAAAGATGCCAATTTAAAAGTAGTGGTTGATGGAGTAAACTCAACAGGAGGAATTGCTATTCCTGAGCTATTAGAGCGATTAGGTGTACAAGCTGTAAAATTGTATTGTGAGCCTAACGGACAATTTCCGCACAATCCAGAACCTTTAAAAGAGCATTTAACAGACCTGTCTGAAATGGTAGTTAAAGAGAATGCAGATTTTGGTATTGTAGTAGATCCAGATGTAGATAGATTGGCGTTTATGGATGAAAATGGCGAAATGTTTGGCGAAGAATATACCTTGGTTGCTTGTGCAGATTACGTTTTAAGTAAAACACCAGGAAGTACAGTAAGTAATATGAGTTCTTCTAGAGCGTTGCGTGATGTTACCGAAAAACATGGAGGAACCTATGAAGCTAGTGCTGTTGGTGAAGTAAATGTGGTGGAGCTTATGAAAAAAAATAATGCGGTAATTGGAGGAGAAGGTAATGGCGGAATTATTTATCCAGAATCTCATTATGGTAGAGACTCTTTAGTTGGTGTTGCTTTATTTTTAAGTCTTTTAGCAGAAAAAGAAATGTCAGTAAGTGCATTGCGAAAAACGTATACTAGTTACTTTATGAGTAAAAAGAAAATACAATTAACGCCACAAATTGATGTGGATGCTATTTTAGAAACGATGGAATCGCGTTATGCCAATGAAAAACTAACTACTGTTGATGGTGTGAAAATTGATTTTGCTGAAAATTGGGTGCATCTTAGAAAAAGTAATACCGAACCAATAATTAGAATTTATACCGAAGCAAAATCGCAAGAAATAGCAGATACTTTAGCAGATAGGTTTATAGTAGAACTAAAAGAAATTGCCGGAATTTAATAGGTAATAAAAAAATCCTCAAAACATGGTTTTGAGGATTTTTTTTATTTCACCTTATTTATACTTAGCAGGAACTTTGTCTTTATGTTTCCAACGTTTATGTGTCCATAAATAATATTCAGGAGCTTCTAGTATTTGCTCTTCTACTAATTTTAAAAACATATCTGTAATTTCATAGTCTTTATAGTCGTTGGCATTTATAGCTAAGGTTTTAAAAGAAGTTTCATAATAACCACGTTTTATTTTTTTTACTCCAAAGAAAACTACAGACATATCTAAACGTTTGGCAAGCATTTCTGCTCCTGTATGTACAGGAACCTTAATGCCCATAAAGTCATTCCAATGAAAAGCTTTCTTTGCCTTTGGTGATTGGTCAGATACAAATCCGCTAATAGAGAGTTCTCCTGTTTTTTTAGATTCTAATAAAGTAGGAATAGTTTCTTTAGTAGTAATTAAGTAGCTATTATACCTAGCTCTAATACGTTTAACCAAAGCATCAAAATATTTGTTGGTTAAGCGTTTGTATACACCATATCCTTTTCTTTTAACGTAGGTTTGTAATATAAAAATCCATTCAAAATTAGCATAGTGCGCACACATTAATGCAATGTTTTTATCTGTTTTTTCTAACTCCTGAATAAGCTCTACATTAGTAAAAGTGAAATGCTTTTTCATTTCTTTTTCAGAAATAGTTAATGATTTTATAGATTCTAAAATCATATCACATAAATGGTGGAAGAACTTTTTAGAAATGGTGATGCGCTCTTTTTCGGTTTTATCAGGAAAAACAAGCCTTAAATTATACATAACTGTTTTCTTTCTGTAACCAATTACATAATAGACCAAAAAATATAATATATCTGAAATAAAGTATAATACCTTAAATGGAAGAATAGAAATAATCCATAAAAGTGGATAAATTAAAATGTAAGCTAGAAATTGCATGAAATAATTTTAGATTTGCAAGAGCAAATATATGTTATATTTGATTTAAAAGTTTCAAATTTATGGGCAATTTAAGTATTGTAACAATAGTAATTATTGTTGCAAATGTATTAATCTCTTACAAAGGGTTTAATGATTATAATTTTTTTGATACATATAAGTTTCATGTTGGAGGTATAAAACGTGGTGAAAAGTTTAGAATGTTTAGTTCTGGTTTTTTACATGTAGATACACAGCACTTATTGTTTAACATGTTAACCTTATACTTTTTTGCCGATATTGTTATACAAGACTTAGGTACCTTAAGTTTCTTATTTGTTTATATAGGTAGCTTGTTACTTGGTAGTTTATTGTCTTTATATTTTCATAAAGACGAATACCACTATAGTGCTGTAGGAGCTAGTGGAGCAGTAACAGGTATTTTATATTCTGCTATTTTATTACGTCCTGAAATGAGTTTGTATATGTTTTTTGTACCTATACCAATTCCTGCTTATGTGTTTGGTATTGGGTATCTTTTATACTCAATTTACGGAATGAAAAATAAAGTAGGTAATATAGGTCATGATGCCCATTTTGGTGGTGCCATTGGTGGTTATTTAATTACCTTGTTTTTGGCTACTTGGCTTTTTAAAACAAACTTGCTAATGATAGGGTTGTTAGCAATACCTATTGTATTGTTGTTTGTTTTAAAGCGAATGAATAAGATTTAAAAAAGAGGAAATAAAATTATAAAAAAAAAGCTGAAAATTAATTCAGCTTTTTTTTGTGTAATTGGGTCTAGAAACAAAGTTTCTGTAGGTATTAGTTTAGCAATGCTGCTATTTTTTCTTCTAAAGCAGGACCTCTTAAGTTTTTTGCAATTATTTTACCTTCTGCATCAATAATAAAAGTTGCAGGAATAGCATTGATATTAAACTCTTTTGCAATAGGATCATTAAAGTATTTTAAGTTAGAAACATGATGCCAGTTTAAATTATCTTTTTCAATAGCATCTATCCAAGCTTGTTTAGCATTTTTTTGTTGTGGTGTACCATCTAAAGAAACGCCAATAATTTCTAAACCTTTTTCGTGGTATTTTTCATATACTTTTACCACATTAGGGTTTTCTTTTCTACATGGTCCACACCAAGCAGCCCAAAAATCTATAATAGTAACTTTACCTTTAATATCATTTAAAGAAATTGTTTTTCCTTCAGGATTTGGTGCAGAAAAATCTGGAACAATACTACCTACAGCAGTTTTTTCATTTTCTGTAATAAATTTAGAAACCGCCTTTCCTGCTCTTGTGTTTTTTGTAGTTTCGTCAAAGTTAGAATATAATTCTTTAGCTTTTACAAACTCTATTTTGTTAGATAATAAAGCACGTTCTAAAATTAATGCAGATAAAGTAGCATCTTTATTTTGAGCCATAAATGCATTATCATTTTCTTCGTTTTCTTTTAAAATACCTTCATACGTCTTACGTAGCTCACTTAATTTTGCGGTGTCTTGATTTCGTTTGGCAATCTTGTATTCTTCAGATAGTTTTTGGTTTTTACTACGTAATGTTCTAACAAAATCTTGGTACTCATTAAAGTAATCGTTTTGTTTTCCTCCATTAATATTAGAAGAGTAAATACTATCTGTATAAATCGTTAAATCTATATTTTCATTTTCAATAATAAAAGGAAGGCTGCTTTTTACATCTTCAATAGTTAAATAGGTCATGTCTGAGCTTTCCACTTTTCCGTTTAAGGTAAATGTGTTATCCACAACTCGTGCGCTATCTATAACAACTTTATGTCTACCTTGAGATCTTAATAACTGTACTAAACTGTTGTTCTTAGGATTGTCTAATTTTCCGTTAATAACGTATCCATCTGATTTTTCTTTAGAACAAGAAATTAAAAAAAGTGAAATACATAATAAGGATATAATTCGTTGCATAAATTTATTTTTTACCACAAATATAGTAGATATTACTAATTTATTTTCAAAATGTAAATATGTTAGTTTTATTTTAACAATTGCTTACTTTTGTAACATGATATTAAATGATACAATTGTTGCATTAGCAACTCCTTCAGGAGCAGGAGCTATTGCAGTTATAAGACTTTCTGGACCTGAGGCAATTACTATTTGCTCTGCATTTTTTAAATCTATTCATAACAAAGATTTAAGTAAACAGAAAACGCATACTATTCATTTAGGTCATATTATAGAAAATAACAAAACTTTAGATGAGGTTTTGGTTTCTGTTTTTAAAAACCCAAATTCGTATACAGGTGAAAATGTGGTAGAAATATCTTGTCATGGTTCTGTATTTATTCAGCAAGAAATTATACAATTGTTTTTACGTAATGGTTGCAGAATGGCCAATGCAGGAGAATTTACCTTACGTGCTTTTTTAAACGGAAAATTAGATTTAAGTCAGGCGGAAGCGGTTGCAGATTTAATAGCTAGTGATAATGAAGCGTCACACCAAATTGCTATGCAACAGATGCGTGGAGGTTTTTCTTCAGAAATTGCAAAACTACGTGAAGAACTTTTAAACTTTGCTTCTTTAATAGAATTAGAACTCGATTTTGCTGAAGAAGATGTAGAATTTGCAGACCGAACGCAATTTAAAGATTTAGTAAATAGAATTGTTTTTGTATTAAAACGATTGATAGATAGTTTTGCTGTTGGAAATGTGATAAAAAACGGAATTCCGGTTGCTATTGTAGGAGAACCTAATGTTGGTAAATCTACATTACTTAATGCGCTTTTAAACGAAGAACGTGCTATTGTTAGCGAAATAGCTGGTACTACTAGAGATACTATTGAAGATGAAATTGTTATTGGCGGAATTGGTTTTAGGTTTATTGATACCGCAGGAATAAGAGAAACTAAAGATGTTGTTGAAAGTATTGGTATTAAGAAAACGTTTGAAAAAATTGAACAAGCACAAGTAGTGGTGTATTTATTTGATGCAGAACAATTTAAAACCGATAGCGAAAAGTTTATTGTTGAAATTGAAAAAATTAAGAATAAATATCCTTTAAAACCATTGGTAGTAATTGCTAATAAAGTAGATAAATTATCGAATACTGAAGTAGAAGCTTTAAAAGGCACTATAGATAACCTTCATTTATTATCTGCTAAAACAGGAGTAGGAGTTGAAGAATTAAAAGAAAAACTTTTAGGGTTTGTAAATACAGGAGCTTTACGTAATAACGAAACTATTGTAACTAATTCTAGACATTATGATGCACTACAAAAAGCTTTTGAAGAGGTAACCAAAGTAAAATATGGTTTAGAGTCTGGTTTGTCTGGAGATTTATTAGCCATTGATATAAGACAAGCTTTATATCATTTTGGTGAGATTACAGGTGAGATTACAAGTGATGATTTACTAGGTAATATTTTTGCTAATTTCTGTATTGGTAAATAAACTTAAACCTGTTCAAAATTCTTTGTTTACGTCATTTTCATTCGGGAAACCCTTGTATATAATGCGTATTATTTTTAGCTAACGTTTTGTTCTTTATTTAAAGCGAAAGCATTCCATTTTTTTATTCAAAGCATTCTTCGCAAAGCCCTTGTACTAGTATTTGCGAAATTTCAACCTTTCGGTTAGGTATGTTAGGAATAGGCATATTAATAGATAAACAATCTACTTTTCCACACTTTAAACATTGAAAATGCGGATGTACATCTTTATGATGTGAAGCCGAACATCCATCACATTTTGCATACCACTTAAGACCATCTTTTCCTAAAAAGGAATGTAAAACACCATCTTCTTCCAATCTATCTAATACACGATAAATAGTTGTTTTGTTAAACTTAGAGTCTAGTTGTTCTATTAATTGTTTAGCAGAAATAGCTTTATGTCCTTGATTAAACTCGTTAAGTAAGGCTGCTACTGCTTTTGTTTTTCTTATCACTCCCATACTACAAATATAACTCAGCCTAGTTGCAATAACAAGTTTTTTATCTATATTTGCAACTCAGTTGCATTAATGTGTATTATGATATTTACAAAACAAAAATCAGATGAAATAGGAGTTATGGCAAGTGGGCTTTGTCTTATTCATTGCGTTGCTACACCTTTTTTATTTCTTGTTCAAAGTTGCTCGCTTGCAGGTTGTAGCGAAACTCCAATATGGTGGAGTGTAATAGATTATTTTTTTCTAGTTATTTCTTTTTTTGCCATATATCGTTCTACGCAAACCACATCAAGTACTTGGATAAAACCTGCTTTATGGTGGAGTTGGGCATTACTATTTTTTATTATTATCAACGAAAAAATGACTTGGTTTTCAATACCAGAATATGCTGTGTATATACCAGCAATAGCATTAATTGCATTGCACTTATATAATAGAAAATATTGCCAATGTAACACCAATAAATGTTGTACACATGAAGGATAAAAAAGAGATAATTACTGTAGGAGATAACCATGTTTTAACTAGTATTAAAACACCATTACGTGCTGATGCTTTTGAAAAAACAGATGCAGAAAAAATAGAAAATATACAATTTCATTTTAAAAAAATAATGGAAGAGTTGGGCTTAGATTTAACAGATGATAGTTTGTCTGGCACACCATATCGTTTTGCTAAAATGTATGTGCAAGAGCTGTTTTATGGATTAAATCCAGCCAACAAACCAAAACTATCTGTTTTTGAAAATAAGTATAGTTATAAAAAAATGTTAGTAGAGCAGCATATCACTATAAATTCTGCTTGCGAACACCATTTTCTACCAATTACAGGATATGCGCATGTTGGGTATATTCCTAAAAATAAAGTCGTAGGCTTGTCTAAAATTAATCGCTTGGTAGATTATTATGCAAGACGACCACAGGTTCAAGAACGTTTAGTTATTCAAATTTTAAATGATTTACAAGAAGCTTTAGATACTAAAGATGTTATTGTTTCAGTTACAGCAAAACATTTATGTGTGTCTTCTAGAGGTATAAAAGATCAAACTAGTTACACCACTACTTTAGAATATGGAGGTCGTTTTTCTGACGATACTATACGACAAGAATTTTTAAATATCGTTGCGCAAGAGACACTTTAAAGAGTAGTTACTAAAAACATATAAAATACAATTAAGAAAGATATTTAGTACATGAGAAAATTACCAGTAACTGTTTTAAGCGGATTTTTAGGAGCAGGAAAAACCACTTTGTTAAATCATATTTTACACAATAAAGAAGGCTTAAAAGTAGCAGTTATTGTTAATGATATGAGTGAAGTAAATATCGATGCTCAATTTATTGAGAATGAAGGTACACTTTCTAGAACCGAAGAAACTTTAGTAGAAATGTCTAACGGTTGTATTTGTTGTACCCTTAGAGAAGATTTAATGGTGGAGGTTGAAAAACTTGCAGCACAAAATAAATTTGATTATTTGCTTATAGAAAGTACAGGTATTAGCGAACCTATTCCTGTGGCACAAACATTTTCTTTTGAAAGTGAAGATGGCAACATAGACCTTAGTAGATTTAGTTATATAGATACTATGGTTACGGTTGTGGATGCTTTTAATTTCTTAAAAGATTTTTCAAGTGCGGATTATCTAGCAACAAGAGAACTTACAGATATTGAAGGTGATGACAGAACAATTGTTAATTTATTAACCGATCAAATTGAGTTTGCGAATGTTATTATTATAAATAAAACAGATTTAGTGAATAAGGAGCAGCTTAAAGAACTTCAAAGTATTCTTCACTCCTTAAATCCAGAAGCAGATATTCATTTTACTAAGCAATCTGAAATAGCAATAGATGCTGTAATTAATACAGGATTATTCGATTATGAAAAAGCAGAAGCTTCAGCAGGTTGGATTAAAGAACTAGAAAACGAGCATACACCAGAAACCGAAGAATATGGTATTGGTTCGGTGGTGTTTAAAAGTAGAAAACCCTTTCATCCAGAACGTTTTCTAAGTTATTTAAATACCAGTTTCCCTCAAAATATTATTAGAAGTAAAGGCTTGTTTTGGATGGCTTCAAGATCTGGTCAAGCATTATTGTGGAGCTCTGCAGGAGGTTCCTGTAAAGCAGATTCTGCTGGTGTTTGGTGGGCATCTATGCCTTTTGCAGAGCGTACAAATTATATGCCTTTTAATGAGAATCAAGCTCAAATTGAATCTAATTGGGATGGAATTTATGGTGACCGAAAAATAGAACTGGTGTTTATTGGTCAGTATATAGATAAAGTAGCTATGATGAATCAATTAAAATCTTGCCTGTTAACAGATGAAGAGGTTGTATTATGGAAAAACAATAGGTTTCCTCAAGAAGACCAATGGCCTATAGTACGATAAAATAGATATAAATTTTAACATGTTACAGAGCAGCAATCTTACTTTTCAATATAAAAAAACGGAGCATTTGTTTCGTTTTCCTAATATCGATTTAAAGAAACAAGAACACTTAGTTATTTTAGGTAAATCTGGTATTGGTAAAACCACATTGTTGCATCTTCTAGCAGGAATATTAAAACCAAGTACTGGTACTGTATCTCTTAATAGTCAAGATATAACGGTTTTAAGAGAAAGTAGTTTAGATCGATTTAGAGGAAAAAATATAGGACTTGTATTTCAAAAAAAACATGCTATTCAAACATTAAATGTTTTAGATAATTTAAAAGCACGACTTTATTTTGGTAAAAAAAAGGTAAACCTAAATAAAATGGAAGCTTTACTAGCAGAATTAGATTTGTTAGACTTTAAAACAAGTAAAGTACAAACACTAAGTGAAGGCCAATTACAGCGTTTAGGTATTGCAATAGCAGTAATACATGAACCAGAAATTATTTTAGCAGATGAACCTACCTCTAGTTTAGATGATGCCAACTGTAAAATGGTTCTAGAATTATTATTAAAACAAGCAGCTAAAACCCAAGCTAATTTAATTGTAATTACGCATGATCACAGAATAAAATCTTATTTCCAAAATACCATTATGCTATGAATATTTGGAAAATTAGTCTGCAAAATATTAAAAGCAAGCCTTTATATACGTTTTTAAGCGTTTGTGTTTTAGCACTTAGTATTACGCTTCTTTTAGGAATACAACAGTTAAAATATTCTTTTAAAAACCAGATAGAAACCAATTTAGGAAAAATAGATTTGGTGATTGGTGCCAAAGGAAGTCCGTTGCAATTGGTATTAGCATCTGTATTGCATTTAGATAATCCAACAGGAAATATCTCATATACTGAAGCACAAAACATTATAAAAAACCCTAGAGTTAAGTCGGCAGTACCTATTTCCTACGGAGATAATTATAAAGGATATAGAATTGTAGGTACAACAGAAACATTTTTGTCTATTTATAATGCAGAGTTAGAAACAGGAAGTAATGTAGAGCAATCTATGGAAGTTGTTTTGGGAGCTACTGTAGCCAAAACCTTAAATTTAAAGGTTGGTGATACCTTTTTAAGTTCGCATGGCTTAATTGAAAACACTGTAGATATTCATAATGATGAATTAACCATAGTCGGCATCTTAAAACCGACACACAAAGTAATAGATCGATTAATTGTTACCAATTTAGAGAGTATTTGGGATGTACACCATCATGAAGTTGAAGATACGTCTCACGCAGACTATCATCACCATGACCACGATGAAGTAGCCAAAGAAATAGAAGCAGATAAGGAAATCACGTCTTTATTGGTGACTTTTAAAAGTCCTAGGTCTCTTTTAACCTTTCCTAGAAAAATTAATGAAAGCACCAATATGTTGGCAGCGTTACCAAGGTATGAGCTACATAAACTCTATGAATATACAAGTGTAGGCTTTCAAACCATTACATGGATAGCCTATTTAATTTTAGTAATGTCTGGCTTAACCATCTTTATAAGTTTATATAAAATGGTAAAAGAGCGCGCTTTTGATTTGGCCATTTTACGTACCTATGGAGCTAGCAATTTTCAGTTAATAAAAATGGTGCTTTACGAAGGATTAATCATTGCTTTTTTAGCCTTTGTTATAGCATATTTATTTGTAAAAATAGGATTAGCTATAGTTCTTAATTTTATGGTTGCAAGCAATCAACAAAACTTACTGGTAAATTTACCTTACCAGGAGTTGGTGTACTTAGGTATACTTGTCTTTTTTAAGGTTGTTTTATCTGTTTCATTGGCCATATATCCCATCATAAAAATGAATATTTCAACAATTTTAAGTCATGAAAAATAAAGTATTGCTTTTTATTATTCTTTTGTATAGTACTTTGGCTTTTAGTCAACAAAAGGTTACTTGGGAAGATTTATCGAATGTTAAGTACACCGAAAAATACTTCCATAATTATGATGAATATTTTAAGTATCCTACGTTTTTACCTTCCGTTATGGATTTAGAAGGAAAACAAATAAAGATTACAGGTTATTTTTTTAATATAGCACCAGAACAAGGCGTGTATATTTTGTCTAAAACTCCAATGTCTTCTTGTTTCTTTTGTGGTCAAGGTGAGCCAAATACAGTAATAGAACTTCAATGTGAAGAAACGCCAAATTTTAAAACGGACGCTATTGTTAGCGTAACCGGTAAATTAAGATTAAATAGCGATGATGTAGAACATTTTAATTTTATTATTGAAAACTGTATTGTAGAGCTTACCAATTAACTATTATACCATATAAAATGAACAGAAGACATTTTTTTAAAAAAGGATCGCTATTTGCTATAGGAACCACTTTGTTACATCCTTTAGATAGTTTAGCTAGTAATCATGATTATGATGCTACCAATAAAAATAAAAAGGCAAAGAATATTATTATTGTTGTTAGTGATGGTATGAGTATTGGTACTTTAAATATGACCGATTTATATCTTTCTCGAAAAACAGGTAAAGGCTCTAATTGGTTAGACTTATATAAAAACAATAAGGTAAACCGAGCACTTATGGATATGGCTTCGGCTAGTTCCATTGTTACCGATTCTGCAGCAGCGAGTTCTTCTTGGGGAGGAGGCGTGCGTATTGCTAATGGCGCTTTAAATGTTAGTAAAAGCGGCGAAGCACATCTCCCTATTTGGCAAAAGTTTAAAAAAGCAGGAAAAAAGGCAGGATGCGTAACGTCTGTTCCTATTACACATGCTACACCTGCAGGTTTTTGCGTAAATTCTACATCTAGAAATGCCCAAGAAAATATTGCAGAATACTATTTAGAACATAAATTTGATGTGATGATGGGTGGAGGAGATGATTATTTTTCTTCAGATAAAAGGAAAGATAAAAAAGACATGTATCAGGCCTTTTCATCAAAAGGATATCAGGTAGTAAATACAAAAGAAGATATGTTTTCTGCTGTAAATAATAAACCTATACTAGGTGTTTTTGATGATAATGCACTTCCTTATGCTATAGATAGAAAACATAGTAAAGAATTAGTTCAAAAAATACCTACTCTTGCTGATATGACAAAAAAAGCAATTGCTGCTATGAAAGACCATGATAAAGGTTTTGTATTGCAAGTAGAGGCTGGTAAAGTAGATTGGGCTGCACATGGTAATGATATTGCAGGATTACTTCACGATCAAATAGATCATGATGAAGCTATACAAGTAACTATGGATTTTGCTGAAGAAGATGGAGAAACTTTAGTGATTATTACCACAGATCACGGAAATGCAAATCCTGGTGTTATATATGGAAGCGATGCTAATACTAATTTTGATTCTATTCAAAATTACAAACATACCAATGAGTGGATTTTAAATGGTATTGGTAAAGAAACATCTATTTCTCAAATAAAAGAAAGAATACATTATGCAAATACTATAGCGCTCACCAACAACGAGTGTCAGCAACTGCTAGAGTATTACAAAAATATACCAACCGATAATGGTCTATATAATCCTAGGCATCTTCCTTTTAATCTGTTAGCAACGATGCAAAAACAACATAATTCTGTAGGTTGGATAAGTATGCAACATTCTGCCGATTATGTAGAATTAGCGATGTATGGTCCTGGAAGTCATCTGTTAAAACCTTTTATAAAAAACACAGATTTACATTATTTAATGTTGGAAGCCGCAGAAGTAGAAAATAAATTTTAACTACAATAGAAACTTTTTTAGAATAATTACGTTTTAAATTGGTAAATAAAACTTGTGAATTACAGCTTATAATTAATAAAATAACAGCTTTTTACTTGTGTTGCCTTTATTAGTATACACTCTAACAATTCCGAAATTTTGAGTGGTAAAGTTTGTAGGTAATCTTAATATTTTAGTGTTTAGATTTTCTTTTAAAAGAATGCGTTTTCCTAGTAAATTATAAACTTCTAGTTTAGATATTTCTTGGTTAGAGGTTATATAGATTTCTTTTAATTCATTTAAAAATGAAATGGAAGTGTCTTGAGCTATGTTTTCATTAATTGAAAGTTGTGCAGATATGCTGTTGTTTATACTTCCATCTGTATTGTTATTAAAAGCAATATAATAACGATCTAAATGTGTTCCTTCATAAACATATTCTTCAAAATCTATTTCATTAAGTAAAGTATAAGAGTTGTTTAGTGCATCAAATAAATATACATCAATATCTGTATCAAAGTTTTCTAAGGCATCTAAAGAAATAGCAATATCACCAGGATTAGATATAAACATACCTAAAGGGTATTGTTTTAAATTATCAAAAGCACCAACACCTTGTATTATATAGTTTTGGTCTTCAATTATCCAATTTAAATCATCAGGATAATTGTTCATTTCTAATGCATCATAACCATAATCAACACCATCTGTTGCTGTATTATCAGGAGTAAATGCTAATAGTAAATGTTTAATATAACCGTTAGGCATAGTAAAATCTATTCTAACACGTTGCACTTCGTTAAAAGTAAAATCTTCTTTTATATTTTTAGAAAAAGGATTGGCAATGGTTAGTGTGTTATAAAACAGGGTTATAAGGCATAAGTAGGTTAGCTTATTCATTTTGTTTTGTTTTAAATGAATTAATATGATTTGGGACAGCTAATATATTTAATATTTTGAAAAAGACACTATGAAATGCAGAAATAATCGATGAAATGCGCTTATTTTGAGGTTTATACGTATTAAAGCGGTCTTTTTATTTGTTTTTAAAGCTTATTTTTTATTTAAGTAAAACTTTACTTACAAATTATATTTTAAATTATATCCATATAAAAAAGGCGATCTTTTTTAGATCGCCTTTTTTGTACGTGTATTAAAGAAATAGTTATTGTTTCACTACAACTTTTTTATTAATTACGGCATTATTAGAGGTTCTTACTTTTATTATATAAGTACCTTCGGCAATTTTTCTAACAGGAAGTTTACATTCCTGAGAAAGAGGAGCGTTTGTAGTATTCCAAGATTTCACAGTTTGCCCTAATAAGTTTACTAAATATACTTGTTTTATGTCTACTGTATTTGGTACATTAATATAAATTTCACTAGTTGCACTTAAGTAATTAATAACAACGTTAATGTGTTGCTGATCTATAGTGTTGAGCTCGTTATCTTCTTTAAAAGCGATAAAGTATCTGTTGTTATGACTACCAGCATCTAATGTAATTTGATAATTATTTTCATTGATTGCTGTATAGCTTCCTAGTAAGGCATCATATATAAAAACATCAATAGCTTCCTCGAAGTTTTCTAAGTC
>Ga0209121_10003752_pt1 | contig 14508 bp, 14 predicted proteins | sample Cruoilmetagenom3_FD_187292 | JGI IMG/M metagenome (GOLD analysis project Ga0209121, IMG submission 187292) | Oil polluted marine microbial communities from Coal Oil Point, Santa Barbara, California, USA - Sample 3 (SPAdes) (version 2) | ecosystem: Environmental > Aquatic > Marine > Oil seeps ...
CCGGCGCTTTGCCGGCACCGAGCTGACGTGCAACGCCGATATGGGGCCGGCTGAGATCCGCGAATATTGCATCCTGCCGACCGAAGGCCAGTCGCTCATCCGCTCCGCGATGCGCCAGATGCACCTCAGCGCCCGCGGCTATCATCGCGTGCTCAAAGTCAGCCGTACTATCGCGGATCTGGAGGACGCGGACGTGATCCAGACGCACCATCTGGCGGAGGCGCTCCAGTACCGGACACGGGTGTTGGATTTGTAGGGGAGGTCTATCCGTAAATCTCACCAGGATCAAAACAAACAAGTCGGTTATTAGGAACAAGTCACGACAACAGAGAGGGAGAACGGTGAGAAGATTAGCCATTCTGATAATTCTGATTTCCCTGTCTGTGGCATGTAGACAGTTGTCAGCGGAAATGAAAGATCCACCGCTTACCTCAACCCCACTCGCTTTGAGCCAGACTGAAGAGGAATCCAAATCGTCTGTGCCTGGTGATAGACAGCCAACCCTTGGAATTGATAAATGGTCGCTGTGGCTCAGCGGTCCCCACTTGCGCGGGGCCAACATCTGGCAGCGAGTTGTTGTGCCTGACCTGGATGGAGATGAGTTCCTGGGCAGCACTTACGTAGGACCACCCTACGCCCAGGTCGATTTTGATCGGCTATCCGCTTTGGGAGCCAATTACGTCAACATCTCCCACCCCGGTCTGTTTACAGAAACGCCACCGTACGTGCTAGATAAACAGGTGCAAACCAACCTGGACCGCTTGCTGGAAATGATTGAGCAAGCCGACATGTTTGCTGTAATCACCTTCCGCACGGGACCGGGCCGTAGCGACTTTACGTTTTATCGCGAAGGTGCCGGCGACTGGTTTGACCAAAGTCTGCTCATCGAATCAGTCTGGAGCTCCCCAACCGCTCAGGATGCCTGGGTGGAGATGTGGCGTTACACCGTTGAACGCTACCGCAATAACCCCATTGTGGTAGGTTACGACCTGATGTGCGAGCCAAACGCTGCCGGAGTAGCCCTGAACATTGACGAGCCGGACGAGTTTTACCCGCAATACGCCAACACCCTATACGACTGGAACCAGTTTTACCCACGCCTGGTTGGAGCTATTCGCACGGTAGACCCGGATACTCCCATCCTGGTTAGCGGTACGGGCTGGGGCGCAGTGCGCTGGCTCCCCTTAGGTGCCCCCCATGTTATGGACCACGAAAGGGGCAAAATACGCGAGAGGTCCATCATGACAGACCAAGGTCACCAGACCTTGATGAGCTTCACCAGGAATAGCGTAGTTGAGGCTCTGATGCGGGCGCTCGGGTTGTAGAAGGCGGGGTAGCGCCGGAGCCCAGCCTCTCGATCAGGGATGGTGGCGTAGTCGCGTAGGGTGATGTGCTCGTACTTGAGGGACCGCCAGATGCACCTCAGCGCCCGCGGTGATAACCGCGGGCGCAAGGTCAGCCGTACCATCGCGGACCTGGAGGACGCGGATGTGATCCAGACGCACCATCCGGCGGAGGCGCTGCAGTACCGGACGCGGGTGTTGGATCTGTGAGACCAGTTGGCCCGCCCCACACTACGGTGTTCCGAATAGCTGATCAACGTGGTCGTGTCGATCCAGCGTCCACTGTGCATCAGGCTGCCCGCTGTCGTTGTCACTCCACGTGGCGTTGACCGCGTAGCCTTGCCATAGGGCTGCGGTGACCGACTCAGCGAAGTCTTCCTTCGGCCCCTCGCCCCGCGCTTTGGCGGTGGGGTAGCCCTCAGGGTTCTGGACGACGACCACCATCTGCTCGCTCAAGGTCCAGTCGTGGGCGTGATCCCAGATGTGGGCCAGCTCGTGTAGGATCAGTTTGGTCGTCTGCGTACGCACGGCGGTCCGGAGGGTGTAGTGGGTGATCACAGGGGTTGCTCCCTTCCAGGCTGCCCGCGCCGGCGCGCCGTGTGCGTCGCCCTTGACGTAGACGATCACGATGGGGTTGTCCGGTGAGATTCCGAACGCGGCGGCCTATCCCTCGATGTCGCCGAAGCCGCCCTCGGCTGCGTAGATGTCAAGAATGGCCTCGTCGTAGAGCTCCATCATAGCCTGGAGCTTGGCCGGTGGCCACGATCCGGCGTTCGGATCGAGGTGCTTTGCATTGTCGGCGAAGACGATGTATCCCTGGGCCGCTTCAGCTATGATGTTCAGCGGTGGTGAGGGCTCCACAGTGACCACTGGGGTGGGCAGCGGCGCGACCGGGATCGGCCCTGCAGGGGACTCGACGCTCTGCCGAGAGATCGCCAGCGGCTGCATCTGGTTGATGATGAACATAGCGGGCAGTTTTCCCTCGGCAGCTTGCGTAGGGTTGTTGGCCAACAGGATCAGGCCTACTGTGATCGTTCCCACCCGGATCGCCTTGCCCAAACCGATGGTTGCTTTCATTCCCCCGCCTCCGTGTGCTTGTGTGATCTGTCCACACGGTAGCCAACGGAGGTGGGGACTACGCTGCCCCGGCGTGGGGGCTGCGTGGGCAAACGTGGGGGATTCGTGGGGAAGCGGAAGCCGTGCTACAATGCCGGTGTTACGGTTCCCTCAGCACTGGATTCGAAGGGAGAGGCTCAATGACACGCTTGACCCTATCGCTGTTGGGCTCGTTCCGGGCGGAACTTGACGGCGACCCCATCACCGACTTCGAGTCCAGCCAGGTCCGTGGGCTGCTGGCCTACCTGGCGGTCGAATCGGAGCGCAGCCACCCACGCGAGACGCTGGCCGGGCTGCTGTGGCCCGACTGGCCGGAGCGCAGCGCACGTAGTAACCTGCGGTATGCACTCTCCAACCTGCGGCAAGCGATCGGCGATCGTGAGGCAGAACGTCCCTTCCTTCACATCTCCCGCAGCACGCTCCAGTTCAACGTGGACGCAGACGTGACGCTGGATGTGGCAGACTTCGAGCGTCTCTCGGCACGGGCGCTCTCCTCGGGTGAGGCTGATGCCAACCGTCTGAAGCAGGCGGTTGCGCTGTGTCGGGGTCCTTTCCTGGATGGCCTCTCTGTGGCGGACGCTGAACCCTTCGAGGCTTGGGCGCGCTCGACGCGTGAGTACCTGTCACAGCGGCTGTCGGTGGCGTATGGGGTCCTTACCACGGCGTTGGAGGAGCAAGGCGACCTTGTAGAAGCCCGTGACTACGCGCGGCAGTGGATCGAGGTGGACCTGGTGAACGAGGATGCTCACCGGTGCCTGATGCGGGTGCTGACGTACGAGGGCGATCGTACCGCGGCGCTGGCGCAGTACGATGTGTGCTGTCGGGTGCTGCAGGAAGAACTGGATGTAGCGCCTTCGCAGGAGACGGTCGCACTGTACGAGGCGATTCGGGATGAACGGCTTAGCAAGGGTCTGTCCGCAGCGGAACTGGCAGAGGCGCCGGCCCCGGGTGATCCGCCCTACAAGGGGCTGCAGCACTTCGGTGTGGGCGACGCAGATCTGTTCCACGGTCGGGAGGCACTGACGGAGACGCTGGTCGAGCACCTGGGTTGTGAGCCATTCCTGGCAGTGATTGGTGCGTCGGGGAGCGGGAAGTCCTCGCTGGTGCGGGCAGGGCTGATTCCTGCCCTGCGGGATGGCGCCGGATTCGCGCGTCAGATCCATCTGATCACGCCGACGGCGCGACCACTTATGTCACTGGCGGCCAGCCTGACGCGGGATGCGGAATCGATTTCGCAGACCACCAGGCTCAGGGATGATCTGATGACCGATCCTCGCGCGCTACTGGCTGCAGGTCAGAAGAAGTGCGCAGCTTCCGGCGCCACCCGTTCGGGGCTGCTGCTGGTGATCGACCAGTTCGAGGAGCTGTTCACGCTCTGCCGGGACGAGGCCGCGCGGCGTGCGTTTGTGGAGAACTTGGTCCATGCCGCGGTAGGTTCATCCTCGGGTCTTGTCGTGACCGTCGCCGTGTTGCGGGCGGACTTCTACGTTCACTGCGGACGCTACGATGGGCTGCGCGACCTGCTGGCGCGGCATCAGGTGTACATCGGACCGATGGGTATCGATGAGCTGCGGCAGGCGATTGAGGTGCCGGCGCAGCAAGGCAACTGGGCATTCGAACCGGGGCTGGTGGACCTGATGCTGCGCGACGTGGGACAGGAGCCCGGAGCGCTGCCGCTGCTCTCACACGCGCTGTTGGAGACGTGGCGGCGCCGGCGGGGCCGGACGATGGCTTTGGGTGGATACGATGATGCCGGTGGGGTGCGGGGCGCGATTGCCAAGACGGCGGAGAGCGTCTACCGGGGGTTGGGCGCCGATCAGCAGGCCGTTGCACGCAGCATTTGTATGCGGCTGACGGAGCTGGGCGAGGGTACCGAGGACACGCGACGGCGAGCCTCACTGTCAGAGGTGATGTCGATTCCAGCATCGAGCGTGGATGTGGAAACGGTGTTGCATACCCTGGCGGACGCTCGGTTGATCACGGTGGCGCAGAACGATGTGCAAGTGGCGCACGAGGCATTGATCCGGGAGTGGCCAACATTGCGGGGGTGGCTGGAGGAGGACCGGGAAGGGCTGCGGGTCCACCGACATCTGATGGAGAGCGCGCAGGAGTGGACGCGGCTGGGACGCGAGTCCGGCGAGCTCTATCGAGGGGCGCGGCTGGCACAGGCGGCCGAGTGGGCGCGCGAGCACAGTGCGCAGCCGAATCACCTGGAGCGTGCCTTCCTGCAGGCATCGGAGGCAGAAGCACGCCGGCGTGAGATGGAGCTGGAGGCACAACGGCAGCGGGAGTTGGCGGCGGTGCAGGAACTGGCCGAAGCACAGGAGCGGCGGGCGGAAGAGCGAGGGCGGCTTCTGCGGTGGCTGGCGGTGGCCTCGGGGTTCCTGCTGATCGCAGCGATTGTCGCAGTGCTGATGGGCGCTCAGGCGCGGCGGACGGCGCTGGAGAACGAGACGCTGGCGGAGGACAATGCGCAGATTGCGGCGACGGCAGTTGCGGCGCGAGAGTTGGAGGCCGAACAGCGGGCAGTGGCTGAGGAAGCACAGCAGGAGGAGTCTCGTCAAAGGGCAGCGGCTGAGGAAGCGCAGCAGGAGGAGTCTCGTCAAAGGGCAGCGGCTGAGGAAGCGCAGCAGGAGGAGGCCCGCCAAAGGACCGCCGCTGTGGAGGCGCAGACCCGCGAAGCCGAGCAGCGCGCGGCGGCCGAGGCAGCTGAAGAGGAGGCCCTTCGGCAGAAGCGCGAGGCACAGGTGGCCTATCTGGCGACTTCGTCAGGCCAGTTGGCCGAGGACCAGTACGACCTGGCGCTGCTTCTGAGCGCCGAGGCCTACCGGATGGTCGACAATGCCCAGTCGCGCAGCGGTTTGCTGACGGCCATCGAGGCCAATCCGAGCTTCGCTGGTTTCTTGCACGGTCGCGTGGGGGGCGTCGAGTGCGTGGCCCTCAGCTCAGATGGGACCACGCTAGCCGCAGCTGGATCTGATCGAGCAACGATTGAGCTCTGGGATGCTGTTACCAGAGCGCCCATTCGCGATCCGTTGGTGGGGCACACTCACCCAGCCGATGCCTTGGCGTTCAGCCCGGACGGGATGACGCTCGCCTCCGGTGCGTGTGCCGCTGGGGGTGATGACGATCTATGCGTAGAGGGGGAGTTGATTCTGTGGGACTTGGCGACCGGAGAGGGCACGAGACTGCCGGTCGCGCACCATCGGCAGGTAGCCGGATTGGCGTTCGCTCCAGATGGTCAGACTTTCGCGTCGGTGGGCGATGATACCGTCGTGCTGTGGGATACGGCAACGCGGGAGGTGGTACGACGACTTGCCGGGCACCAGTGGGCGGTCGACGCGGTGGCGTTTAGCCCGGATGGTTCTTTGCTGGCCACCGGAGGGTGCGAGACCTGGAGGCCTGAGGGCGACCTGCTCAGGTGCACGCGTGCGGACGTCATCCTGTGGAATGTTGAAACAGGTGAGGTGCGTGATCGGGTAACCTGGTCGGAACGGCCGGTCAAAACTCTTGCATTTAGCTCTGACGGCAATCTGCTGGGAGTGGGCGGTTGCGATACGCTGGAGGTGTCACCGGATGAGCGACATTGGGATTGCTCCAACGGGCGTATCCAGATCTATGGTGTTGCGGATTTGGCACCAACATTGCCGGCGATCACGTCGAATCAAGACAATGTCCTGGGGCTGGCTTTCGTGAACAATGATGCCTGGCTGCTCTCCACCAGCTCTGACTCTGCCATTGACTTGTGGGATGTGAGCACCGGGGAGCGTGTAGTGCCGGCAGTGATGGACTCCTTCGCCATCAACGCGAGTGCGGCCAGCCCGGATGCAGGCATACTGGCGACTGCGGGTGGTTACACTGAGGATGACATCCACCTATGGGACCTCGCGAAGATTGGCGAGACGAATCGGTTGCGCATCGCGTCACCCTGGGTGACATCGCCTACCTTGATCGCGATGGCGGTCAGTCCCGACGAGACAATCATTGCGATGGCTGGGTTCGAGCGAGCAATCCAGAGGTACGATCTCGCCACAGCTGCGCCTGTCGGTGCGCCGATGCTGGGGCACACGGACAGCATCTGGAGCTTGGCGTACAGCCCGGATGGACGTGTTCTGGCTTCGGCCAGTTCCGATCAGACCGTGCGCGTGTGGGATGCCCAGACTGGGGAAGCCCTAAGCGCCGCCCTCGAGGGACACACAGGCAAAGTGAACGACGTCGCTTTCAGCCCAGACGGAACACTCTTGGCATCCTCAAGCGACGACACCACGGTGAGACTCTGGGATACCTCCACGTGGCAGCCGCTTGGCTCCGACCAGGGAATCCTTGCCGAGCACACGACGCCCGTATTCGACATCGCCTTCAGTCCCGATGGCTCGGTACTGGCCACAACCAGTCTGACACCGGATCGTCGGATCATCCTGTGGGATCTGAGCGATCCTGCAGAGCCGCAGATTATGGCGGTCTTACCTACCAATGCCACAACAGGGTCGACGCAGGTTACTTTCAGTCCGGACGGTCGTACACTTGCCGTTGGTCTGGGCAATGGATCCGTCCAGTTGTGGGATCTTGAGACCCGTGAGCTCATCCACGCGCCGGTACCTGCCCACACCGGATTGGTCTGGCCGGCTCGATTCAGCCCGGACGGTAGCATTCTGGCGTCCGGGGGAATGGATTCCGTCCTGCGACTGACCGACGTGGCTTCGGGGCGCCTGATCGGCCCGCCGCTCGCGGTCCATGAACAGGCAGCGCTCGGTGTGTTTTCTGATCTGAGATTCCTATCCGAGGGGAAGACGCTGCTGTCGAGCGACTTCACCGGCCACGTTCGGCGCTGGATCATCGACCCGGCTGTGTGGTATGAGGAGGCCTGCGCTATCGCCGGGCGCAACCTGACCCTGGGGGAGTGGGCGCAGTACCTGCCCGGCGAGACCTATCGGGTGACCTGCCCGCAGTGGTCGGCAGGAGAGTGACTCCGCCGACCACTGGCCTTACTAGCATCTCTATCCTTACGCGCCTGTGTCCTCCACGCAGAACGCCACGCCCAGCGTGCCCGGACCGCCGTGGGTACCGAGGACCGGCGACAGGGTGACGGTATAGAGGTGCTCAGGGTTCAGCCGCTCGCGGACCATCTTCTCAAATTTACCCAGATCCGCGTGCGCGTCTGCTTGGATGATGGACGCTTCCGTGAGTCGTCGCCCATTGAGGCGCTCTTCTGCGATCTCTATCAAGCGCCTCAGCGACTTTCCGCGGCTTCTGACCTTCTCCAAGGGCTCGACCCGCCCGTCGATGATGGCCAAGACCGGCTTCAGGTTCAGGGCTGAACCCAGAAGTCGCGCTGCCCCGCCGATCCGGCCACCGCGGTGTAGGAACTCCAAGGTATCGACGGCAAAGATCACGTGGGTGGCCTCTTGGCAGCGTTTGACGGCATCGATGGCTTCCTCGACTGACTTGCCCCCATCGGCTGCGCGCTGTGCCGCCAGTACTGCCAGCCCCAGGCCCATCGAAACCGAGCGCGAGTCAATGATCTCGATCTGCAGGTCGGGCCGCGTCTCGTAGAGATGCCCTCTTGCCTGCATCGCTGATGCGATCGTGCCGCTCAGTTTGCTGGAGATGAACACGCCGAGGATTGTGTTGGTATTCTTGTCCTCGGCCACTTCTTAAAAGAAGTCGATAAAGGCTCCCGCTGATGGCTGCGACGTTGTGGGGAAGTCCTTGCGCGTCTGCAGCCATTGGTAGAACGTATCTACATCGAGGGTTACGCCATCGAAGTACGAATCATCTCCCCAATGTATGGTGAGGGGGATAATGGGGATGTCAAGCTCCTCAACAAGGCCGGGCGGCAGGTTCGACGTGCTATCGGTGACGATGGCAAAGCGGTTCATGTTCGGTCCTTTCGCTGGGCGGGGCAATGATGATATTCTGAGAGATCATGCAGGCAGAGTGTCAGCTTGAGCCAACTCGCCGCATATCCCAACATTACAACACGTGACAGGGGCGATAGTTACGGTGCCTCCCGGTTGCTGCGCCTTCAGTCTATTTGATACTCCTCCGGTGCTTCACACATAACGATGTTGTTGACATCGATCGGTGGATAGGGTTCGAGTAGCCAGAGCTTCTCAATTGTGGTAGGAATGAAGACGATCCTGCGCCAGCGGCGGCTGATGATGGGTTGCGGTAGAGTGTTCAGGCTATCAAGGAGAATCTGATAGTAGCGCTTGTCGGACTTGGCACCCGGCGCCTCGTGAGGGAACAACTCGGCTCGACCGACCTCGCGTATCTCACGCACGGATCCGTAGTAGCGCACAGCGTAGGCCTCGTCCCCGAATATCTTTGTCTGGTAGAAGGCGAGGAGCTTGGGAGGCCATCGTTTCGGAGCCGTGCGGACGGGTATCCGATACCAGCCTTGGTGCTGCAGAATAGCCAAGTCGCCCGGATTGTTCAGACACATCACACCTCCACAGCTCATTCCCCACTCGTGCACTATACAGTGTGATTGAATCCTGCGCAACCTAATGCTAACAACAGTTCCGGCCCCGACGCTGATGAGCAAAGCGGATGTCTGTGGGCCAGAACTTCACAGCCGGCACGCCTGCAATCCACGCATCCTTGACCCTCACGCTCGCCTCTCTATACTGGTCCTGAGCTAGCACACTGAGGTTCCCGCAGGGTCACGATCTTGGAGGTGCGCATGTCAACGAGGGGTAGGGATCTCGCCAGGGGGTGTGGTCGATCTGCTGTCGTCTAAGTTATCGCCTGGGTCATTGGTCTCCCTCTCGGCTGCCTTATCGTCGGGGGCAATCTGTGGGCTGTCAATGCCTTCTACGATCGCCCCCTGATCATCGGTCTGGTTCTAGCTGCGTCGCTGATCATCATCTTCGGCGGGAGTATCGGTGCTATCCTGATCTCCGTAATCCGGCGGAAGGCGCAGTTTGATGCCATCTTCGAACCGTTGGGCCTTGGGGGTGAAGTCTACCAAACGTTTTTCCGGCAGTACCATGGCACTGCTCGGGGCCGGAGCGTGGCTGCCTATTTCTACCGTGGCCCGGTCCTGGAGATTGAGGTGGAGACGCGGCTGCAGACGCGTTTGGGTGTTACTCGGCAGGCGCACGCCGACACGCGTTTCCTCAGCGGGCTGATGCAGCACACACCGCTTGTTCTTGATGACCCTGCGGTGGCCGAGCTGATGGTCTACGCGCCGGAGGAGGTGTGGGCGCGGGAGCTGTTGGCGCGTCCACACGTTGTGGATGCGCTGCTGCGGCTGACCGCGTTGACCGGGATGTTCACTCGGCAGCAGGTCATCCTGAGCCCGGGGACGTGGAAGCTCATGTGTTCGGGGAGCCGGCGGCTGTTTGGCATGGAGCTGTCAATGGATCAGGTGCGTGGATGGCTGGATGATCTGTTCACCATCGCAGATGTGGCGGAGAGTGGCCCGGCGCCGCGAATTGTCGCCGAGCTGACCTCTGTGGAGCGCCTTGCTCAGAAATCTCGCCGGAAGACGAAGTACCTGGCGCTTTGGGCGGCCCTGGGCACCGTGGTCTTCTTCATTGTCGTGAGTGTTATCGTCGCCGTGATTGTCTTCGCGCTATCCCGAGAATAACCCAGCAGAGCTCTCACCCTAACCTTCCCCTGAAACGGGGACTTCGTCTCCCATACTCCGCGGACGGTGCCTCCGCAGCCGGAGGTGCGACGCCGAAAACCACCCTCTGTCGGCCCAAAGCCCTTCGCCCGATCTCCACCTGAGTCTGCTCAGGCCGAGGCTTTGGGCCGTTCTTCGCGTCGTATTTTCATGCTTGCGTGGTGTCTGCTTGCGGACATGACGTCTAACCCGAAAATAGTCCACTATCCGCTGGGGCCCGCGCCTCTCTGCCGAACGCTCGATACAAAGACGGGCTCGGGCCCCAGCGAACCCAGCGGGTTCGCGCAGTCGGGGCCGACACCGGCCCGGGCAGAACGGGCCCTGTATTTTCATGCTTCGCGGTGTGCGCGCAAACGTCCGCCGGCGAACACGGGGTCTACTTGGGCAGCAGTCGGTCAGCCTGGGATTTGACCACCATCTTGACCAGGTCAACCGGCTTCAGGTATCCCCGTGACTGTCCGAGTCGGATCATAGTCCGGGCCATGTCGGGGGACAGGTGCGGTTGCTCCTGCTTCGGCTTGCGTTCCAGCGTCAATGCGTGGGTGGGGCACGTGCTCACGCAGAGACCGCAGCCAATGCAGCGATCCGGATTGAGGCGAGCCTTGCCGCTTACCATTTCCAGTGCCTCCATCTGGCAGCGATCGATACAGACGCCACATCCCACGCACGTTGCTTCATCGAGCGCGGCGATGAAAGGGGTAGAGACAATGGTGGCAGGCTGCGGGTGGCGCTTGATGTTGCGCAGCACGCCGCAGCAGCAGTCGCAGCAGGCACAGATGAAAGAGGCCTTCTTGGAATTACTGGGCTGCAGAACCAATCCTGCCTCGTTGGCGAGGTGGATGATATCCATTGCTTCCTCACGGCTGATGTAGCGCGCCATGCGGTAGCGCACATAGTAGTCGGCGCCGCCATCAAAGGAGAGACAGGTTTCCTGTGGTTTGTCACACCCCTGGCCGATCAGAGTCTGCTCCTGACGGCATATGCACGGTGCGACCGCGATTTTGTCGTGTTGGCCGATCAGGGTCTCAGCTTGCTCGTAGGACATCACCTCGGGCGCGTAATCGAGGCTCTCGTTGACGGGGATTGTACGCACCTGGGGGACCCTTGCCCATGTATCGAGATCAAAGAAGGTCGGCCAGTACTCCTCCATGTCGCGGATAAAGCCTTCATCCATCTTGTTGAGCTGCCACTCCCAGATCCCGATGGCGAACTGCGATGCCTGATACTTCGGCGGACGGCCCTGGCGATGGATGCTGAAGATCAGCCCCTTTTCCGCCATGGTCTCCAGCTGCTGCGCGGCTTCCTCAACCCGCAAGCCGGCACGGTGGGCGATGACCCGGGATTCCTCAGGTAAGAGCGTGAGGTGCGGTGCTAGCCCGGCCTCCTCGGGTGTGAAGAGCCGGCGGAGGATGCGCAGTTCAATGCCGCTCTCTGTTGCCGGGTACCCCCCCGGCAGACCGTCCAGATGTTCACGAAGACGGACGTAGACCTTGTGATGGGCTTCTTCGTTGACATGTGTGATCATAGGGCCCCCTCTTCATACTGGTAAGCCAGTCTAGCATAAAGGGAGGAGTTCGGAAATCAGGAGTGGTCCCTGGGTGCGTTCTATGTTCGCTTGTGCACACCACGCAGCACGAACATGCAGCGCGCAAGAGGGTCCAAGGCCCGGGAGGCCACACCGCGGCAGCATGAATATGCCGGACCCGTTTTGCTCGGGCAGGTGTCCACTTGTGACATATGACCCCTGGCCTAGCCCGGGTTTCGCAAGCCGGCACCTCCGAGGAGCACAGCGATGAGGCCGATCTCAAGTGTGTGAGGGTGGGTGGTGAGAGCGATGATTTCAGTTGGGAAACGCATATGCGCACAGGGCTTGATGTGCTCTATGAGGGCCTGGTGGCGACCTGATCGTGGTGCAGGCCCTGCCGTTTTAACCATATATTGACAATTGGAAGTACCTATGGTACTCTTTTCATTGGGTCAGAGGTTGCCTTTGCGCGATTTCTTGCCTCGAATGTGCCCAATCACTCTCGGAGGACTGCGGATATGGCAAGTAGATCTCGAAATGAGCGAATGATTGCACGATTGAGGGAGCTCCAAGTCAGCAGTCCCGATGTGGAAGCCGCGGCAATCATCAGTGTGGATGGTCTGCCCATCGCTACCTCACTTCCTCAAAGTGTGGAAGAAGACCGGGTTTCCGCGATGTCGGCCGCAATGCTCTCATTGGGTGAGCGGATTGCCGGTGAGCTGGGGCGTGGGGTCCTTGATGAGGTGTACGTCAGAGGGGAAAAGGGCTTCGTAATTCTTCGCGCAGTGGGTGAAGATGCGGTTCTCACAGTCCTTGCTCGTCAACAGGCCAAGCTTGGTTTGCTTTTCCTTGACATGCGGCGTGCTGCTGCTGAGTTCTCAGAAATCCTGTAAGTAAGCAGGGCCAGAAGGAGGTCGACAGTGGCTGACACGCCTGAACCTAGTGGCTACTATTCCCTAATCGGTTCGGTCTCATATTGTTTGATGCCCTTGAGGAGATCATGGGGCGCAACGGCCTCAATGCAATTCTCAATATGGCAGGCCTTTCCCAGTTCATCAACAACCCCCCTCCCGATGTCCTTGACAAAGGCTTTGACTTTGCCTATATCTCGGCGCTAAACCAGGCACTGGAAACGATGTACGGTCCGCGAGGTGGACGTGGGCTGCAGCTGCGCCTTGGGCGTGTGCTCTTCGCGCAGGGCCTCGCGAACTTTGGGGCTTTGGTAGGCGCCAGCGATCTGGCGTTCAAGGTGCTGCCGCTGCAGGCCAGGATCAAGGCCGGGCTCCCGGCTGTGGCCAAGGTCTTCGATTCCCTCAGTGATCAGACTTCCTATGTACGCGATCCCGGCGGTGACCAGTATGACTATATCATCGAGCAGTGCTCGATGTGCTGGGGACGCACTGCTGATCGCCCCGGCGGCTTCATCGCCGCTGGTATCATCGAGGAATCGTTGCGTTGGATCAGTGGTGGACGCACTTTCCGGGTGGATCAGGTGTCTTGTATGGGTATGGGGCACGCTAATTGCACCTTCCAGGTGTACAAGGAGCCTATTGGCTAGGCTTTGGATTCTGATTGTAGATCATCAGGATAGGAAGTGATGGGTTTGAATATGGGGAACTCCGATATTTGGCTAGATGATTCCGCTGTGGTTGACGACGACCGCGAAGAGCTCTGCCAAATTCTGCTTGTTGAGGATGAACCCAACACAGCTGAGATGCTGATGGCCTATTTCTCCTCACTGGGATATCAGGTGTCCTACACGGGATGGGGCCGAGATGCGCTAACCCTGGCGTCGCGGTCTTTGCCGGACCTCGTGATTTTGGATATCCATCTGCCCGATATAGATGGCTACGAGGTTTGTTCGCAGCTTCGTGCTCAGACGCGAACGGAGAACGTACCGGTCATTTTCCTCACCGAGCGCAAGGAACGTGTCGATCGCCTCACCGGACTTGAGCTGGGCGCGATTGACTACATCACCAAGCCCTTCGACGTTCAGGAGTTGCGTTTCCGGGTGCGAAACGCGCTGCGCCGCAGTGGACGCGAGACGCTGCTTCATCGGATCACCGGACTGCCCACATCGCGTTTGATCGAAGAGGAGCTGGATCGGGTAGCAGACAGCCCCGATCTGTCCATCATCGGGATTACGATCAAGGGCATGGACGCGTTCAGTGATGCCTACGGTTTTGTGACCCACGATGACGTTCTGCGCGCGGTGGCGCTGATACTCCGCAACACCGCGACAGAGTCCAGGAGCACCGATCTCTTCGTAGGACAGCTTGATCTCTATCAGTTTCTCATTGTGACGCGGTCGGGACAGAATCTGTACGTCATGATGGGCCGCCTCGATCAACGACTGAATGAAGCTGCCTCATTCTTCTATCCGCACCGGGACTGGGAGCGGGGCACGCGACCGGATGGCGCAGAGATACCGCGGATGAAGTTTGAGATTCAGTTGGTCACCGCTTCGATGCTGGCGCAGACGAATGGATTGGCGGGGTTGCGCCAAGCACTGAACTTACCTCCTACCTGAGTCGCAGCCGATCTGGAGGCTTGAGGCTCGGCGACAGCCTCTGGTCGGCAGCACGCGGGTGGATTGCTTTGCTTGATAGCCAAATACGTATCCCAACAGGGCCGAAGTTGATCTTGGCCCTGTTTTGCATGGTTGTGTCAACCCGGTTGTGTCAACTTGGTTGCGGAAACCCCGTTGCGTGATACGATGGCGGCGTTCCGTAGATGGACATTGAGTCTTCTGGGACAATGCTGATTCTTGATCCTCTGATGGAGCGGACAATGCGACGACTTTGGCGTGACTGGGTTTGTGTGGGGTTGCTGCTGATTCTCCCGCTTCTACTATTTGCCTCGGTTTCCATAGGGAACAAGACTTTGTTACC
>Ga0209121_10003753_pt1 | contig 14506 bp, 13 predicted proteins | sample Cruoilmetagenom3_FD_187292 | JGI IMG/M metagenome (GOLD analysis project Ga0209121, IMG submission 187292) | Oil polluted marine microbial communities from Coal Oil Point, Santa Barbara, California, USA - Sample 3 (SPAdes) (version 2) | ecosystem: Environmental > Aquatic > Marine > Oil seeps ...
GCCCATAATATAATACCTCCCAAGTATTCAACATCTGTCACTCTTTATTTCAAGCAAAAATAACAACTTTTTAGAAGTGTGTCAACATATAAATTAGAATCAGAGTTGTCATCCTCAACAACTGCGTTTTTCGTGCAGATGTTGGTGTCAGGGGTCTAAAATGAACATCGAACATCGAACGTTCAACATCGAATATTGAATGGGAAAAATGAAGAAACAGGAATAGAGGCATGGTGTCACGGTATTGAATGTTTTTTTATTTGATTTTAGAATAATTTGAGGAGCGAAGCGGCATCATTATTCGACGTTCGGCGTTCAATGTTCGATGTTGGACGTTCATCTTCGACATGCATAAGCGCGCTGGAACACGGAAAAAAGAAAACCTTGAACTCTCGAATCATGGACCTTGAAACATTTTCTCGTTGCGGTTTTGTCGCCTTAGAGATTACTCGAAATTCCAGAAATACCCCTTTCTCTTTACTCATCATGTATATCTATGCTATAAAATCTGAGTTACAAAGTTCCTAAGGAGATATTTTATGAATCCGGAAGTTTTTAGAGCGTATGATGTTAGAGGTATTGTCGGAAAGGACCTTGATGAAAAATTTGTTTATCATTTAGGAAAAGCAATAGGAACCCATGGAATAAACAACGGGGTCAAGACTATGACAGTCGGAAGGGATTGCCGTATTACGTCAGAAGAATATAGCAATGCCATCATAAAAGGGATCACTTCCGCAGGCATCAATGTTATAGACATAGGACTTTGTGCTACCCCCATTCTCTATTTTTCTATCAGATATTTGAATGTGGATGGTGGAGTAATGGTAACGGGAAGCCATAACCCACCGGAATTTAATGGGTTCAAGATATGTATCGGCCCCGATACAATTTACGGAGAAGAAATACAAGTTTTAAGAAGAATTATGGAAGAATCGAATTATCTGTCCGGATCGGGGAAAACTCATAAGAAAGATGTTACGAGAGCATATCAGGATTATATATTCGAAAATGTTGAAGTAAAAGCAGGGCTAAAAGTTATTCTGGATGCGGGAAACGGTGTCGGTGGTTTTTTTGCCATGCCCCTCCTTGAAAGGTTTCATTGTAACGTAACCCCCCTTTACTGTGAAATGGATAGTCGCTTTCCCAATCATTTTCCAGATCCCACTGTGGAGGAGAATCTTGCCGAGCTTATCCGTCATGTGAAAGAAGAAAGGGCCGATGTCGGAATAGCATACGATGGAGATGCTGACAGGATAGGTGTAATAACAGACAGGGGGGAAATCATCTGGGGGGATGAGCTCCTCATACTTTTTTCGAGATTTATCTTGAGGGAAAATCCAGGTTCTACAATAATAGGTGAAGTCAAATGTTCTCAAAAGCTCTATGACGATATTGAAAAAAATGGCGGTCATGCTATTATGTGGAAGGCAGGGCATTCTCTTATTAAAAGTAAAATGAAGGAGGAAAAAGCTTCCCTGGCCGGTGAAATGAGCGGTCATGTTTTTTTTGCGGACAGATACTTCGGTTATGATGACGCCATATATGCCTCGGCAAGGCTTCTCGAAATTCTCTCCAGTAGCGGGGAAAAACTCAGTGAGATTCTTTCGGATGTTCCAAAATCTTTCAGCACTCCTGAGATCAGGATAGACTGTCCCGATAATATAAAATTTCAGGTAGTGGAAAAAGTAAAAGATTATTTCAAAAAAGATTATAAAACTATAGATATAGATGGCGTACGTGTGCAGTTTGACGATGGCTGGGGGCTGGTAAGGGCTTCAAATACACAGCCGGTGCTCGTCCTTCGATTTGAATCATCGACTAAAAAAGGGCTTGATTCTATACGGAATTTTGTGGAAAAGACCGTAAAAAATACCATGGAAAGTATGTAGAAATATTCTAAAATAGTCAGTTTGTGCGAGCAGATAAAGGAAGAAAATCATGATGAACTTTTCCCAAAAAAACGCAAAATTAACAACGTTATATTTATTAAGTAAGGGAACTGAAGAAATTGCACCCACGCTCAGGCTTAGTTCAAGACAAAAGAAAACTATGCTTGTTGTTCCCGCTCTGGCTACAGAATTTACCACAGAGGAGAACAGGCCTGTATTTGTTAATATCCTCAAGCAGTTAAGCAAGGTCACCTATCTTTCAAAGATTATCTTTGGTCTTGATAATGCAACCGATGAAGAGGCAGTGGAACTTGCGCACCTCCTGAAAAGATATGGCATTAAAAATTACGTTATCCAGAATAACGAAGGTGAAGGATTTAAATCCATTTTTCAGACACTTAACGATGCCGGTTTCAACCTCGAACAACCCGGTAAGGGGAAAAATATGTTCATGTCCTTCGGAGTCGCCCAGGCTCTGGGAGCCAAGTGTATAGGTGTCCTTGATGCTGACATTAAAACATTTCACAGAAGGCAACTTGATCGTCTCTTTTATCCCGTTCTTGCCCTTGATTATGAATTCTCAAAGGCTTTTTATGTACGTATTGGAGAGCGCCGCATGTACGGTCGCGTTAAACGACTTCTGGTCGATCCCCTTCTCCTTTCCATGAAGGGAAAATTCTGTGACATTGGTGATAACAAATTTCTCCGGCTTGTCGATTATCTTCTTGCATTCAATTACCAGCTCTCAGGCGAGGTCGTCTTTGATACCAGTCTTTTAAAACGAATGCATTTTGCCACTAATTGGGGAGTGGAAATCTTTACGCTTATAGAAGTATACAGAAGAGCAAACAATGTAGCTCAGGTTCAGTTCGACACGAAACCTTTTGATCATAAACATCAGGTAATTTCCCCAGAAGACAGGGGAAAAGGCCTTTATAAAATGGCTGTCGATATTGTAACAACTGTTATCTCAGCGCTTGTAGTTGAAGAAGGACTTGAAATATCTGATTACTTTATTCAAGATCTGGCCGTAACTTACCTGAATGTCGCCGATGAGCTAATTAAAAAATATGCTGATAATGCCGCCTTCTCAGCGCTGGATTATGACCGCAATTCAGAGGAAGCGATGGTGCGCGGTATATTCAAGGATGCTATTCTGGCAGCGGGGGATTATCTCGCCTCACCGTATCGCCTCACTGAACGCTTTCTGAGATTACTCTCAAGCGATGGCAGGTTTCATAAGTATCTGGATCAGGGGTTAGACAAAGATCTCCTCGAATATGAAAAGAAAAACCAGAGCCAGTTATTTGAAGTGCCTCAAACCGTTTCCTGGGACCGGATACTCACGAGACTCCCAAAGATTCTTCATGACATAAGCGCTGTCGTTAAGAAGGAAGCTGCTTTTTATGCGCAAGCATGAAGACAATTTTGAATTTTGAATTCTTAATTTTTAATTGCTGTCACCAACCAGGAGTATCCTCAGGTCCATTACATTTGTCATGGTTGGTCCCGTCTTTAACAGATCACCGGTAGCTTCGAAGAAGTGGTATGAATCATTGTTTTTCAGGTATTCTGCGGCAAAATAACCCTTTCTCCCGGCTCTATTGAGTGTAGTTCCGTCTGCTACAGCTCCCGCTGCATCTGTAGGCCCGTCGGTTCCATCCGTCCCGCCGCTTAAGATGATTACATCATCAAGACCGCTTATTTCGATAGCGGCGGCGAGCACAAACTCTGTATTTCGTCCGCCCAGTCCGTTACCATGAATTGTTACCGTTGTTTCACCTCCTGATATAATGCATGCGGGTCTGGTCACAGGATTGCCCGATTTTAAAATTTCCCTGATTACAGCGGTATGGACCTTTGCAACTTCTCTTGTTTCTCCCTCTATTAGCGTTGACAGAATCAGTGTATTGTAACCAAGCTGAATTGCTTTTTTTTCGGCTGCGTCAATCGAAAGACCAGCGCTCCCAACAATAACAGCTTGTGCTTTATCGAAAATCGGATCTCCAGGTTCGGGTGTTTCAGGTTCGAGACCCGCGTTTCCTCTTTCAATGTATGCGGATACTTCCGGAGGAACCCTCTCAGTAATGTTATATTTTTCTAATATTGTAGCGCAATCGGCAAAGGTGCTTTTATCCGGCACCGTGGGTCCCGAGGCAATGACATCAAGATCATCACCAATTACATCAGAAAGAATCAGGGTTATGAGTGTTCCCGGATAAGCTGCTTTCGCGAGTTTACCCCCTTTGATTGCCGAAATATGTTTTCTGATTGCATTGATTTCATGGATGGCCGCCCCACATGCCAGAAGCTCCTCAGTTGTTTTCTGCTTATCTTCCAGTGTAAGGCCCGGAACAGGTAAAGGCATAAGCGCCGAACCACCACCTGAAATCAGACAAAAGATAAGATCGTTTTCTTTCGTTTCATGAAGGAGTTTTAGAATATGTTTGGTTCCGGCAAGACCGGCTTCATCAGGAACAGGATGTCCGGCTTCTGTTAAAGAAATGACCTTCAGGGAAAGTCCATGGCCGTATTTTGTTGTAATGGCGCCCTCACTTAAATGTGAACCCAGGATGCCTTCAATGGCTACAGCCATCGGAGATGCGGCTTTTCCGGCGCCGATAACCACAATCCTGTTAAATTGATTCAGTTTATATTTTCTCCCTCCAACGATTAATTCTCCGTCGTTACAAGGCTTTACAGCGCGTTTTATTGCCTGACCGGGATCGGCAGCCTTGAGACCTGCATCAAAAATTTCCCTTACATTCTGGTGAAGACTAATTGCCATTTCCTCCTCCCATCCTTCCGATTTCATGGAAATTACATCTCCATTTCTCTTATCACATCTTTCTTTATCATATCTACTGTATCCATAAGCACAGGAAATACATTTTCTCTAAAATCGCCTGCTACAGCGACGAGCATAATATCATCACCGGCATGGAGAGTGCCCTCTTTTACCTCGCAGAGTACTTCTATGATGCCGGTGCGTTTTTTCATACGGGAAACGATTTTATCCAACTTGTTCATGTCACACGTAACAATAAGTTCATTCACAGGCTTACCATCTCTCGACGAACTTCTCATCACACCATTATGAAACAGAATCATTCCGGCTTTGTGGAAATCGGGACGGGTTTTAATTTTGTTCATCATATCCACTAAACTCATACTACTTTCCTGCCTTTCGTTATATCAATGTATTCGTTTGTGGTTCTTCTCCAGTTTAGTCGGAGATTATGCACTTATTCTCCCTTAATTTCAACTACTCGGGAAATGATCCATATTTGTTCTCTTGACTGAGGCAACTAATTATGAGAGGAATAAATCATGCGGAGACGAAGAAAACAAGGAAATCTTCAAAGAATCGGAGATATTCTCCCGAAGGTTTTAAAAAAAAAGAGGCTTCATATTCATCTTGAAGACCGTCATATTTCGGATGCCTGGAAAAAGGCGGTCGGTTCTATTATTTCCGCAAAAACAAGGGCATACAAGTTAAAAGGCGACACGCTCTTTGTAAAGGTCTCCACTTCCACCTGGATGCAACAACTTCAATTCATGAAAGAGGAAATTAAAGAAAAAGTCAATGCAGTTTTAGAAAAAAAACCCGTAAAGAACATATATTTTTCAATTGGGATTATCGGTTCCGCTTCTCCCAAAGATAAACATGGCATGACAACTGACATTGGACAATATCCCTTAAAAGAACGGGATAAAAAGCTTATTGAAAAGAGCCTTGCATCTATACCTGATGAAGAATTAAAAAATATAATAAAAGGTGTCATGATAAAGGAAATCACTAATCGCAGATTTCAGGAGGATGAGAGATCTCCTTTAAAATAATTTCCATTTCGTCCGTGTATTTTCCATTATTCCCATAGATAAAAAGTGGCGGCATTACGTTTAATTCTTCGCCCCCATTTTTCACTCCCTCAACGAGAATAAATTCGGCGCTGGACAAGTTGTTTGAATGTACCATCCGAATTCTTTTCGGTTCAATAGCACTGTTTCTCATTTGGGAAAAAAGTTCCGCCCCCCTTGTTGCCGGATAGACAATAAATGTACTCCCAAGACTTTTCAACAGGTACTTTGCCGAGGTTAAAAATTCAGCAAGTGAACCTGTTATTTCATGCCTTGCTATTGCCTTTTCCTCATGAGGATTGATTCTTCCTGAATTTAATTTTCTATATGGTGGATTGAAAACAGCCACATCAAAAGACTGTGGATCAAGAAAATCCTTTATTTGTTTTACATTACCCTGACGAACTTCAATTTTGGATTGAAGACCATTCAATTTTACACTTCTGCGTGCCATATCAACCAGTTGGGTCTGAATTTCCACACCGACCACTTTTACGGATTCGAATCGATATGCAAGTATAAGAGAAATGATACTGCTTCCCGTCCCAAGATCAATTACATGGTCATCCCGTTTTAAATATACGAAATGAGCCAGGAGAAGGGAGTCTATTGAAAATCGGTAACCTTTTTCTTTCTGAAAAATTCTTAGCCGTCCACCGAGAAGATCATCAACTGTTTCCCCTCCCCTCTTCAATCGTAGAAGTGAATTTATATTGTTCTTCATAACACCTTCGAAATATTAAGCTGCCTGCATATTCCTGTTAAGACTGTCACTTGATCCAGGAATAACTTTACCACTTGAGACCTTGCATATTATGGAAAAGATTTTCACTTGTGTCTTTATCCAATTTTCTTGCTGACAGCAATACCAAAGTGGCGCTTTTTACGAAAGCAGCTTGATTGACTCCTTGAAAAAGTTTTCGTTTCATGTAATTAATGGCTCAATATAAACAACATTTCGGTGAGACCGATACCGGGCAGAGGCGCTTGATAATGAAAAAGATAATATGTGCGATTGCTGTTTCACTGTTGCTTATCCCCTCTCTTACAATGAGCAGGGGAATACATAACCTCCGCCTGGGGATTCTCCCGGTAATAGACACTCTCCCCCTTATCGTTGCAAAAGAGAAGGGGTTTTTCAGGCAAGAAGGAATTAATGTGCAATTAATAAGTTTTTACAGCGCCCTGGAACGGGATGCCGCACTGAAAGGCGGCGGTCTGGACGGTTATTTTGGTGATCTCCTGAATACCATTCTTTTAAACACCGGTGGTGAAGACCTCCGGATTATCACAACTTCCTATCATACAAATCCGGACCATCGAATGTTTGCGTTGCTTGCATCGCCGGGTTCTGGAATCAGGAACATACAGCAGACCAAAGATGAACCGGTTGCAATATCCACCGCTTCCATTATCGAATATATTCTTGATGAAATCATGGCAAAGGAACATATTCCTTCCGATCGAGTCAAAAAGCTGGAAATCAGAATGATACCGATACGATATCAGATGTTGATCAAAAATTCAGTCAAGCTGGCGCTCCTTCCCGAACCCCTTGCAACGAAAGCCGTTGCCGATGGCGCAATCCCCATTACTGATGACAGAATACTGGACACAACACTGACGATAATAGCGATCAAAAATAAATTTCTGACCGACAATCCGAATCTTGCCATACGTTTTTTGAGAGCATATACAAAGAGTGTTCGCATGATCAACAGCAACCCGTCCGGTTTTATGGATACACTTGTCAACAAAACCAGGTTTCCCGCCTCTCTCAAAGAGCATTTTACGATACCGGCATTCCCCGATCCGGCTCCACCGCCGCAAGAGGATATCTCACACGTTGAAACTTGGCTGCTCCAGCACAACCTGATACCGGACAGAACAACCTGTCAAAAACTTATATGGAAAGGTCCGTAAGGGAGCGCTGTCGTGATTTATGCCAATGCACTGTGCAAGCATTTTGATAACGGAAATCTGGAAGTCCTCGATAATATCAGCTTTCATGTTGACGATGGCGATTCCATAGCCATTATCGGCCCGTCCGGCTGCGGAAAAACGACTCTCCTTTATATTCTTTCCGGTCTCATCAGGCATTTTTCAGGGACAGTTACAATTAACGAAAAAGAGATTAAAGGTCCCTCCCGGAAAACAGCATTTATCCTTCAGGATTTCGGTCTGCTCCCGTGGAAAACTATCTGGCAGAATGTATGCCTTGGCATGAAAATAAATGGTTTTTCCAAAAAAGAGCAAAACGAGACAGCAGAAAAATTGCTCCTGAACCTGGGACTCCTGCAACATAAGGGTTACTACCCGGCCCGGCTGAGCGGCGGTGAAAAACAGCGGGTTGCCATTGCGCGGTCACTCGCATTGAAACCGGAAATACTTCTGATGGATGAACCCTTCTCATCACTTGATACATTTGCCCGCGAAAAACTTCAGAATATCCTGACAAAGATATGGCAGGCAAATCATCTAACCATGATCATCGTAACACACAATATTGAAGAAGCCGTATTTCTCGGAAAGAGGATCATTGTCCTGAGCGGCAGACCGGCGTCAATCAAAACGATTATCAATAATCCTGATGCGGGAGAACTCTCTTACCGAACCGCGGATTCATTCTTTGCAACGTGTAAAATGGTCAGGAAGATGGTAGAAGATATATGAGATCATCAACAACTTTCAGCTATATACTTTCCGTTTCAATCGGACTTCTGGTGTGGAAGCTGCTTGCCATGGCAGTTGCGTCAACTATTCTTCCTTCACCAGAGGCGGCATTCAGCGCATTTTTCGAAAGCTGCAAAACGACTGCTTTCTGGAAAAACTTTGGTATCAGCGCGTACAGGGTAGTCGCAAGCATACTCATTGCGTGGTCACTCGCTTTTCCTATCGGAGTTTTCGTCGGCTACAGCAAACGCCTGGATAAGGTCGTATCTCCGATGATCTTCATGACCTACCCTATCCCCAAAATCGTATTCCTGCCTGTAATTCTTCTTATGTTCGGATTGGGAGATTTTTCCAAAATTACCATGATAAGCATTATACTGTTTTTCCAGATCCTCGTTGCCACAAGGGATGGAGTGCAGGCAATAGATGAGAAATACTTTGACTCCCTGCTTTCCATGGGCGCCACAGACGTAGATATTCTTAAAGAGGTGGTATTCCCCGCTGCGTTGCCTCACAGCTTCACCGCCCTGAGGATTACCACGGGAACAGCCATTTCGGTTCTCTTTTTTGTCGAATCTTTCGCAACAGCGTCCGGTCTTGGCTATATGATAATGGACTCGTGGGCGCGGGTGGCATATACACAAATCTTCGTGGGTATTATCGGTATGAGCATCCTGGGTGTTATCCTGTATGAAACTCTCAGTTACCTGGAAAAGAGGATATGTCCCTGGCAATATACAGAAAGCGAAATTGAAGAAGAAGAGGTTTCTTTCCCAAGACCTTTCGCTAAAATGGCCGCATATTTACGAATGATAAAATTTAATCATACTATATTCGCGCTTCCCTTCGCGCTGGCCAGCCTTGTCCTGGTTAGCAGGGTTTCTCCGATCACGCTGCACGCGGTATTCTGGATCACTATGGCAATGGTTGGCGCACGGTCAGCAGCCATGGGATTCAATCGACTCGCTGATGCCTCAATAGACAGCAAGAATCCTAGAACGGCTGTGAGAGAAATTCCGTCCGGGGCCATTTCAAAGACTGATGCCGGTTTGTTTATTGTGGTATCATCCATTCTTTTCATATCCTCTTCCATGATGTTGTCATGGCTCTGTTTCTGGCTCTCCTTTCCTGTATTATGTATCCTTTTCTGCTATTCTTACACAAAACGGTTTACCTGGCTTTCTCATATCATTCTCGGATTTTCAATAAGCCTTGTGCCCATGGCAGTATGGGTTGGAGTGGCGGGGACCTTCTCCATAAAGATTGGCATGTTGTGCCTTGTGTTGCTATCGTATATCTCGGGTTTTGATATTCTCTACGCATGTCAGGACAGGGAATTTGACAGGAAGGAAAAACTGTATTCCATACCCGCCGTATTCGGTATCAAGAAAGCCCTTGCCGTCTCATCTTTTCTGCACATTATAAGTTTTCTGTCCCTCGTATCCCTGTACTGGATTTTCTCACTGAACCCTGTATTTCTTATATTTGCTGCGGTAATAGCTGTGCTGTTCGTTGTGGAACACAAGCTGGTAAAGCCGGATGATTTGAGCAAAGTTAATGTGGCTTTTTACCACATCAATTCAATAATCTCCCTGCTTCTCTTCGTAGCTATCCTTTCGGGAGAACTGTTAAGGAGTATATACTAATAATGAAAAAAAGAATCATTGTCGGAATAACAGGCGCGTCCGGAATAATATATGCGCAGCGAGTCATAGAAATTCTTCTGACTCTGCCCACGGAAATTCATCTCATAATATCGGATATGGGATGGAAAATCCTGAAACATGAAATAAAGGTTCAATATGACGATTTCACGGAACTAATCAAAGACCTGAAGAATGACCGCAAAGTACAGGCAGACGTAATCATACACGACAACACTAATCTTTTTGCACCTGTCGCAAGCGGATCATTTCCGACTCATTGCATGGTAGTGATACCGTGCTCCATGAAGACACTCTCAGCCGTGGCAACGGGGTACACGAATAACCTTATTCAGCGGGCTGCCGACGTAACACTCAAGGAAAAACGACCGCTCATCCTCGTCACCCGCGAGACTCCTCTCAGCCTGATCCATTTAAAAAATATGGTGACGGCGGCCGAGGCGGGGGCAACAATTATGCCGGCATCACCCGGTTTCTACAACCATCCTCAATCCATTGATGACCTTGTCGACTTTGCTGCTGCCAGGATTCTTGACCACTTGAACATCGAGTATCCCCATATCATGAGATGGAAGGGGAATAATGCCGGATAAGAAACAGGAAATTATACGAAAGATGTTCGACCGAATTTCACCCACCTATGACAGGTTGAATGTCATTCTCTCTTTATCTATAGACCGACTATGGCGGAAAACCGCTATTAATCACCTTGATATCAAAGACGAACAGTGGATTCTTGATGTTGCAACCGGAACGGGTGATCTGGCAGCGCTTGCCTTGTCGGAAGCACACTGTCACGTTGCAGGCATTGATCTTTCCGGAAAGATGCTTGGTCTTGCAGTGCGAAAAATGCAGCGAAACGCCATCCACCGACAGTATTTCGCTGTAAATGGCAACGCCTTGAACATGCCCTTCAGAAACGAATCGTTTGATCGCATCATGGTGGCATTCGGAATCAGGAACATGGAGTCCCTGGAAGTTTTCCTGGATGAAGCATATCGCCTCCTTGCCAAAGGTGGCAGAATGGCGGTACTCGAATTTTCCATTCCACCGAACGCTTTTATCCGAAAGATATACCTCTTATATTTCACGACAGCGCTTCCCATTATCGGGGGTATCTTATCGGGAAACCATAAAGCATATAAGTATCTTCGCGACTCCGTCATATCGTTCGAGCCGCCGGAGAAACTGGAGAAAACCATGAAGAACAGAGGCTTTGGAATTATTGAATCGCAACAACTGCTATTCGGTATTTCACATCTTTACATACTCGGCAAGGAACAATAATGACGACTTTGTAAAAAGTTGAATTTCGTTAATGTGTCATTTCGACCAACGGGAGAAATCTTATCTTTTCAATAGGTTGCAGAATAAAGATTTCTCGTTTCACTCGAAATGACAGGCCAGAGGGACTTTTTACGAAAGCATCAATAATAACGGCTTCGTAAAAAATCAGATTTCCCCTCCCCCGGCGGGAGGGGATTAGGGGAGGGGGCAAACCGTCAACTATGAAAACGCATTACAAAAATTTAGGAGATTATGTCGCCCGCCTGGAAGCGGAAGGAGAGCTGTCCCGGATCAAATCCAGGGTATCGCTGGTTCTCGAAATTACCGAAATTACCGACCGGGCTTCGAAGAGTCCCGGCGGTGGGAAGGCCCTCCTTTTTGAGAATGTGGAGGGCTCGGAATTCCCTGTCCTGACCAATGCCTTCGGGAGTAATCGGAGAATATCTCTTGCCTTCGGATGCGACAACCTGGATGAACCGGCGGAAAGGATGAAAAACCTGCTCGATCAGACACCGCCGCAGACTATGGCGGAGAAGCTGAAATTCATACCGAAAGCTCTCTCATGGTCGAGATATCTTCCCCGGATACGAAAACTCAGATCCCCGCCATGTCAGGAAGTCGTCCTGCGGGGCGACGATGTGGATTTGTCGAAACTGCCGGTACTGCACTGCTGGCCGCAAGACGGAGGCAGATTTTTTACACTGCCCGTTGTTTTTACGAAAGGACTGAATGACGGAAAGCGAAATGCGGGTATGTACCGGATGCAGCTATTCGACAGAAACACAACGGGCATGCACTGGCACATCCACAAGGACGGTTCACACCACTACAATGAGTATAGAAAAGCAGGAAGAAGAATGGAAGTTGCTGTGGCAGTCGGAACAGATCCGGCTATTACCTATGCGGCAACGGCGCCAATGCCGCGGGGTGTTGATGAAATGATCCTCGCCGGCTTCATAAGGCAGGCCCCGGTTGAAATGGTAAAGGCGATAACCGTGGATATCGAAGTGCCCGCAGAAGCGGAGTTTATCCTGGAAGGATATGTAAACCCCGACGAACTGCGAACCGAAGGTCCTTTCGGCGATCATACCGGTTACTATTCCCTTGTGGACGAATATCCCGTCTTCCACGTTACCGCAGTAACCCACCGGAATAATCCCATCTACAGCGCAACGGTGGTGGGACGTCCCCCTATGGAAGATTGCTATCTTGCACTGGCCACGGAGCGGCTCTTTTTGCCCATTCTCAAGACCGTCATGCCGGAAATTACTGATTACCTGATGCCCTGGGAAGGAGTCTTTCACAATATTATTGCGGTTGCCATCGACAAGGAATATCCCCACCATGCCGGAAAGGTCATGAATGGCCTGTGGGGAATGGGTCAGATGAGCTTTGCCAAAGCCATTCTCATTATTGATGATGAGCGATATCTGAGAAACGGAGAGTCATTATTAAAACATATTCTGAACACCCTCGACATCCACGAGGACATCACAATCACGGATGGGATACTCGATGTTCTGGATCACTCCGCTCCGCAACCCCTCTATGGATCAAAAATCGGATTCGATGCAACAAGGCGAATAACCGGAGAGCCTCCACGCAGATCCCGGATTCAGAAAAATGAAATAAAGGAAAAGGAATTGCTTGCCAGACTACGGAAAAAGGACCCGGCCTTTCTCGATGTGCGAAAAATCTTTGAAGATACCCGCAACCCGCTTATTCTGGTGAATATCGCCAAGGATAGAAACAAAAATTCTTCACACTTTATCAAAAAGATCGTTTCCTCAAAAGAAACCGCGGGCCAGGGAATTTTTCTCCTCTATGATGCCCATGTTGATCTACGGGACAACTCCCTCGTTTTATGGAAGGCCTTCAACAATACTGATCCGTCGAGGGATATTACATTCACAGAAAACGGCGCCGTCATCGACGCAACGAAAAAGGGTCCGCAGGACGGTCACAACAGGGAATGGCCCGATGATATCGAGATGATACGGGAAATCAGAGAAAGAGTTGATTCGATGAAACTGCAGTTCTAATATCCATACAGTAAAAACACGGATTGATATTTTCATATGATTTGCTGAAACATAGACTATTTTATAATCTTTCAATATAAACCTTCCCAATGGCAAGATTTTTTGAACGTCTTTAAGAAAACCATTTTGAATATCGTGACATCCCTTTAAATTTCGAAGAATTCAGTAACTGTTTTGGAATGATTAAAGAATAAAGATTTGATGTCAAAGCACTTTTTCACCTACAAGTCCTCAAAATCGTTTCAGAAGAAAATCGATTATTACCACTTAAATGCTTCAACCATAGAAAATTTAACAGGAAACCTTTGAGTAATATGCAAAGTTATAGACAAAAGATTTTTTTAGATATATTATTTCCTGTGTTTCCCGTGAGGAAAAGTTTTCTATTTAAAACAAATAGCAGTATTTGGCAAAGGCACTGTTCCATTTCCTACTCTTTTGTCTCCTAGGTCAGCTAATTACCGAAGGTCGAAACACATGAGCGGTCCATCTTTACAGAATAAAACGATAGTGTGCTACTTAGATATACTGGGATATACAAATATCATCGAAACTCATTATGCCAATCCCACGTTGATAAAAAACATGGAATATTTGATGGAGGGGGGGACCTCAGGGCTTATGAAAAAGGCTCGGAAACATCTTTTCCCCGATACAAAGTATGAAGATTATTCTAAGCAGATAATTGATCTTATAAATGGAAAATTCATTTCTGATTCAATTATATACACACTTTCTCTTGATAATGTACCTTCACATGAAGATTATACAGAAAAAGAAACTGAACATCACTGTATTATTATGTTGTTGAACTTCATTTCAATGTTCTGCACACTTTTTATATCTCACACTGGTTATTGTGTTAGAGGCGGAATTTCAATTGGAAAGCACTATGAGAAGCATTTCAATGAAGATAAAAGTTTTTTTGTATTTAGCCAAGCGTACATCAACGCCTATAAGCTAGAAAAAAAGGCTAAAACACCCAGAGTATATACTACTCCCCAAAAACTGGACAGTTATTTAAGGTGTAAAATGAGCATATCCTGATCAACGAAAAGGAGGCTCATTGATGGGTAGAATTCGAAAA
>Ga0209121_10003755_pt1 | contig 14505 bp, 17 predicted proteins | sample Cruoilmetagenom3_FD_187292 | JGI IMG/M metagenome (GOLD analysis project Ga0209121, IMG submission 187292) | Oil polluted marine microbial communities from Coal Oil Point, Santa Barbara, California, USA - Sample 3 (SPAdes) (version 2) | ecosystem: Environmental > Aquatic > Marine > Oil seeps ...
TGTGCTATGGCTGCAATATCTTCTTGAGACAGATTCTCTCCTAAAATAGTGCGGATTATGAAGTCGTTTCTAGTGCCAAAAAGCTTGGTGAAATCTTTCTCAGTGAGCTTTACCCCCCTTTTAGCGAAGGTCTCCTGCCAGGCGGCAAAATGGAATGAGTTAGAATCAGCAATAACACCATCCATATCCCATAGAAAGGTCTTTTTTGATCGCCTCCAAATATAGAACAGAGAGCTGCCTTCGGCTATAACTGTGTTATCTTTGAGGGTAAGAACTCCTTTGGTTTCGACCAGCCTTCTTGTCAACTTAGGGACCCAAGCAGAGATTTGGATGGGCTCATTTATGGGCGCTACCTGTTTGAATCTCACCTCGCTTTTAGCGGTAACGCCAAAGTTAATCCCTCGACAGAGGATAGCGTAAGCAGTCGCTTCATCAAGGAGGGTGTAGAGAATGCCGCCATGAATTACGTTTTTCCAGCCTTGATGAAACTCCCCTCCGGTGAACTCTGCCCTGACTTTCTCTCCATCGTAAACAGGTTTCAGCTTTAACCCTATAGGGTTATCTTGACCACAAGCAAAACAAAGTCTGTTTGAGAAATCCTCAACATCTAAATCTAACTTTGGGATTAGCATTTCCTGTTCTTCTTTCCTTTGTTTTGTTTAACGACCCTGCTTGTCATTCTGAGCGTAGCGAAGCAATGTAGCGCCGAGGTTTATCCTCGGCTTAGGTGGGGGGCAAGCCCCCGCGCTACGTCTACTCAGGGTGACTGGAGTGCTCTTTTGCTTGGGTTTTGTTATATGAGGAGGGCGAAGATACAATGGCTGCAAGGTAGCAGGGTCATCTTGTTCTCCTCTAGTCAATCTTTGCCAACCTAACATGGCTAGAAAGCCTGCTCGACGTAACCTCGTGCAAGTTTGTGGTATTATAGCTTGCTTGCCCAATTTTTGCCTTATTTCATTTATTATGTCTGGAGGGATTTCACCACAAAAAAGCGTTTCCTGCCTGGTTTGCTGGCATAAGGCCTTGGCCGTAGTTAAATGTTCCTCTTCCAAACGATACCATTCATTAACCCTTTGCTGATAAAGAGCAGTGGCGATTTCTTCATGACCAGCTTTGCAAATGGGGCGTAAGGGCAATCTAGTGTAAGCAAAGGGATAAGCTTCAACTTCTAGCGTGCTTATGCCGAGCAAAGGAATATTTAAGGAAAAGGCTAGCCCTTTGGCTGCGCTTATTCCTACTCGTAGCCCGTTAAAGCTCCCTGGACCTTTAGTCACAAAAACTGCCTCAACGCAGCTCTGGTCTATTTTAGCTTGATGTAGCAGATGGGCCAAATTCGGCAGCAATTCTATAGTATGGTTTTGAGCCGTTTTCCAGGTTAGCTCGGCTAAAATTTCACCCTCACCAGATAAAGCAATGCTGGCAGTATTAGAAGAGGTATCTATAGCTAACTCCACGCTTTTTCCTTAATTAAATTCGATTGAAGTCGTTTTATTAATTTAAGGTAATGCTCGCCTTCAGGCTTAAGATGAATAACGCGTTGTGTCTCATATTCAGGGACATAGTTTAGCTCTATAAGCAGATTATTCTGAGGTAATATTTGTAATCCTTTTTCTGCCCATTCAATTGCACAGACTCCTTTACCATAAAAATATTCCTCTAGCCCTAAGTCGGCAAACTCTTCAATATGGTCAAGACGATAGAAATCAATATGGTATAAAGGGAGCCTACCATGGTACTCTCTAATTATGACAAAAGACGGGCTGAAGGCATACTCTTTTACACCTAACCCCTGAGCAATGCCCTGAATAAAGCAGGTCTTGCCTGTTCCTAAATCGCCCATGAGAAGGAAGATATCTCCTCCTTGAGCTAATTTCCCCAAGTAGCTTCCTAGAAGCTGAGTTTGCTCAGGGCTATGTGAATTTAGTTTTAGAGACTCCTTCTTTGAAATGTTCCCACCCCCCCTTTTTATAGGGGATGACATCCCCTTTCCTATCTACTAAAGTCACCCGTTTTGGCAAGTTTTCCTCTATTATGTCGCCAATTATAGTCACAGGGCAATTTAGAGCTTGCACAGTCTGCTCAATAACAGCTTTATCAGAGGTAAAAAGCAGTTCGTAATCTTCCCCTCCGTATAAAGCCAGCTCTTGATAATTGGGGAAGTTTGCCTTTACGACGGGATGCACAGGTACTTGTTCTATTTTTACTTTGGCGCTGACTCTGCTAGCCTCACATATATGGCTGAGGTCGGCAACAAGCCCGTCACTTATATCTATGGCGCTCTTAACTCCAAGACCTGCCAAAATTTGTCCCTCTTTTACTTTAGGTACAGGCTGAAGGTGGCCTTGTCTCAAAATATTGCTTGTTTCGGCATCGAAGCTAACTTTCCCCTTAAGCATCTCCAATCCGGCTGCAGATAACCCCAGGTATCCTGTGACAGCTATTTGCTCGCCAAGCCTAGCTGTTGAGCGTTTAAGTATCGCTCCTTTCGAATAGCCTATGACCGTGCCGGTGATAACTATATTGGTAGCTGCCACTATGTTACCTCCAGCTATAGCTACTCCAAATTGTTCCGCTAGATGCATCATACTAGTATAAAATTTGGAGATACTTTCTACCTCAACTTCACCGGGCAATGCCAGAGAAATTAAAGCATATTGAGGAACACCACCCATAGCAGCTACATCGCTCAAATTCACTGCTAGTGCCTTCCAGCCTAACTCCTCCCAAGTAATGACATTTAGATCAAAATGTATGTCTTGAACTAGTGTATCGGTAGTAGCTAACTGGATATAATCACCACCTTGCCAGACAGTGGCATCATCACCGATGCCAACTAAAAGCTGCTGCCAAGATAACTGCCGAGGACTCTTGAATTTATCGGTGATTTGATGTATGAGGTCAATTAAGCCAAATTCTCCCAACTCAGATAGCTTCATCTTAGGGGATTATAGCATTGGTTTCACTTAGCCTCAATTTTAACAATCTGGCTTTTAAGTGATATAATTTACTAGCTATGAGGTATGCCATTCTTGGCGATATTCATGCTAATTTAGTTGCCTTTGAAACTGTGTTGCAAGATATTGAAGCCGGAGGAGGATTTGACGAAATATGGTGCTTAGGGGATATAGTTGGCTATGGTCCTGAACCTCACGCCTGTATTGAACTCCTACGTTGCTATAGTCACATTTGTGTTGCTGGCAATCACGATCGTGCTGCCGTTGGCCAAATTGATATTTCTGATTTTAATCCTGATGCTGCCCGAGCTTGCCAATGGACAGCACAGCAACTAACTGCAGAGGATGTAAAATATTTGCAAAACCTGCCTGATAAATTAACGCAAAGTGATTTCACCCTGGTTCATGGCAGCCCCCGCCGTCCCATTTGGGAGTATTTATTATCCATAGACAGGGCTCGTGACAATTTTGACTACTTCGATACTAACTACTGCCTTGTAGGTCATTCCCATGTGCCACTAATTTTTGAGCAGGATAAAGCTGGGAACTGTTCTGGAAGAAAGATTGCCAGTGAAATAAGATTAACCCCTGAAAGCCATCGTTTGATTATTAATCCTGGTGGAGTAGGGCAACCTCGTGATGGTGATCCCAGAGCTAGCTATGCTATCTATGATAGTGACGCACAAATCATCCATTATCATCGTATTAACTACGATATAACCGCAACCCAGAAAAAAATGATGGAGCATAAATTGCCTTTGCCTTTGATTTTTCGCTTAAATTATGGTTATTAGTATGCTATACTAGAGCAAATATATTATCTTAGTGGGCAAAATGCATGATTATGAATTAGTGACTATAATTAGTCCTGAAATTGACGAAGAACGGATTTCCAGTATTATAGATGAATTAGACAAGTTCATTAGCGACCGAGGTGGAATTGTGGATAAGATGGATAACTGGGGGAAGCGGAAATTAGCTTATCCCATAAAGAGGTTTATGGAGGGAAATTATGTTTTGACTCGCTTTAAGCTAGAACCAAAATTAACTAAGGAGGTAGAGGCAAAAGTCAAAACTTCGGAAGAAGTTTTGCGACATCTTGTAGTGAAAGTGAGGGATTGATACATGGCGAGCTTGAGCAAAGTAATACTTATTGGCAATTTGGGTTCTGATCCAGAGATGCGTTTTACACCCGATGGCAAAGCAGTTACTTCCTTTCGCATGGCTACTAATCGTCGTTATACTACTTCTGCTGGGGAGACTAGGGAAGAAACAGACCAATTTAGAATCACCGTTTGGGGCAAACAAGCTGAGCAGTGCAATCAATTTTTAACTAAAGGGAGGCAAGTTTATGTTGAAGGGAGATTGCACACTCGCAACTGGCAAGAACAGGATGGGCAGATAAGTACTGGCCTTGAGGTAACTGCGGATCGCGTGGGTTTCCTTGGTAGGCCGGCAGCCGCGGCTTCCCCTCCAGGAGAAGGTGAGTTTGAACCTAAGGATTTACCTTTCGATCCCAGTGAAGGAGCTGGAAGAGTTATACTTATTGGGAATTTAGGTTCTGATCCTGAGATGAGATACACACCTAATGGGAAATCGGTCACCTCCTTTCGCATGGCTACTAATCGTCGTTATACTACTTCTGCTGGGGAAAGCAGGGAAGAAACCGACTGGTTTAGAATTACCGTTTGGGGCAAGCAAGCTGAGCCATGTAATCAATTCTTAAGTAAAGGGAGGCAAGTTTATGTTGAAGGGAGATTGCACGCGCGCGACTGGCAAGGACAAGATGGGCAGACGCGTACAAGCCTTGAGGTAACTGCAGATCGAGTGCTTTTCCTTGGTAAGCAGGCTCCGGTGTCCTTTCCAGAGGAGGGTGAGCTCGGGCCTGAGGACTTGCCTTTTGACTAAATTGACTAAAGTAAAGGAGAGGAAATTTTGGCTAGTATTAGAAGGGTGAGAGAGACAAGAAACTTTATTAGCAAGCCTGCAATTTGCCCTTTTTGCGCTGGGAAGGTGAATATAGATTATAAAGATGCTTCTGTGCTCTCTCATTATATTTCTGGTAGCGGTAAGATTGGGTCACGGCGGAGAACAAAAGCTTGTGCTAAACATCAACGGCGACTAGCAGAAGCTATAAAGAGAGCTCGTTTTTTAGCTTTGTTACCCTATGCACCGATCCACATCTGGAAAACGGGTGGTGTGGGCTTGCCGCGATCGATGTCTTAGAGCAGTTGAATGCCAAAGCGTACATATCAACCAAAGAAAGTTTCCCGAAGGCGCAAATTGGGGTTTCGAAGTAGAATGGCTACTCGAGGTGGGAGGCGGGTGCTCAAGGCAAGACGCCTTAAAGGGAGGTGGAGGTTGACTCCAGTTTAGCTCTATTTTATGAAGGAATCTCAGGCCTTAACTAAGAGGGCACAGTATGTTTTAGTTTATCAAAAAGGTAGAACGTGGGTAGATAGCTTGATGGTGATGAAAGCATCGCCCAATGGTTTGAGCTTAAGCAGATATGGTTTTGCTGTAACCAAGAAAGTAGGTAATGCCGTGCAACGTAATCGATTGAAGAGGTTACTCAGAGAGATAATAAGGTTGCAACCACTAAAGTCGGGGTGGGATATTGTCTTTATTGTTCGTCGGGAGGCAGTTACTGCTGATTATCACCAGATGGAAAGGGAAGTAACTAAATTGTTAACTCGAGCGCAATTGCTAGAAGGTAGTGATGAAGCAGTTAGTCCTAGATTTGATTAAATTATATCAGACAACAATATCCGAAGTTACCCCTCGCTCTTGCCGCTTTCAACCTACATGCTCTCATTATGCTTGTGAGGCAATTGAGAGGCACGGATTTGTTAAAGGTGGCTGGTTGATAATTAAGCGATTAGCTCGTTGTAATCCTTTTTCCAAGGGTGGCTATGACCCTGTGCCTTAATTGTAATTCTAGATTATCGAAGTGAAGCAAATAAAAATATTATTCCTCATCGTATTTTCTCTTTTTACTTTAATCCTGGCTTCTTGCATGCCTGGTGGAACTCAGCCAGCACAGGGATGGTCAGGAACCGTGGCTGAGGATGGCGTCCTTTACGTGGGCTCTATGGATGGCAGGGTAACAGCAGTGAATTCCTCAACTCGAAATCTAGAGTGGTCTTACACTATTGCCAGTCCCTCTGGAGGTGCGTCGTGTGGCCAAACATCTATTCCGGCTGCTATATATAGCACGCCGGCTGTGGATGGGGATTTGGTTTATATTGGCACATATAATGGCGAGGTTCTGGCATTAAGCACATCAGCTAGAAGTCAGGAATTGCCCTTTCCTCAAATAGGAAGCGGGGAATGGCTTTATCCTCGCACAAAATTTGAAGCAATTGGTGGTATAGTGGGTAGCCTAACAATAGACGAGAATGCCATATATGTAGCCAGCTCAAATGGCAGAGTTTATTCTCTAGATAAAGAATTTGGCGATTTAAATTGGGAGTCAGATGTTCTGAGTGAAAAGCTATGGACGTCCCCGGTAGTTGAAGGCAATGTCGTCTATGTAAGCACTTTTGATGGCCACATTTACACCTTATCAACCGAAACTGGCAAAAAACTGCCTTGGACTTTCGAATCAGATGTAGGTTTTGTTTCCTCGCCTGTGCTTTATACAAATACCATATTTGTGGGCTCCTTTGACTGCTATCTCTATGCTGTGAAAGTAGGCGGTGATAAGCCACTTTGGAAATTTCCTGGTGGTAGATGGTTTTGGGCTGCCCCCGTGATTAGAGATGGCATTGTTTATGCTGGATGCCTCGATGGCAAAGTTTATGCCATTGAGGCTGATAGCGGTGATGAATTGTGGGAATTTGATACTGGAAGTCCTATAGTCTCCTCGCCAGTTTTGATGGATGATTTGCTGGTGGTGGCTAGTGAATCAGGCGATGTATATGTTTTTGACACTAGTGCTAAGCCTGAAGATAAGCAGCTAATACCGGTGAAGGCCATATCTATTGATGCCCTCATCCGAGGCTCTCTTTGCGCTCATGAAGGCATGGTCTATATCCGTACTCAGGATAACTGCTTATATGCTCTGGATATCGAGAAAGGGGGAATAAGTTGGGAACTTCCCTTGACTATTAAACAGGAATCGTAATTATGGCAGATTTATGGAGTTTGATTATTCTTAACCCGATGCTTAACGGGTTGATTGCGTTAAGCAACGTTTTATTTAGTAGCTTTGGGTTAGCTATCATTGCTCTTACCATTATCGTTCGCGTGATACTCCTGCCTCTTACCATGCGGCAACTCAATTCTACTAAGGCTATGCAAAGTATGCAGCCGAAAATCCAAGAGTTGCAAAAGAAATATGCTAAAAATAAGGAAAAACTTCAGCAGGAGATGATGAAGCTTTATAAAGAAGCTGGAATAAATCCCTTGGGTTGCATATGGCCTATGTTAGTTCAGTTTCCTGTTTGGATTGCTTTGTATCAATCTATTATGAGGGCTTTAGCCACCACGCCGGAGAACTTACTGGACTTATCTTATCATCTTTATTCTTGGCAAGTAGTAAGTCAGGCGTTTCCTTTAAGTAGTCAGTTCTTATGGCTCAATTTAGGGGGTCATGGCGACTTTATTTTAGCCATCATAGTTGGTGCTACGATGTGGGTGCAGCAAAAGATGACCACCGCACCATCTCTGGATCCCAGGCAACAGTCCACAAGCAGCATGATGTTGCTGATGATGCCACTCATGTTCGCTATGTTTACCATGATGTTTCCCAGTGGGTTAGCTCTCTTTTGGGCGGTTTCCAATGTGATTGGCATTGGGGTTCAATATTTCATTACTGGTAGTTGGGGTTACCTTAGGTCTAGTCCTGCAGCCCAACCAGCACCAGCAGGGGGGAGCAAGCTAGCACAGAGGAAGTCACAGGCTAGTCCAAAAATAAAATGAGTTGCTAAAAGGGAGAGGTCATGGAAGGACTAGAGATAACTGCCAGGACTGTAGAACAAGCGATTGAAGAGGCAGAAAAGCAACTAGGAATAAATCGTAGTCAGATTGAGATATTGATTGTCAAAAAAGGTAAATCGGGAATCTTGGGAATGGGGAGTGAAGAAGCCGTAATTAAAGTAAAGCCAACGATTCTGCCAGAAAAGGATGTGGTTAAAGTAGCTACAGAGGTTCTGGATAGGCTGCTCAGGTTGATGGGAATAATAGGTAAAGTCAGGGCCTCTTCTAGTGAGATACCACTAACCTTAAATGTTGAAGGTGATGACTTAGGTATCTTAATTGGTCGCCGTGGGAAGACTTTAACTTCATTGGAATACATAGTTAAGCTCATAGTAGCGGGGCAGTTAAAAGCTTGGCTGCCACTGAGGGTAGATGTTGCCGAATATAAAAAGCGCCGCCGTGATTCCTTGCAGAAGCTAGCCTTGCGTCTCGCGGAGCAAGTAAAATCGAGACATCGTGCTATAACCTTGGAGCCGATGCCGGCTGACGAACGTCGCATTATTCACCTGGCATTGGCTGACCATCCTGAGGTTGTTACTCATAGTATAGGCGAAGGTGACGACAGAAAGGTGGTTATTTTGTTGAAGCAGGGTTAACTCATGTTCCGAAAAGTAGATAGCAAGGCAAACTTTCCTCAGCTAGAAGAGGGCATTCTTCGCTTCTGGAAGGAGCATGACATTTTTAGCAAGAGCATCAAGGAAAGGGAAGGGGCGCCGCATTACACCTTTTACGAAGGTCCACCTACAGCCAATGGTAGTCCCGGGGTTCATCATGTGCTGTCTCGGCTTTTTAAGGACGTTATTTGTCGGTATAAAACAATGAGAGGCTACCATGTGCCACGCAAAGCAGGATGGGATACCCATGGGTTGCCTGTGGAACTCGAGGTGGAAAACTTTCTTGGTCTTACCAATAAGGCTCAAATTGAGGGATATGGCATAGCCCGATTTAACCAGCATTGCCGCGAAAGCGTTTTCCACTATATCGGGGAGTGGGAAAAAATGACTGAGCGCATTGGCTGTTGGTTAGATATGGAACATCCTTATATAACTTTGGATAATAGCTATATCGAATCCTGTTGGTGGGCCATAAAGAGGTTATGGGATAGAGGCTTGATTTATCAAGGCTACAAGGTAACACCACATTGCCCCAGATGTGGCACCTCTCTCAGCTCTCACGAGGTATCTCTGGGTTACAGGGACGACGCTGAGGATCCTTCAGTTTATATAAAATTTAAGGTGCCAGAGGAAGAAGTTAGTGATTATCTAATAGGAAAATTACAATTACATCTTGACCCTAGCTTGCCAACTTATCTCCTCGCTTGGACAACTACACCATGGACATTGCCTGGCAATACTGCTTTGGCAGTAGCTCCTGAGGCTGATTATAGTGTAATGAAAGGGGATCAAGATTACCTTATCCTGGCCACAGTGCTTGTGAAAAACGTTGGGTTTGAGGGCTATAAACAGATAGGTATTATATCAGGTGAGGCTCTCATGCATCTGGAGTATGAGCCTTTGTTTAACCCCCATAATTTTGCTGTGCAGCGTCTGAACCTGCCTTCCTACAGCGCGCAGGCAGTAAGGGAGAATTTAACTTATCCTGTGATTGGTGCTGATTTTGTCTCTCTGGAGGAAGGCACAGGTATTGTCCATATGGCGCCTGCCTTTGGAGAGGTTGACTTCAATAGTGGAATGGATAACGGACTTGATTTTGTTCAACCTGTAGATTTAGGGGGAAGGATGACAGGCAGCTATCTTTTTGCTGGCAAGTTTGTCAAGGATGCCGACGCTTTTATCCTTGATGACTTAAGCTCGCGTGGCTTGCTTTATCGCAGCGAGAGGATTATCCATACCTATCCTTTTTGCTGGAGGTGTGAGTCACCTCTTCTTTATTATGCTAAGAGGGCTTGGTATATCAAGACAACAGCAGTGAAAGATAGGCTTATCTCTGGCAATGCTGAGATAAACTGGTATCCCGATTATATTAAATATGGTCGTTTTGGCGATTGGCTGGAGAACAATGTTGATTGGGCTTTTTCCCGAGAGCGGTATTGGGGGACTCCGCTCAACATTTGGAAATGCGAATCTTGCGGCAATTATGACTGTGTCGGCAGTATTGCTGAATTGAAAGCAAAGCCGAATCTCAACGGTTTCAAAATGCACTTGGATTTACATCGCCCTTATGTAGATGAAATTACCTTTGCTTGTCCCAAGTGTGGCGGAGAGATGCGGCGCGTTCCCGAGGTAATTGATTGCTGGTTTGATTCTGGAGCTATGCCTTTCGCTCAGTGGCATTATCCCTTTGAGAATGAAAATGAGTTTGAAAAGAACTTTCCCGCTGATTTCATTTGTGAAGCTGTCGACCAAACTAGAGGTTGGTTTTATAGCTTACATGCTATATCTACTTTGCTCTTTGCTCAACCTTGCTTTAGAAATGTCCTTTGCTTAGGGCATGTTGTTGATGCTCAGGGTGAGAAGATGAGCAAGTCGAAAGATAATGTAGTTGATCCCTGGACAGTGGTCAATAGTTGTAGTGCTGATGCTCTAAGGTGGTATATGTTGACTTCTGCATCAGGGGAAGACAATCACCGTTTCTCTGTTCAAATGGTTACCGAAACCATGCGTAAATTTTTACTCACTTTATGGAATACCTATTCCTTTTTTACCCTCTATGCTAACATTGACTTTGGCGACGAAGTCGCCAAAATAGGTAAATATCTATTTAATCCTTATTTGTCGCAAAGCGACAAAACTAACCTTGATAATTGGATCATCTCGGAGCTTAATCGGTTAATTGCTGAGGTAACTAAAGCACTGGACCGCTACAATCCTACCTTAGCAGCACGGCAGATCGAGAATTTTGTAGACAACCTCTCCAATTGGTATGTAAGGCGAAGCCGAAGGCGATTCTGGAAAAGCGAGAATGATGCTGGTAAATTAGCAGCATATACCACACTTTATCAGTGCCTGGTAACTTTATCCCGACTGTTGGCTCCTCTTGCTCCGTTTACTGCGGAAGAACTTTATCAGAATTTGGTTCGCTCTGTGGAGCCTGAGGCTAGAGAAAGTGTGCACTTGACCGATTTCCCTATAGCCGATGTGGCTAAAATCGATGACAAGTTAAGCAGTGATGTTGAGCTGACCATGAAGATATCCAGCTTGGGCAGGGCAGCAAGAGCTAAAGCAGGAATCAAAGTGCGCCAACCTTTGGCAAAGGCTGCAGTTAAAGCGGGTTCGAAAGCGGAGAAGGAAGCCCTACGCAGGTCAGCCACTGAAATAATGGAGGAAATAAATGTCAAAGAGGTTGTCATTCTGAGCGAAGGGAAAAATCTCGAGGCATCCTCCCCAGATATGCCAGGTTACAGCATAGCTGGCGATGCCAGATGCTGGGTAGCTATAAGCACTGAGTTGACTCCTGAATTGGTGGCTGAGGGAGTAAGTAGAGAAATTGTGCGTCGTCTTCAAGATATGCGTCGCACTGCTAATTTCGATGTTGCTGACCACATCGTTACGTATTACCAGGCAGAAGAGCCAGTTAGGCAAGCAATGATTGATTTTGCTAGCTACATTAAGCAGGAAACACTATCTCAAGAACTCATTAATGAGCCTCCACCTAAGGGAGCTTATATTGAAAGACATCGTATCTCTGGTAGGGATGTTTTATTAGCAGTTAAAAAAGCAACTTAATCTCAAGGTCGCGGGCGTTCCTTTAATCGAGCTAAGGTTGTTTTGGTATCTTTGCCTCTGACAAATATTACTTCTATCTCCTGGCCAATTTGGCACTCATGTATGGCCTGGATGAGGTCGCCAGCGCTACCTATCTCGTTGCCCTTAAAACGAATGATGACATCTCCTTCCTTTAGTCCAGCAAGACCGGCAGGGCTACCATCAACTACCTCTGCAATAAGTGCCCCTTTATTAACGGAAAGATTATTCATTGCAGCAATAGAAGACGTCACATCGTATAGACTCACTCCTAGCCAAGGGCGGGTTACATAACCTTGACGAACTAAACTTTCAATAATGGGCTCGGCATTATTAATGCTTATGGCATAGCCCATGCCCTCTATTCCCCAACCAGCAAGTTTAGCACTAGTAATACCAATAACTTCTCCAGCTATATTTACTAGTGGGCCACCACTATTACCTGGATTGATAGCGGCGTCAGTTTGGATTAAACCACGAAGGGTATTCCCTGAAGCGGTGATTGAAACGTCTAAACGGCTGACAATGCCGTGAGTCGCTGTTATCCCCTCCCCCAAGGCATTGCCAATAGCTACCACCCAATCACCTACAGCAAGTTGAGATGAATCGCCCCGAAAGGCATAAGGCAAGTTTGTTGCCTCTATTTTGAGTACTGCTAGATCAGCTAAATCATCTGTGCCTATTATCTCGGCGGGAAAAGTTCTGCCATCAATTAGTTCCACTTGCACACTTCCTTCTTGGGCGTTCTCTACAACATGATTGTTAGTAACAATATATCCCTCATGTCCTTCTTCACTGCGAACTAGAAATCCAGAGCCGGCGGCAGACTGTGTATGCTCTCGCTGAAAAATATCATAAACTATCATTTCGGTAGTGACGGAGACCACGGAGGGCATTGCTCTTTCAATCACATGAGCAATATCAGGCAATGGCGTAGCTGCTTGGCTATTTGCCGAGGGGAATGTCCAATTAGGGTTAGTGTACTCAGTTGAGCTTGATGGTGGGGGTGAGACAGGTGACCAAGGCGAGAGTACGGAACACCCACCAATGCTTAATGTTAGAGTTATCAGTATTAGTATAGTAAGGATATATTTAATCTTGCTTTGCATTGTCATGACTCAACTAATTTTATCACCTCGAGACTCAGCTAGTAAAGTTTTCAAAAAATTAGACTTAGCCTGCAATAAATGGTAAGCTACATGTGATGTCTCAATTTTATGTTCGGGAACTATTGAGGGGTGTGGTAGAACCTTTGTTGCTTTTCCTAATCAGTGACGTTCCCATGCATGGCTATCAAATTGCCAAGGAGCTAGAGAAAAGAAGCCAGGGCTATTTTAAATTTAATGGCAGCACGATTTATTCAGCATTGCATCGTTTAGAGAGTGAAGGGCTTGTGCTTAGCTCATGGCAGCAAATAGCTCGAAGGCAAAGGCGGCGCTGCTACGAATTAACTGAAAAAGGTCGTCAAATTCTAGCTAAGAAGCTAGTTGAATTGCAAAGATTCTATACTGCAGCAGGCAGAGTTATAAGTTACAGCGGCTTGATTCCAGAGTCAGAGGCGGAGAAATAGAAGTTCAAATTTTAGGTGCCCACAGTATTGAAGCCAAAGGAACACGCTTAACTTCTCTGTTAGTTGATGAAGTTTTGGCGATAGATGCTGGTGGACTTACCTCCACTCTTTCCTTATCCCAGCAAGAGAAAATCAAAGCTGTGTTGCTTACTCATCACCATTTCGACCATACTCGGGATTTAGTTACTTTGTGTTTCAACAATGCCAGCTTGTGGCGACACGAGATTCAGGTTTATGCCCTACAACAAGCTCTTGATGTTGTCATCCCTTGCCTCCTTGATGGCAAAATATATCTCAATCTCCTTGAATCTCCATCCCCGGAAAAACCATTTCTACGCCTCAATACTATTGAGCCTTATAGAAAGGAAACTATCGGGGGATATGAGGTTTTACCGCTACCAGTAAAACATTCTGTGCCTACTGTTGGTTATCAAATTACCTCTCCAGATGGTAAAAGTTTCTTTTATACCGGTGATACTGGCGTCGGGATAGCTCATTGCTGGCAGCATGTTTCCCCTCAATTGCTTATTACCGAGGTTTGCGGACCTAATAAATTTACCGATGAGCTTACAAGGAGTGGCCATCTTTCTCCCCGATCTTTGAGGGAAGAACTTACCCAATTTCACAAGCTCAGGAGGTATTTACCGCGTGTTATCATTATTCACATTGCGCCCCCCTATGAGCAGCAGATCAAAGAAGAGGTAGCCCACGTAGCTAAAGAGCTAGGAGCTGATATAAGCCTAGGCTATGAAGGTATGAAGGTTATCTTGTGACGAGTTACTCTCACTATTTTGTTAGCACCTCCTTTAGCCACAGTTGGCATATTATATACTTTATTTGCATCAAGTAAAGCAGGTGATAAGACGTACCTGAGTAGCTTTTAATATTGAAATTGCGCTAAAGACCGGCGCCATGGCAGGGGTTTGCCATGGCGCCAGTAGTTTTCCTTAGCTCACCTTTGGTAGCTCAGCTAACGCCTCCTGTATCTTCTCATCGGGATACGCATAGTCTTGGAGCTTGCCCGAAAGATAAGCATCATAGGCAGCCATATCAACATGCCCATGTCCGCTATGAGCCATCAAGATAGTTTTTGACTCGCCAGACTCTTTGCACTTGAGGGCTTCATCGATAACTACTTTGATGCAATGGTTTGGCTCTGGGGCACTGATAATGCCCTCAGTGCGGGCAAATGTTATCCCAGCCTCAAAGGTGGCAAGCTGGTGTTCAGCTCTGGCTTCAACAAGCCCCAATCTATTCAAGTGGCATATAATTGGTGCCATTCCGTGATAGCGTAAGC
>Ga0209121_10003756_pt1 | contig 14502 bp, 16 predicted proteins | sample Cruoilmetagenom3_FD_187292 | JGI IMG/M metagenome (GOLD analysis project Ga0209121, IMG submission 187292) | Oil polluted marine microbial communities from Coal Oil Point, Santa Barbara, California, USA - Sample 3 (SPAdes) (version 2) | ecosystem: Environmental > Aquatic > Marine > Oil seeps ...
CGCCGCCTGCGAGATCCTACAGCAGGTGCACGTGCGCCCAACCGACCGCGTCGTCGTGCTGGGCGACGGCAAACTGGGGCTCCTCTGCGCGCAGGTGCTGGCCCTCACCGGCTGCGCCCTGACCATCGTCGGGCATCACCAGGAAAAATTGGACATCCTGGCGCGGCGAGGTGTTCCCACTGCACTGGAGGATGCATCAGTCGAGCCCGGAGCAGACCTGGTCATTGAAGCGACCGGCCACCCTGGAGGATATGCAGCCGCGCGGAGACTCGTCCGCCCGCGAGGCACCATCGTGCTGAAGTCCACCTACCACAGCTCGCTTGACTCCGACCTGACGACGGTCGTGGTAGACGAGGTAACGCTGGTCGGCTCCCGTTGCGGGCCATTCGCGCCGGCGCTGCGGCTGCTGGAGCAGGGGCTGGTGGACGTGGCCCCACTCATCCACGCCCGCTACCCGCTGAGCGAGGCACTGGCCGCCTTCGAACACGCCGCCCGGCCGGGAACGCTGAAGGTATTGATGGAGATGTAGGGCAGACTTTCCAGTCTGCCACCTGATCCTCTTGCGTGGGAGCGCCATTATTGTGTCGTCAAATGCGGAGTTAGGCGCAACTTGCCCCAGGTGTGGCAGAAAGGAACTCCCCGATGAGCAAGAGATGGCTATGGATTACATTCATGGTAATGGCTCTTATGGCAGCAGGCTTCGTTGGGCTATGGCAAGCGGGAGCGAGCCCTGGTAGTGCGCATATGGACTATGGGCCAATCGCGTCGTATTCCGACATTGGTTCCATTGAGAGCTACGGAGGATGGCTCATCGGCCATAGATGCGGGTGATCCCAATCCGGCGTACAACGATGGTCACCGTCCTCCAGGTAGAGGCACGGAACGAGGAGACATGGGGGCCTACGGGGGCCGAACAATGGTAACTGGCATTCAGTGATGGGCGGCGAACTGCGCCTAACAACTAGCTGGCGAACATACACCTTACTGTTCCCGAACGTAATCGGACGCCCGGAGGTGACCCCGCTCACGAACGGATTGCTGACCCCAAGGGGCGCACGTCGCTGACCTCAGCCGTTAGCCGCAATTCGCTCTTTCTCTCGATGGCTGCACAGTATCGCTATGGAGGTAGGATGTGTCCCAGCCGCCCAGTATGCGTTTCATCCGTAGCCATGTCTGCGCGAAGCGCTATCGTCTTACCAAACACGCAACCATTGTCCGCCTGGAACGCAGGATCACCACTGCTGAGATAGAACAAGCCTTGGTGGATGGCGAAATCATCGAACGATATCCAGATGCCCAGCCATATCCTTCCTGTCTTGTACTGGGTTGGCTGGCTTCAGGCGACCCACTGCACCTTGTTTGTTCAAGAGGACACGTTGAGCCGGCATTGCGTATCGTGACATTGTATGAACCGGAGGATTCCCTATGGGAAGGCGATTACAGGACCCGAAGGATGAGAAAATGAAAGAGACGGTTGACCGATGTGACCTGTGCGGCGGTGAATTGAAGCCTGGCAAGACCACGTTGGAAATCTGGCGTGGGGAAGAGTTGCTTGTCATCAGGGATGTCCCGGCCGATGTGTGTCAGCAGTGTCACGAGGCTTACATCTCTGCCGATGTTTCTGACCGACTTGATCACTTCCTTGAGGAGTATCACAGATATCGGCCGGAGCGATACTTTGCTGTACCCCAATATTCTGCTGTGCAGGTAATAGGGGGATAGGGTAGGAACAGGCAAAACTACCAAAGGATGTCAGTGTGGAAGTCATCCTGACCCACGAAAACGCAGATTTCGACGCCATCGCCAGCCTGCTGGGGGCGAGCAAACTCTTCCCGGTCGCCATACCAGTTCTCCCCCGCCGCATCAACCGCAACGGGCGCGCCTTCCTCGCTCTCTACAGCGCTGAACTCCCCTTCGTCCAACCCGACGACCTCCCCCGTGGCAAGATCAGGCACGCCATCCTGGTAGACACGCAGGGCCTGACTACGCTCAAGGGCATGGGACGCGACTTGCGAGTGGACATCATTGACCACCACGAACTCGACCGCGAACTGCCCCCCAACTGGACCTACTCCGGCGAGCCAATGGGGGCCGCGACCACACTGCTGATTGAGGAGATTTCGGCGCGCTTCCTCAAACTGAGCGGCATCGAAGCCACGTTGCTACTGCTGGGCATCTACGAGGACACCGGCTCCCTTTCGTACGCAGGGACGACCGCCCGCGATGTGCGGGCTGCGGCCTGGCTGATGGAACAGGGCGCCCGTCTCGCCGTCGTCAACGAGTTCCTCCACCATCCCCTCGCGCCCGAACAGCGTGAACTCTACGAGCAGTTGCTGGAACAGAGCGAAACCCACGAGATTGAGGGACATACGGTCATCATCGCCTGGGCCGAAGCACCGGAGTTCGAAGAGGAGATCTCGACCCTGGCTCACAAACTGCGCGAACTGCTGGAACCATCGGCGCTGTTTGTGCTCGTCGCCCTCGATGGACGTGTCCAACTTGTCGCCCGCAGCACCACTGACGACATTGACGTCTCCGCCGTGACCGGATACTTCGGCGGCGGGGGACACAAGCGCGCGGCTGCTGCACTCATCCGTGGCCGTCCGCTACAGGCGGTGCGTGATGACCTGCTGCGTCTGCTACCAGAAGTCGTGCGCCCCGGCGTCACCGTCGCCCAGGTGATGTCCAGGGGTGTGCAAGTGCTCTCCCCTGAGGACACAGTCGCCGACGCCGCCGAGCGTATGCGGCACACCGGCCACGAGGGATACCCGGTCGTCGCGGAGGGCCGCGTGATCGGCCTGCTGACCCGCCGGGCAGTGGACCGTTCGCTGCAGTTCAAGATGGCCAGCGCCTCCGTCACTCAGGTGATGGAGGCTGGCAGCGTCACCGTCAGCGGTCACGATTCGGTGGAGCGCCTTCAGCGGCTGATGATCGAAAGCGGCTGGGGCCAGATTCCCGTCGTCGAGGACGACCGGATCGTCGGGGTGGCCACCCGCACCGATCTGATCACGCTGTGGGGCACGCCCCCCACCCCACCTCGCCGCCACGAAATCGCCGCCCTGCTGGAACAGGCCTTCTCAGGCCCGGTGCTCGCCCTGGTGCGCCGCATCTCGCAGATGGCATATGAGATGGGATATGTTCCCTACTTCGTCGGCGGGCTGGTGCGCGACCTGCTGCTGGACAATCCCATCGTGGATGTGGACCTGGTCATCGAGGGGGACGCCATCGCACTGGCGCGCCGCCTGGCCGCCGACCTGGGGGGCCGGGTGCGCACGCACAGGCGCTTCGGCACCGCCAAGTGGCTCCTTTCGCGGCGCGTCTGGCGACAGGTCACCGGCCGCGTCCCACGCGACGGACTACCGCCCAGCGTGGATTTCGTGACGGCGCGCACCGAGTTCTACACCCATCCCACCGCCCTGCCGCAGGTGGAGCGCAGTGCGATCAAGCAGGACCTCCACCGCCGTGACTTCACCATCAACACGCTCGCCATCCGCCTCGATCCGGACCATTGGGGGGAACTCCTGGACTTCTACGGCGGCGAAGCCGACCTCCAGAGCGGCATCATCCGCGTGCTGCATAGCCTCAGCTTTGTGGACGACCCCACCCGCATGCTGCGGGCCGCGCGTCTGGAGAGCCGGATGGGATTTCACCTCGACCCCCGCAGCGAAGAACTGATCGCCGACGCACTGCCGCTGTTGAAACGGGTCAGTGGCGACCGCATACGCCACGAACTGGAGCAGATCTTCCGCGAGGCTGAGCCGGAACTGGCACTGTGCCGTCTGGACGAACTAGGCGTCCTAGCCCACGTCCAGCCCAGCCTGCGTTGTGACGAGTGGCTGCGCAAGAAGTACCGGACGCTGCGAGAACGACTGGAGGCCGGAGACTGGATGCTGGATGCCGGCGATACTCCTTTCCTTTGCCTGGCTCTGCTAGCATACCGGCTTGGCGACGAGGAGTTGGAAGAGTTGATCTCCCGTCTGATGATATCACGCAACGATGCGGAAGACCTGCGTCTGTTGCCCAGCCTGAAGGAGACCTTGCCTCGACTGAGGAAAACACGTCGGCCCAGCGCCGTCTACCGCCTGCTGCAACCGTACCCTGCCCGGGTACTAGCCGTCGCCTGGATCGCCACCGACCGCAGGCGGCTGCAGGAGCGACTGTTGCGCTACCAGACAGAGTGGCGGCCGGTGGAGACAGAACTAACCGGTGATGACCTGAAAGCGATGGGACTGAAACCAGGCCCGCTCTTCGGACGATTGCTAGGTGCGCTGCGCGACGCCAGGCTGGATGGCAAGGTGAGAACGCGGGAGGGAGAGGAGGCGCTGCTGAAAAAACTGCTGGCCGATGACCGAGAGAAGGAAGCAAGTAGACCAGGCGAGGAAACAAGTGAACAAGGGAATAGGATGGTGGAATGATGAACCGACAGGCTATCGGGAAGCGTGGCCCGTGGATGACTGAGGTCGTCGAGGGGAAGCCTATCCGCCTCGGGGAGCGCGAACTGGTGCCGGTCGTGCGCGTGACGAGCCATGTACGGCGGCAGGCCTTCGTCGGCAGCGACGGTATAGGCGCACAAGGCTGGAGTTTCGTGCACATGCACCCCGTCGCGATCCTGGAGCGGGACGAGGTAGGCGAGCGTCGTATTCCGATCGAGGACAAAACGTCTCAGGCGCTCGGCGGACTGCTTTTGGCGGCGCTCGTCATCCCGCTGCTGCTGGCACTGGCCGTGCGGCTAATGCGCCAGAGCAGCAGTCAAGCAGCGTAGGGCGGTTTTGCTAACCGCCATTATGGTCGGATAGCAAATCCGATCTACTTTCGCCCCAACTTTTCGAGAAGATGCACGTCTGGCTTGAACAGAAAAAATAAGGGAGGAAACTGATGGAAGTGGAAATTCAGGAATTGCTCGATTCTTTAGCCGGCATGCGGGAGAAAGCCAACGTCAACGCCTGCTTTGGTGAACCCGTGACCGCCGAAGGCCGCACCGTCATACCCGTCGCACAGGTCTGTTACGGCTTCGGCATGGGCTTCGGGCAGGGGCCTGTGGCCGAGGAAGAAGCCCCAGAGGAGGAAACCCCAGAAGAGGCCGGCGGGGGCGGCGGAGGCGGAGGCGTGGGAGCCCACCCCATCGCCGTCATCGAGGTGACGTCGGAGGGTACCTGCGTGAAGCCGGTCATTGACGAGCAAAAAGTGGCGCTGGCCGGGGTGCTGCTCGCCGGTTGGTCTGTCTTCTGTCTGGCGCGAGCGCTGGTCAAGATTTTCGGCCGGTCAGAATGAGCATCTGATGTAAGCGTCTAGCGAAGCCCTGTCTCAAACCGGCAAGCAATGGGACGCAGATCCACGCAGACAGAAACAGATAGATCAGCGTGAATCAGCGTCAACCTGTGTCCAGAATCTTGACTCGTTTGTGAGGAATTCTGGGCTTCAAGAGTTCAGCCTTGGAGGAAGCACGATGAAAGCACTGATACGGTTGGCGTGGAAGGCACTCTTCCTGAGCGAAGCGCCCTACGCCGAAATGCACAACGACTCGAACCCAATGCTGCACGGCCTGGTGCTCGTTGTCCTGGTCGCGCTGGCCGTGGCGTTGGCCGGGCTGGTGGGGACGGCGCTAGAGTGGGCGACCACGCCAAACCTGTCGGACATCCAGGGGGTCATGTTGGAAGGCATCCAGCAGATGCCCTGGTACCAGGAACTACAGAACGACCCCGAGTTCCGCGAGACATTCCGGCAGCAGTATAAACTGTGGTGGCGCATTTTTCCATCGCTTTTCGGTGCGCCGAACATCACCCAAGCCGCGATGAATATCATCCTTATGCCGCTTGGCCTGGGCCTCGTGTGGCTCCTGTACGGAGTGGTGGCCTATCTCTTCGCCCGCTTGATGGGCGGGCAGGGAAGCTTGCCCCAGACACTGGGCTGTACCGCGCTGGCCGCCGCGCCCCAATTGCTGAACCTGGTCACATTCTTGCCCTACGTAGCCGTCGGCGGGGTGGTAGGTGCGTGGACGTTGCTCTGCCGCTACGTGGCGCTTAAGACGTGCCACCGGCTGACCGGGGGCCGGGCTCTGGCAGCGACGCTGTTGCCCTACATTGCCTTTCTTGTGCTGGCCTCATTCATCGCCTGTCTGGGCAGCGCGGCTGCGGCATTGATCTTCGGAGGAGGTACGTCGCAATGAAAGAACTGCTTCAACTCGCCTGGGATGTGCTGCTGTTCAGACACGAAACTTATGCCCGACACGTTGCCCGCACCGACGCGTTGAAACGCGGATTGACACTGCTGGTGTTGGTGACACTGCTGGCAGGCGTCGTCTCGCTCGTCGTCAACGTCGTCGGCGACCTACGCCCGATGAGCATCGAGGCCCGGCATCAAGAGGCGGAGCAAGGTATCCAGGAGTTCATCAGGTCTCTAGGCTCCATGCAGCAATTCTTTGACTTGCCACCCGGCTTTGAGCGAGAGATGCGCGCTTACATGCAGGCCGGGATAGGGATAGGCTTCGACATTGAGGATCTACCGACCCGGCTGCCCAAACCCGTGGGACGAGTGTTGCGAGACCTGGGTGCTTTTCTGTCGCTGCCTTTCAGCCGGCTGGCAGGCTGGATGGGATATGCCCTATGGGTTCTGCTGGTCGCCAAACTGCTAGGGGGCCGGGCGACGGTGCCTCAGATGCTGGGGGCAACAGCCCTCTACGCCGTACCACACATCCTGGACATCCTGGGCTTCGTGGACTGCCTGGGGCCGACGCTCGGGCTGGTGGCGACGGTGTGGGGCATCGCCATCTACGTCAAAGCCCTGTCCGTCGCCAACGACTTCAGCATCGGCCGGGCCATCACCGCGACCGTGGTGCCGACGCTGGTCGGTGCGGCGTTGGCACTGCTAGGCCTGCTGGCGCTTCTCATCATTGGGCTGGCGAGCGGGTAAGCACTTCTCACGATTTGATGTACTTGAACTGGCTAACCGACCCACTTGTGGTATAATCCGTCGCATACTTGCGACAGGAGAGACAGATGAGACCACCAATTGACCCTATTCTCATTCACATTACCCCGACCTTCGGCATCTACTGGTACGGCGTTTTGATCGTCAGCGGCGTCATGCTAGGTGCCGTATATGCCGCCTGGAGAGCTAAGCAGGATGGTGAGAACCCCGATCACGTCTGGAATGCGCTCATAGCCGCCATCATTCTGGGCATCATCGGCGCCCGGCTCTACCACATCTTCTCCCAGCCTCAGGGCGGGATGGTGGGCTGGAGTTACTACCGTCAGCACCCCATCGAGATCTTATACATCCGGCAGGGGGGCTTAGGCATCTACGGAGCCATCGCCGGGGGCGTGTTAGGAGTGCTGATCTACGCCTGGCGCGCCAAACTGCGGCCGCTACAGTGGCTCGACTACGGCGCGCCAGGGTTGGCTCTGGGTCAGGCCATTGGCCGCTGGGGTAACTTCATCAACCAGGAACTCTACGGGCCACCCACCAACTCCTCCTGGGGCTTGATTATCAACCCAGAGTACCGCATCGCCCCCTACAATGATCTCACCACCTATCCGCCCGACACCCTCTTCCACCCCACCTTCCTGTACGAATCACTTTGGTGCCTGCTTGTGTTCATCACCCTGGCGCTGATCGCGCACAAGTTGAAGGGACGGCTGTTGGAGGGAGACATCTTTGTGGGCTACATCATCGGCTATCCCCTGGGCCGCTTCTTCATCGAGTACTTCCGCCCCGACGCCTGGATGATCGGCCCCATCGCGGCCGCGCAACTGTTCGCCATCCTATGCGTAGTGGGAGGGGTGGTGCTGCTGATCGTGCGGCACGCCAGAGCGAAGACTACTGCACCGACCGCTGAGGATACTGAAGCGGTACCGGAGCCGGAACCGAGCCCGGAAACCTGATGCTGGATGCTGGACGCTCGACGTAAGGGCAACATCTATGCGGTTTGTGCAATTGGCAAACCAGAAGGGTTGCCACCTGGGGAGCCTGATGCCACTGGCATTGGGCTCTTTTCGTTCCATGATCAGGAGGGTAGCCGATGACGAAAGGAGCGGATCTCTATCGCCTGCAATGTCTGGATAGCGATGTGGACGCGAAGCAGCATCACCTTGCGGAAATAGAGGCCGCGCTGGGAGAGAGCGAACCGCTGAAACAAGCACACCGGGCATTGGAGACCGCACAGTCGCTGGTCCAAAAATGGGCGCTCCGACAACGTAACCTGGAATTGGAGGTCCAGGGGCTCTCAAGCAAGATCGTGCGCTCTGAGCAGCGGCTCTATAGCGGTGCGGTCAAGAACCCCAAAGAGTTGGCGGACTTGCAAGCAAAGATTGCCTCGCTCAAACGGCGGCGGCAAAAACTGGAGGATGATCTGCTGGAGGCAATGATTGAGCGGGAGGAGGCAGAGACCAGGCGCACTCAAGCTCAGACACATCAAGATGAGATACAGGCCCGCTGGTCGGCTCAGCAAGCGGATCTGATGGCCGAACGAGAGACGCTGCAGGCGCGGCTGGCAGAAATTGAGCAGACACGAGCAGCACTGCTGCCCAGCATCGAGGCCGGCGACCTGGCCGTCTACCAGGCTCTACGGCGCAGGAAGGGAGGGCTGGCTGTGGTCCAGGTGCGCGACGGTGCATGTGGTGGATGCGGTGTCGCTATATCGCCGAGTCTGGAATGGCAGTTGCGGCAGGAAAAAGTGGTGCACTGCGACAACTGTGAACGCATAATCGTGCGTATCTGATGGCTTACAGCAAAAAGACCACGGCCTCCTCATCAGAGAGGAGGCCGCAGCCTGCGAAAGGAGGGTAACCACAAACAACCCTTTTCGATGTGGGTTTCGGGGGGGCGGGAACCCATCCCCACATCGTTTTTATTCTAGCACATAGGTGGCCTATCGTCAATAGTGCAAATATACTAAGTGCGCGTCTGGCGCAGTTGACATTCGCGCCAATCTGACTATCATAGGTGAAAGTCTCAATCAGCGCTCAACTTGGGAGATCTGGCTGGCTCTCGAACACGGAGGGAGATCGTGGAAAAGCAGGTTTTGGTTATCGAAGATGATGATGCTTTGGCACACCTGATGCGTCTCCAACTGGAGCGTGCTGCCTATCAGGTCACGGTCTGTCAAGATGGGCTGAGCGGATTGCAAGAGGTCCGCAACTCGGAGCCGGATCTGATTCTGCTCGATATTCTCTTGCCTGATATGGACGGCTGGACCGTCTGTGAACACCTACAAGAAATCACTGACGCCCCGATCATCTTCACCACTGCGCTGGGGGCCGAACGTGACGTGGCCCGTGGCCTCGAATTGGGCGCCGACGACTACATCATCAAGCCTTTCAGTTACAGAGAGCTTCTCACACGTGTCAAGGCTGCCCTGCACCGAGCGCGGCGTGCTGCATCTCAGAAGGCAACGTATGAGAATGAGCGGCTCTACGTGGACCTGGGCACACGCACTGTCAAAGTGAATGGGGAGCGCGTCTTCCTCACGCCGTTGGAGTACAAACTGCTGGCTGCACTCGTTCAAGAGGCTGGGCACGTGGTCTCACACACGACGCTCCTACGCCGTGTCTGGGGACTGCAATACGAGGACCGACGCCAGTACCTCAAGTTGTACATCTGGTATCTGCGCCAGAAGATTGAGACTGATCCTTCCCATCCCACGCTTATCCTCACCGAGCGGGGAGCTGGGTACCGGCTGGTTGCGCCTCAGCAAACGGTGTAGACATTGCCACTGGGAGCGAGCCGTGCTCTGTATCATCTACTCCACCATCCGCTACCTGCCGGGGCCTGCTCCGGCCTCTCAACCCTGGCGGTTTGATCTCTGGTCAGCGCTGGTCGGCGCGACGGCGGCCCTTCTGCTGGCCTGGCTGGCTTACCGCTTTCGTGATGCGCTGCGCCTGGGTTGGGAGACCGTGGTGGCTCCACTGGTCCGGTTGCACCATCACCTGCAAGCCAGCGACGAGGACCACTACCGCGAACTGGTCGCCAGGCGAGCGCGTTCCCTCACCGTACCAGCACACATGGCCCCGCTGGACGCTGTCTTCATTGAGCCCAAATTGCTTTCGCCCACGCCTCTTCCCCAATCCACCTTGGAGATTGAGCCTGTGCCTATGGCTCCTCGGGCCTTGCCGCTGCACCAGATTCTGGGGGGGCACCCTCAGTTAGCAATCATGGGCACCCCCGGAGCAGGGCGAACGACGCTGCTGGCCCATCTCGCCTTCGTGTGCGCTCGCACGACGGATGAGAAAAGCCCTTCTGCTGAGATGGGCACCACACTGGGGCTGCCCCAAGAGCGGATGCCGCTCTACGTGCTGCTGCCGGCGATGGACTGGGACGAGACAGACCGCGAGAGGGAACAAGACGAACGAGGCGAACAGAAGGACGATGAAGTGGAAAGGCTCATCAGCGCAGCGCTGGCCGCTGCCGGGGGCAGCAGCGGGCTGGGGCGTCCCCTGCGTCAGCGCCTGGAGGCCGGTCAGTCTATCGTGCTGGCCGATGGGTGGGACGAACTGTTGCCGCAGCAACGCCAGCGGGCAGCAACGTGGCTGGCTGATCTGGTCGCTGCTCTGCCAGGCAACCTGTGGCTGGTCAGCGCGGGGACGCGGGGATATGCGCCTCTGACTGAGGCTGGCTTCGTTCCTTTAACTCTGGCGTCGTGGGACATCAGCCAGGTGGAGACATTCGCGAGGCGGTGGGTGGAGGCCTGCGCTCCGGCTGACGAGCCCACTCCTGTTGTCCTCCGTGAGTTGGCAGCCAGACTGTGGCGTGCAGCGCGAGCGGGCTCCTCCCCGTTAGAGTTAGCGTTGCGGGCGTTCGTGTATTTCTCAGAGGGGCAATCGCCGGCCAAACGGGCAGCCTTGTTCGACCGGACGCTGGACTTGCTGCTGTGGCAGGAGCAGGAAGAGAAAGCCTGGTTATCGACGACCTGCCGGGTGGCCTTGGGACAGGTGGCATTGGAACTCCAGCAGGAGGGGCGTGCAACGGCCAGCCGCGAGGAGATCGAGGCGGCAATCGAGACTGCGCTTCCACCGCCTGAGGAACGTCCGGCACGAGCGGTCGCCCATGTGTTCCGCGCGCTGACCGGTGAGCGTGGTTTGCTTCGGCCAGCGGGGACCAATCGCTATGCCTTTGTTCACCCGCTCTGGCAGGCGTACCTGGCGGCACGCCAAATGGTTGCCGTCGCCCCTGCCAGCCTCGTTGAGCGGCTGGACGACCCCCGTTGGGCCGATGTGCTGCGCTTCTACGCCGAACTCGGCGACATGGGGCCGCTGGTGACGGCTTGGCTGCGTAGCCCTGACGATATGTTCCACACGCGCCTCTGCACTCTCAGTTCCTGGATCAGCGTGGCTCCAGAAGGTGCGGCCTGGCACGATGGGGCGATGGCGATGTTGGCACGAGGTTTCCTGCAGCCAGACCAGCCCCCCATAACCCGACAGGCATTGGCAGAGGCACTGGTGGCGACCGGCGCACCTGGCGTCATCTATCTCTTCAGGCAGGCGCTGCAGCATCCAAACGCAGAAATGCGCACTGCCGCCGTCCTGGGACTGGCTAGAATCGCGGGCGAGTCAGACCTGCCAGACCTTGAGGCTGCACTGGAGGATGAAGACCCCGCCGTGCGCCAGGCGGCTGTGCGTGGACTAACACACGTGAGCATTGACGCCGCAACGCGGCTCCTGGAGCGGGTGCTGCTGGAGGGGGATGAGACGCTCCGACCGATGGCAGCCGTAGTATTGGCTGAATGTGGAAAAGAGGGCATGACTTTCCTGCGCGAGGTGGCCGAGTCGGAGGATGTGATGGCCCGGCGGGCGGCAGTCTTTGGATTGGCGCAGGCCGGGGCACGGGACCTGCTGGAGAAAATGGCACGGCATGACGAGCAGTGGATCGTGCGATCGGGAGCATCGGTGGCACTGGCGGAGATAGAAGAACAGGAGAAACATCCCGGGGTCGCGCCTCTGCCCAAGATCGAACGCCTGCCCTGGCTTATCTCGTGGGCGGCGGCCCAGGGCACAGGGGTGGGAGTGGGCGATGCAGCGCGGCAGATGCTCTGGCGTGCATTGAGTGAAGGAAATGCATCGGTTCGCCTGGCCGCAGCGCAGGTGCTGGCCCAGGTCGGCCGTCCCGACGACATCGAACCGCTGCGAGCCACGCTAACTGACCCCGATTCGGCTGTCGTGAGCGCAGCGATAGAGGCGCTGGCCGAGATCGGCAGGCGGTGTGATCTGCGGATCGAGTAGACGAGCAACGAGTAAACGAGGAGTTACTTCGCGCTCAACAGTGCGCGGACAGCGCCGGCGGAGACACCCATCACGCGCACCCGCTTCTGGCGCGAGGTGTGGCCGGTGAGAATCTCGACGTCCGACGGCGAGACGCTCAGTTGATCGGCCAGGAATTCCCGCAGCGCACGGTTGGCTTTGCCCCTCACCGGCGGTGCCGTCAGCCGCACCTTGAGCGCATCGCCGTGTAGCCCCACCACTTCGTCCCGCCTGCTCCGAGGCAGGACGCGCACCTGGAAGGTGCATCCCTCTTTTCCTTCGGTTACCTGCAGCGTCACTCCAGCCTCCGACGCTAAAATAGCGCCATGATCAACGTCTGCAGCAGTCGCTCCACGAACCAGAGGATGAGCAAAGCCACCATAGGCGTGAAGTCCATGCCACCAACAGGGGGGATATAGCGGCGCAGGGGGGCTAACACCGGTTCGGTGATCTGGATCAGAAAACGCGCTACCGGGTGGTAGTAACTGATGCGAACCCACGACAGCAGCGCACGGGCGATGAAGGCGATGGAGTAGAAGGTGAAGGCTATGTTTACGAGTTGTAACAGTAGGACGTTCATTGGTTCTCCTTTCCCCGTCTACCAAATATGGCGCGCCCAATCCGCACCAGTGTCGCCCCCTCCTCAATAGCGACCTCGAAGTCGTCGGTCATGCCCATCGAAAGGTGATACCAGTCGTGGGCCGGGAGACGTTCTCGCAGTGCGTCGAGCAGGGCGCGCAGGCTGGCAAAGACCGGCCGCACAGCCTCCGGGTCGGCGACGAGGGGAGCCATCGTCATCAGGCCCGGCACCGAAAGCCCTGGCAGCGTCAGAATTTCCTCGACGGCGGCGAAGAAGGCCCCTCGCCGCGCCTCGTCGTGCTCCCAACCCTGCAGGTCAAACCCAAACTTGGCCTCTTCGCCGGAGACGTTGCATTCCAGGAGTACCGGCAGCGTCTGTCCGGCCTCCTGCGCGAAGCGACTCAGCCGGCGTGCGATCTTGAGCCGATCTACGGAGTGGACGTAGTCGAAGTGCGCCACGACCGCCTTTGCTTTCCGGCTCTGCACGTGGCCCACCATGTGCCAGGCCGGCCGAGGGCCGGTGATGGCGGCGTGGACGGCGGGGATCTTGGCCGCCCCCTCTTCGACGCGATTTTCGCCGAAGTGACGCACACCAGCCTGATAGGCAGCGACGACTGCCTCGGCCGGGAAGGTCTTGGCTACTGCGACCAGCGTGACCTCGGCGGGATCCCGCCCAGCCCGCAGCGCAGCCTCGGCAATGCGCTCCTGAACCTGTGTCAGATTGCGTGCGATTTCGGTCATTCCAGCAACTCCATCACTATCCCAAAGCGGCCCGTACGCCCGTGCTCAGCCCGGTGCGAGAAGAATTCATCCACGTGGCAGGCGGTGCACAGACCGGCATCCTCGATCTGCTCCACGCCAGCAGCGCGCAGTTGGGCCTGCACCGCAGCAGGCAAATCGAGGTAGGTCCGCTCGCCGGCATCGTGTACCACGCCGGCCCCAGGTGGACAGGCTGCCTCCACCGCCGCCGCAACCTCCGGCCCCACCGCGTAGCAGCAGAGGCCAATGGTCGGGCCGATGCCGGCCCACAGGTCGGCCGGGTCGCAGCCCAACCGTTCCGTCATCGTCCGTATCGTCGCCCCGACGACGCCCGCCACCACGCTGCGCCATCCCGCGTGGGCTATCCCCACCACGCGCCGCATAGGGTCAAAGAACAGCACCGGTGCGCAGTCGGCGAAGCGCATGAGCAGCGGCACAGCGGGTACACTGGTCACCAGCGCGTCGGTGGCCGGCTGGACGGTGCCCAGGTGGGCTCGCCTAACCACCCCTACGCGCGCGCCGTGCACCTGGTAGGGACTGACGACGTGCCCGGGCTCCAATCCCAGTGCGCCCAAAGCCCGCCGATGATTCTCTTCCACCGCTGCCAAGTCGTCACCGACAGTGTGGCCCAGATTGAGCGTGGCATAAGGCCCCTGGCTCACGCCGCCGATGCGGGACAGAACGGCGTGGAGCAGCCCATCGGCCCTGCCCAACCCCTCGAAGCGATACAACACAACGCCGTCTACACATTCGCGTATCATTATCATACCGTAGTACGTGAGACGCAACGCACAAAACCTAATGCGTAACCTGTCATTTGCTCATTGCTCATTATTCATCGTTCATTGCTCATCGTTCATTGCTCATCGTTCATTGCTCATCGTTCATTGCTCATCGTTCATTGCTCATCGTTCATTGCTCATCGTTCATTGCT